>Ga0213882_10000431_pt1 | contig 14223 bp, 14 predicted proteins | sample BarmaccoBMER_R09_FD_160106 | JGI IMG/M metagenome (GOLD analysis project Ga0213882, IMG submission 160106) | Barbacenia macrantha exposed rock microbial communities from rupestrian grasslands, the National Park of Serra do Cipo, Brazil - ER_R09 ...
CTCGACATGCACGATCTCCAGCCCGGAGAACGGTGCGCAGATCGACGGCCTGCTCGACCGCCGGCCCGAGCTCGCCGCCGACGCGCTCGGCCACGAGTGGCCCACGTTCGCGTCGCGCGACGATCCGCGCTACCTGCAGCTGCTTCCGCATCGAGACCGGACAGACGGATTCTTCGTCGCCCGGCTGCGACGCACCGGCTAGCGCGAGCGCCGGGTTCGCAACAATCAGCGCGACATGGAGTCCGCCAGCCCGCTTGGACGCCCTTCGTGCCCGGCCTGTGGCGAGCCGTGGCTCAGCCCGACCAACCTGCCGGGCCGGTACCGCTGCGTCTACTGCCTGCGCAGGTTCGAGCTGCGCTCCGACTGCCCGAACTGCGGCGCGCACTCCACGATCGCTCGCATGTCGGACACGGCGAACGTCGAGTGCCGCAACTGCGGCGGAAGCATGCTGCGCCCGATCTGATTACGCGCCCGGCTCATGCTCGCCTGTACAGGCCGTACAGCAGCGCGCACAGGACCGCCGCGCCAGCGAGGTACGCGAGCTCCACCTGCAGCACCCTCCCGCCGACCCGCGGCGCGACGAGCAGCACCACGAAGGCGGCGGCGGCCACGCTCCAGCAGATGGCCGCGTCGCGGGCGCGCCCGCGCGCGAGCGCTGCCTGGTTGAGCGTGGCGGCCGACAGGTAGAGGCCCATCCCCGCTGCGACGGCGACGAGGCCGCCGCGGGCGTAGCGACCGTGGCCGAAGGCCGCGTGCATCAGCGTCGGGCCTACGGTCAGCAGCAGGACTGCGACGATTGCGGCAAACGCCGCGACCGCGAGGATCGTGCGTGTCACCGCGCGCCGGAACGGGTCCTCGTCGCCGGCCGCCCGGAGTCGCGTCAGATGCGGCAGGATCGAGGTCTGCACGGCCTGGAAGAGCTGCAGCGGGGCCCGCGCGATCAGGAGCACGTTGAAGGCGAACCCCGCCAGGGCCGCCGCACCCTGCGCCGCCGTGGCCTTAACGAGGAGGGGGCCGGCGTTGAGGAAGGTCTGCTCGGCGAGCATGATCACGAGCACCGCGCCAGCGAAACCGGCGCCCCGTGCCAGGGTCAGCTCGCCCTCGGCCGCCGGCACTCCGGGCTCGGCTTGTCGCGACCGGCGCAGGCGCCGGCGAAGCGCCCACGGCACGACCGACAGGGACAGCAGTGGGGCCGCCGCGATGCCCAGGGCGACCGCGGTCTGCCCGTGGGAGATGCCGATGACCGCGACGATCGCGAACGCGCACCGCGACGACGACTCGACCAGCACCAGGATGCCGTACAGGCCAAACCGCCGGTGTCCGGCCAGGAACCCGCGCGCGAAGTAGCTCGCGGCGTAGCTCGGCACCGCAGCGACCATGATCCAGTAGAGCGCCGGCGCCCCACCGAGCAGGCCGTGCTGGAGGGGGTGGCGCAGCGCCAGCGCCGCCGCGACGAACAGGGCCGCCAGCGCACACTGGATCGTGGCGGCGACGCGCAGGTGCTCCCGCCCGGTCGACCCGCGTGCCTCGCGGTCGGCGATGGTGCGCGACAGGAGCTGCTCCACCGGCCGGTAGAGGACTGAGACGACGACGAAGACCGCCGACCACAGCAGCGCGATCCCGCCGTACGCGGAGCTGGTCAGGGCATGGCTCGCGAGGGCGAAGTACGCGTAGGTGACCACCCCCGTCGAGGCGATCCCGACGGACAGGGCCGCCGCCCCCCGGCCGTACTCCGACGTCGAGCTGAGGGGAAGTTTTGGGTCGCCATAGCGACCACAAATGTCCCCTCGGGCGGAAACCGGTCGCGACTCGGGCGCGCTCAATCGAGTCCGACGAGCGCGAGCGTCCACGGCAGCGGGGTGCGCACCTCGAGGACCCGGCCGTGGCGCGTGAGCAGCGAGTGGAACCCGACCTTCGACCAGTGGTTCACGTGACCGGGCGTATCCCCGAGCCGCGACAGGTACGCGCCGCGCGCCAGGTTGAGCAGCCGCCAGATGGGCTCGCGCGGCACGGATACCAGCAGCCTGCGCCGGGCGACCCTCGACATCTCGGCGAGCACCGCGTCGGGGTCCGGGACGTGCTCGAGCACCTCGATCCCGGCCACCAGGTCGAACTCGCCCGCGCCGAAGGGAAGCGACTCGGCGCGCGCGGCGGCGAACTCGAGGTTGGCCCGGCGGCGCGTATCCCATTCGGCCCGCAGAACCGGGTCGTCGAGGTCCACCCCCACCACCCGTCCGGCGCCGAGCCGCTCCGCCCACTCCGAGGTGAGGACGCCTTCCCCGCAGCCGACGTCGAGGACCGACTCGGGCGCGGCGCGATCCCACAGCTCGTCGAGGGCCTCCCTGAAGCCGGCGACGAGGCGCCTGGCGACCGGATTACCCGATCCGTACTTGTCGTAGAGGTTGCCGGTGGGTACCGCGGCCGCCGGGGCCCCGCTCACAGCTTCAGCGCCTCGCGCCCGCCGTCGCCTCCGGTCGCGGGCGCCGAGCCGGCGCCGGTCGTGGGCTGGTCGACGGCCGCCGCCGCCGGGCCTTCGCCCGGCTCGTAGTGCGACGGCGCCACGCCGAGGTGGAGCTCGACCCGCCGGACGCGCTCGAGCACCCGCTGCTGCAGCACGCGGCTTCCGGCCAGGATGTCGCCCACCACGCCGAGGGCGGCGAGCTGCACCGCCGCCAGGAAGAGCACCGCGCCGAGGATCACGGACTGGATGTGGCCCCTGCCGCCGCCCTCGATCAGGAAGTAGAGGAAGCGGACCCACAGGACGAGCGCGCCGACGAAGAGGACGAGCGCCGCGGACATGAACACCCGGAGAGGCTCGTACAGCGCGTAGATGCGGAAGATCGAGATCGCGCCCTGGCGCACGTAGGAGGCCGTCGAGTGGAACAGGCGGGACTCGCGCGTCTTCGCATTCGTGCGGATCGGCGTGTGCTCGACGGCGACAAGTCCCTTGCCGGCCTGGATGATCGTCTCGAGCGTGTACGTGAACCGCGACACGACCTGAACCTGGATGGCCGCCTCCCGGTTGTAGGCACGAAAGCCGGAGGTCGTGTCCGGGATTTCCGTCTCGGATGCGCGACGCACGATCGCGCTGCCGACCCGCTGGAGGCGCTTCTTCACTCGGGAGAACTCCTTGACCGAGCCCACGGCGCGGTCACCGACCACCATGTCGGCGCGGCCGGCGAGGATGGGCTCGACGAGCTTCGGGATGTCGCGAGCGTCGTACTGGTTGTCGGCGTCGGTGTTCACGATCACGTCGGCGCCGAGCTTCAGGCACGCGTCGAGGCCGGCCTGGAACGCGGCCGCGAGCCCCTTGTGGTTCGTGAGGCGGACGATGTGGTCGACCCCGTGTGCGCGCGCGACCTCAACCGTGCGGTCCCGTGAGCCGTCGTCGACAACCAGCCATTCGACCGCGTCGAACCCCTCCACCGCGCGCGGGAGGTCGCCGAGGGTCGCGGGCAGCTGAGTCTCTTCGTCGAAGCAGGGGATCTGGACGATCAGCTTCATGCGGCCGGTCGCCAAGAGGCTAGTCGCCCGGGTGGATCGTGCGCCACCCAGCAGGCCCATCCGATGCCCCGACCCGGGACGCCGCAGATTCGAGTCAACCAGCCCGAATGCAGGAAGAAGCAGCCCCGCTGGTACAGTTGACTCGCGAGTCAACTTCCGACCCCCGGAGCTCGAAAATGGCTCAAATAGCAGGATCCGAGCGCGATTTGCGCCACCTGACCCGGGCCATCGAGCTAGCCGCGCAGGCCCGCGGCATGACGAGTCCAAACCCGCTCGTGGGAGCGGTCGTGGTCAAGGAGGACAGGGTGATCGGCGAGGGCCTCCACACCGGCGCCGGCGAGCCGCACGCCGAGCGCGCCGCGCTCGACGCTTGCACGGAGAGCCCCGACGGAGCCACCCTCTACGTCTCGCTCGAGCCCTGCTGTCACACCGGGCGGACCCCGCCGTGCACCGACGCGATCGTCGAGGCCGGCGTCCGGCGTGTCGTGATCGCATCCGACGACCCGACGCCGAAGGCGAGCGGGCGCGGCCTCGGCATATTGCGCGACGAGGGCGTCGCGGTGGACGTCCTCGACGGCGAGGTGTCCGAGCGCGCCCGGCTGCTCAACCAGCCCTTTCGCAAGCACGCGCGGACGGGGAAGCCGCTCGTGATCCTCAAGTGGGCGATGACGATGGACGGGAAGGTGGCCACGAGCAGCGGCGACTCTCGCTGGATCTCGGGGAAGGCGAGCCGCGCCCGTGCGCACCGGTGGCGGGCGGAGGTCGACGCGGTGGCGGTCGGGATCGGCACGGCGCTCGCCGACGATCCCCTGCTCACCGCGCGTGTGGAGGCCGTCGCGCGGCAGCCGAGGCGGGTGGTGTTCGACTCCGAGGCGCGGCTGCCGCTCGAGGGGCAGCTTGCACGCAGCCTCGACGACGCCCCCGTCGTCGTGGTCTGCTCGCGGGCCGCGCCGCGCCGCCACGTCCAGGCGCTCGAGGCGGCGGGCATCGGCACGGTGACCGTCAGCGGGCCGAACGAGACCGCCCGCGTGAAGGCCGCGCTCGACGAGCTCGGCGCGCTCGAGATCCAGTCGCTCCTCGTCGAGGGCGGGCCCCACCTGGCCGGCGCCCTGGCCGACGCGGGCGAGGTGGACGAGGTGCGCGTGTTCGTCGCGCCCCTCCTCGCCGGGGGTCGCCGCTCGCGCACCGCCGTGGAGGGCCAGGGCGTGGAGCTGATCCGCGAGGCGGCGCGTCCCGCCTCCGCCACCGAGGTCGAGCGGATCGGCGACGACGTGCTGATCTCGGCGCGCCTCAGGGAGTGGTGATGTTCACGGGACTGGTGGAGGCCACCGGGACGGTCACACGGGTCGAGCCCGCCCCGGAGGGAGCGCGGATCGAGGTGCGCGCCGAGCTGGCGCGGCGGCTCGAGCCAGGCGGCTCGGTCGCGATCAACGGGGTCTGCCTCACGGCGACCGCCGTTGGGAAGGCGGGCTTTGCGGCCGATGTGATGGCCGAGACGCTCCGCCGCTCGTCGCTCGGACCGCTCGCCGCCGGGGACGAGGTGAACCTCGAGCTGCCCGTGGCCGCCGGGGCCCCGCTCGGCGGGCACATCGTGCAGGGCCACGTGGACGGCACCGGCACGATCCGATCCGTGCGCGAGGAGGGGATCGCGCGCGTCGTCGGCGTCGCCTGCGATCCGTCGCTCCTGCGCTACGTGGTCGAGAAGGGCTCGATCGCGATCGACGGCGTGTCGTTGACCGTTGCGGGGGTTGATGACGAGTCGTTCGAGGTCTCGCTCATCCCGGAGACGCTCGAGCGCACGACCCTCGGCGCCGCGGCGCCGGGCCGCCTCGTGAACCTCGAGGTCGACGTCGTCGCGAAGTACGTCGAGAGCCTGGTGCGCGCGTGACCGACCACCCGTTCAGCGGCATCGAGGAAGCCCTCGAGGACATCCGCGCCGGGCGGATGGTCGTCGTGTGCGACGCCGAGGACCGCGAGGACGAGGGCGACCTCGTGATGGCCGCCCACCTGGCCACGCCGGAGGCGATCGACTTCATGGCGCGCGAGGGGCGCGGCCTCATCTGCCTGGCGCTGACGCCGGACCGGTGCGACGAGCTGGGCCTCGACCTCATGTCCGCGAAGAACGAGTCTGCCTTCCAGGGCGCGTTCGACGTCTCGATCCGGGCGGGCGACGGCGACCGGGCTCACACCATCCAGGTCGCGATCGATCCGTCCGCTCGGCCGGAGGACCTGGTCCAACCCGGGCACGTCGTACCCCTCCGCGCACGGCCCGGCGGCGTGCTGGAGCGCGCCGGCCAGACGGAGGCCGCCGTCGACCTCGCGAGGCTCGCCGACCTCAACCCCGCCGGCGTCGTCTGCGAGGTGAAGAACGAGGACGGCACGATGGCGCGCGTCCGCGACCTCGCCGCGCTGAGCAGCGGTCACGGCCTGCGGATGATCACGGTCGCCGACCTCATCGCGTACCGCCGCCGCCACGACAAGCTGGTCGAGCGCGTGGTGGAGGCCAGCCTCCCGACCGAGTTCGGCGAGTTCAACGTGGTGGGGTTCCGCTCGCTGGTCGACGACAAGCACCACGTGGCGATGGTCAAGGGCGACGTCGCGGGCGAGGAGGACGTGCTGGTGCGTGTGCACTCCGAGTGCCTGACCGGCGACGTGTTCCACTCGCTCCGGTGCGACTGCGGCCAGCAGCTCGAGAGCGCGCTGAGGCTGATCGAGGCCGAGGGGCGCGGCGTGCTCCTCTACCTGGCCCAGGAGGGTCGCGGGATCGGGCTGCTGAACAAGCTCCGCGCGTACCGGCTCCAGGAGGAGGGGCTGGACACGGTCGACGCCAACCTGGAGCTCGGAATGCCCGCCGACCTGCGCGACTACGGGATCGGCGCCCAGATCCTGGTGGACCTCGGGCTGTCGAGCATCCGGCTGCTCACCAACAACCCCAGGAAGATCGTCGGGCTCGAGGGCTACGGCTTGACCGTGACCGACCAGCTCCCGATTCAGCACGCGGCGACCGAGCACAACCGCGACTACCTGCGGGCGAAGCGCGACCGCCTCGGCCACCTCCTCCACCACCAGGGCCTCGCGCTCGACGAGGAGATGATCCACGAGGAGCGCTCGCGCGACCGGGCGCGCGGCCGCGACGCCCGCGCGACCGGGGCGATGCGGCCGGCTCCGCTGGGCCATGGGGACGAGCCCCCGGAGCGACCCGGTGGCTGAGGATCCCGCCGCGCCGGTCTACGCGATCGTGGCGTCGCGCTTCTACGAGGAGCTCGCGAACCGGCTGGTCGAGGGCGCCGAGCGGGTGTTCCGGGAGGCCGGCGCCGGTTACGAGGTGCACCCCGTCCCCGGCGCGTTCGAGCTGCCGCTCGCGGCGAGCTACTGCGCGGGGTCCGGCCGCTACGTCGGCGTTGCCTGCCTCGGCGCGGTGATCCGAGGCGAGACCGACCACTACGAGTACGTCTGCTCCGAGGCGGCGCGCGGGATCGCCCGGGTCTCGCTCGACACCGGAGTCCCGTGCGCCTTCGGCGTGCTCACCGTCGAGAGCATGGAGCAGGCCGTGGCGCGCGCCGGCGGTGGCACGCGGCACACGGGCGAGGACGCCGCGCGGGCGGCGCTGCGGATGGTGGAGCTGCGGGCGCAGCTCCACGGCTGAGCGGGGACCCCCGCTCCACGGCTGAGCGGATACCCCAGCTCCACGGCTGAGCGGATACCCCAGCTCCACGGCTGAGCGGATACCGGCTCATTGGTGGATTGACCGTGCCATAGCACTGTCAATCCACCAACGAACGACCCGCCGCCGCTACCCTTCCGCGCCGTGCCCAAGGTCTGTCACGTATGCGGCAAGGGGCCCGCGTTCGGGCATAGCCGCAGCCACTCCATGGTCGCCACGAAGCGGCGCTTCGAGCCGAACCTCCAGAAGGTCCGCATCATGGTCGGGGCCACGCCATCGCGCGAGTACGTCTGCACCCGCTGCCTGAAGGCGGGCAAGGTGCAGAAGGCCGCCTGAGCCAGCAGCGGCGGTCGCAGCCCTCCCATCGAGCGACTCCATTGCGTGATCTGGCGCTTCGCCACTCGCGGGGCGGAATCGGGGTGGCGAAATCGCCCGGCCCGGGTTAGGTTGGTCGGAGAGCTTGCTGGCAGTGCGGACTCGCCCATGACCGCGCCGTAGCAGCCGCGATCGCCGACCGCCGGCGGTCGCGGCGCCGCCGGCCGCCGCGGCTCGCCGTCTCGAGCTAGGCAGCCGCGTCTGTGCGCTCTGGCTAGGCAGCCTCTTCTGTGCGCTCTGGCTGCCGCAGCGCCCGGATCGCCTCCTTGCGCTGGTCGCGCGAGGTCCTGTCGAGGATGAGAACCCCGTCGAGGTGGTCGATCTCGTGCTGGATCACGCGAGCCTCGAGCCCCGACGCCTCGACCAGGCGGTCCTCGCCGGTCTCGTCTCGAGCGCGGACGCGCACGTGGACCGGGCGCTCCACGTCCACCTGGACGCCGGGGATCGAGAGGCAGCCCTCCTCGGCGACCTCCTCCTCTCCCGCCACCCACTCCACCTCCGGGTTGACGAGCGCGATCACCGGAGCATCCTGCCCGACGCGATAGACGAGGACCCGCTGCGACACCCCGAGCTGGGGCGCAGCGAGACCGACCCCGAACGCGTCGCTCATGATGCCCGCCATCCGGGCGACCTGGTTGCGCAGGGTCTCGTCGAAGCGGTCGACGGGCGTGGCCCGGCTCTTCAGGATCGGGTCCCCGTAGCGGCGGACGAACGACATCGCCGCGACGCGGCGGGCCTCGACCTCGGGGTCGAGCCGCGGCTGCTCGTCGGCCTCGGGGTCGAGCGGCTCGTGCAGCTGGGGCTCGAGCTCGCCGGTGCTCTCGTGCCGCTCGTCGTCCACGGGCCGAGTTTAAGGGCGATCTCACCCCAGCCCGGGCGCCATCGTGCCCGGCGGGCTCTCGCGGCCGCCGCCGCGGGCCTGCGCCGCGCGCGCTACTCGGGGTCGACGTCGACCGAGAACGACGCGCCGCGCAGCGTCTGGTCACCTGCTGCGGACTCAACCGCGCGCCGCACCGCCGCGACGGCGCGCACCCGGGCGGACTCGTCGGCCGGGGCCTTCAGCAGCACCTGCGCGCGCTCCCGCCCCGCGCGCCGGAACAGCGGCGCCGGGCCGAGGACGGCGGCGACCGAGGGATCGATGGCCTCGTGGATGCGCGTCGCGGCCGCCCGCTCGGGCCCTGGCTCGCGCGAGGAGCACACGACGCGGATGAGGTGAGCGAAGGGTGGATAGCCGAGCGCCCGCCGCCGCTCCAGCTCGCCGGTCACGAAGCCGCCGGCGTCGTGGGCCGCGGCGTACCGGAGCGCCCGCACCGACGGATCGAGGCACTGGACGATCACTCGGCCGCCCCGTGGTCCCCGGCCGCTGCGACCTGCGAGCTGCGATACGAGCGCGAAGGTTCGCTCCTCCGCGCGGAAGTCGGGAAAGCGCAGCGTGGCATCCGCGTCGAGGACGACGGCCAGAGTGACCTCGGGGAAGTCGTGACCCTTGGCGACCATCTGCGTGCCGACGAGCACGCCCGCCTCGAGCGAGTCGAAGCGGCGGAGCAGGGCGGGCACGGCGCCGCGGTCGCCCGCTGAATCGGCATCGAGGCGCAGGACGGGCAGCGGCGAGAGCTGGCGGGCGAGCTCGTGCTCCAGGCGCTCCGTCCCGATCCCGTGGCGGGCGAGCGACACCGAGCCGCAGTCCGGGCAGGCGGCCGGCACCGCCTCCGAATGCCCGCAGTGATGGCACGCCACCCGCCCGGTCGTGCGGTGCAGGACGAGCGTGACGTCGCAATCCCGGCACTGCCACACGCGCCCGCACGAGCGGCACGAGAGGAAGTTGGACCACCCGCGCCGGTTGAGCAGGACGATGGCCTTCTCCCGGCGCTCGCGAACCGCGGCGAGGGCGTCGAGCGTGCGCTCGTGCAGCACGCCCTCCGCCTCGAGCGACCCCACCAGCTCGACCGGCGGGAGGGGCCGTCCGTCGACGCGCTCGGGGAGCACGAGCCGCTCGAGGCGCAGCATGCTCTCGGGGCGCGGCGTGGCGCTGCCGGCGATGAGGACCGCGCCGGACTGCTCGGCTCGCCGCTCTGCCACCCGGCGGGCGTCGTAGCGCGGATCTCCCTCCTGCTTGTAGGAGGAGTCGTGCTCCTCGTCGATCACGATCAGGCCGAGGTCGCCAACCGGCGCGAAGACCGCCGAGCGCGGACCGACGCACACCCTCGCCTCCCCCCGCCGCAGCCGCAGCCACTCGTCGTGGCGCTCGCCCTGGCCGAGCCGCGAATGGAGGATCGCCACCGTGTCGCCGAAGCGCTCCTCGAAGCGGGCCGCGGTCTGAGGCGTGAGCGCGATCTCGGGCACGAGCACGATCGCGGACCGCCCGCGCTGGAGCGCCGAGGCCACGGCGCGGAGGTAGACCTCGGTCTTGCCGCTTCCGGTGACCCCGTGGAGCAGCAGCCCCGCGCCTCGGCAGCCGGGCGACTCCAGCCGCCGTTCGATCTCCCCGAGCGCCGCCCGCTGGAAGGGCGTGAGCTCGAGCCCCTGCGGCGCGAGCGCCCCGACGCCGACCACCCCTGGCCGCCGCCGCTGCTCCACCCTGTCAAGCTCGATCAGCCCGCGCGCCTCGAGCGCCCGGAGGGTCGAGTGGTCGCACTCCGCCGCCCGCACGAGCAGCGCCGCCGGCCGGGGGCCCTCGACCAGGTGCTCGAGGGCCGCGCGCTGCCGCGGCCCGAGCCGGTCGTCTCCGGAGAGCGCGGTGCGGCCCGCGGCCGTCATCTCGGCGGTGAGCGCGAGCCTGACCCCGACGCGCGGAAGCCCGCCGGTCCCCGTGCCTGGAGGGAGCACCAGCGCGAGTCCGCGCGCGGGGGTCGAGCAGTACTCGTCCCCGACCCAGAGCCCGAGGCGGACGAGCTCCGGCGGCACCCCGCTCTCGAGGGCCGCGAGCGGCTCGACCAGCCGCTCCGGCGGCAGATCGCTCTCCTCCGCAAGTCCGACCACCACCCCCAGCAGACGGCGCCGGCCGAACGGGACGACGAGCATCGAGCCCACGTCCACCTGCGCCATGTCGCCCGGCAGGCGGTAGTCGAACGGGCCTCGCAGGGCGCGCGCCGGGGTCAGCGGCTCGACCTTGGCGATCACGTCTTCGACGGTAGGCGCAGGGCCGGACGACCCGCGGGTACGCTTCGACGGTGGAGCTCAGCCCCGGCGAGTCCGTGATCTTCTCGGGCCGGCCCTCCTGGCGCTCGATCCTCGGCTTCTACTTCTTCGGCCTCGTGATCGCCGCGGCCATCGGCGTCGGTGTGGGGTTTGCCGCCGACCTCGGCGTCGGCGTCGCGGCCGGCGTCGCCGTCTTCCTCGTCGTCGTCGCAGCCGGGTGGCTGAAGCGCGCGTTCACCAAGTACACGATCACGACGCGCCGCCTTCGGGTCCGGCGCGGCGTGCTCAGCCGCCAGGTCCAGGAGACGCGGCTCGACCGGCTTCAGGACCACAGCATCAGGCAGAGCCTGATGGAGCGGATCCTGCGCGTCGGCACGGTCGACTTCGACACGGCGGCCGACGAGCAGGGCGACCTGTTCAGGTTCGAGGGCGTCGACCACCCCGAGGCGATCATCCTCTCGATCGACCGCGCGATCCAGCAGACCGGCGCCGGCGTGCCGCCCGCCCCCGCCGACCCCCGATAGCGCCGCGGGCTACGCCGGGCGCAGGTGCTCGACGGCTGCGCCGTGGTCGGACGCCATGCGCTCCGCGATCAGCGCGCGGTGGCACGCCTCCGGCGCTGCCTCGACGCAGAACAGGGCCGTGGCCGAATCGCGCGGCATCGACTCGACGATCGCTCCGAGATCCACCCGGTCGAGGACCTGCGCGAGGTAGCCGTCGCGGTACGCCACGGCGATCCGCCGGCGCGAGCGAGGCCCGACGCCGCCGCGCTTGTCCTCGTCGAACTGGGCCTTGCGAAGCTCCGCGCTCGGTGCGAGCTCGAGGTGGTGGCGGTACTCGATCCCCGCCTCGTCGAGCGCGGCCTGAAGTCGCTTGGCGTTCGCCCAGGCGTACTCCGCCCCGCGCACCCCGCGCCGCCGCCGGACGTCCATCAGCAGCCCGACGTCAGCCCGGCGCAGCGCTTCCAGGAACCCGTCGCGGGTCAGCCCGTACACCCCGATCGTCACGACCCGGCGCGAAGCGCGCCGGCCGGACGCGGGGGCAGGGCGATCGCTCATCTCAGCCACCTAGGGCACCCGCGACCACCCGGGCGCCGGCGCGCTCAGGCGGTGGCGGTCTCCCTGGCACCGAGGCCCGCGGCCTCGCGCAGGGCGTCGGCCTTGTCGGTCTTCTCCCAGGTGAAGTCGTGGTCGTCACGACCGAAGTGCCCGTAGGCCGCCGTCTTCTGGTAGATGGGCCGGTGAAGTCGCAGGTACCGGCGGAAGGCGCCGGGGCGCAGGTCGAAGTGCTCGCCGATCAGCCGGGCGATCGTGTCGCGGTCGACGCGCTCGGTCCCGTACGTCTCGACCATCAGCGAAACGGGATGCGCGACGCCGATCGCGTAGGCCACCTGGATCTCGCAGCGGTCGGCAAGCCCGGCCGCGACCACGTTCTTCGCCACGTAGCGCGCGGCATAGGCCGCCGAGCGGTCGACCTTCGAGGGGTCCTTGCCGGAGAACGCGCCGCCGCCGTGCCGGGCGGCGCCGCCGTAGGTGTCGACGATGATCTTGCGGCCGGTCAGCCCGCAGTCGCCCATCGGGCCGCCGATCTCGAACTTGCCCGTCGGGTTGACCAGGAAGTTGTCCAGGAGCTTCCTCTCCTCATAAAGCTCGGCGGGGAGGATCGGATGCACGACGTGCTCCCACAGGTCGGGCTTGATGAGCGTCTCGGAGTCGACGCCGGGCTTGTGCTGGGTCGAGATCAGGATCTTCTCGATCTCGATCGGACGCCCGGACTCGTAGCGCACGGTCACCTGGGTCTTGCCGTCCGGACGGAGGTAGGGCATGATCTCGGCGCGGCGCGCCTCCGCCAGCCGGTGGGCGAGCCGGTGAGCCAGCGAGATCGGCATCGGCATGAGCTCCCGGGTCTCGCGCGTGGCGTAGCCGAACATCATGCCCTGGTCGCCCGCGCCGGCCAGGTCGAGCTCGTCCTCGTCGGAGGGGTCGTGGCGCGACTCGTAGGCCTGGTCCACGCCCTGCGCGATGTCCGGCGACTGCTCGTCGATCGCGGTGATCACCGCGCACGTGTTGCAGTCGAATCCGCAGGCGGCGTCGTCGTAGCCGATTCGGCGCACCGTCTCGCGCACGATCTTCGGCACGTCGACGTAGGTCGTGGTGGAGATCTCCCCGGACACCAGCACGAGGCCGGTGTTGACCAGGGTCTCACAGGCCACGCGGCCGTTCGGGTCGTCGGTCATCACGGCGTCGAGCACACCGTCCGAGATCTGGTCGGCCATCTTGTCCGGATGGCCCTCGGTCACCGACTCGGAGGTGAAGAGGAAGTCGCCGCCCGCTGCGTTCATCGCGCCGAGAGTAGCGGCCGCCGCTAGCGCGCCGCCCCGGTCGCGGCGCGGCGCCGGGCGGCCTGACGCCCGCGATACTCGATCAGGAGCGGGACACCCTGCAGGCCGTAGCGCTCCCGCAGCCGGTTCTCCAGGAAGAAGCCGTAGTCGCGCGTGAGCCGGGACCGGTCCGAGACCTGGACCGCGAAGCGCGGCGGGCGGGTGGCGAACTGGGTCATGTAGAGGAGCTTCAGGCGCCGCCCCCGGAGCGCCGGCGGCTGGCGGGCGGACTGGAGGTCCGACAGGAACCGGTTGAGCTCGGGCGTCGGGATTCGCAACGACGCCCGCTCCCCCAGCTCGAGCGCCCGGGCCAGCAGCCTGCGCACCCCGCGGCCGGTCGTGGCGGACGTGGTCAGGACCTCGGGCCGCAGCCGCAGCCGCGCCGCGACGCGCTCCTTCACGTCCTCGAGGTCGGCTCGGGCGATGTCCCACTTGTTCATCGCGATCACGGTCGCGCAGCCCTTGACCATCGCCAGCTCGGCCGCGCGGAGGTCCTCGCTCGTCAGCCCCTCGAAGGCGTCGCACACGACGATCGCGACGTCCGCCCGCTCGGCGGCTCGCTCCGAGCGGAGCTGGGCGTACCAGTCCACTGTCCCGGCGACCTTGCCGCGGCGTCGAAGCCCGGCCGTGTCCACGAGCACCACCGGACGGCCCTCGACCTCGAGGCGCGTGTCGATCGCGTCGCGCGTGGTGCCCGCCCGCTCGGAGACGATCACGCGCTCCTCCCCGAGAAAGGCGTTGACGAGCGAAGACTTCCCCACGTTCGGCCGTCCGATCACGGCCAGGCGCGGCGCGCCGGCCTCGGGTGGCTCCTCGGCCTCCGGCTGCGCGCCGCTGCCGTCCGGCGCCACGCCGCGGTCGGACTCGAGCGCCTCCACCACCCGGTCCAGAAGGTCGCCGGTCCCCAGCCCGTGCGCGGCAGAGACGGCCACCGGCTCGCCGAGCCCGAGCCGGTGGAGCTCGGCGGCGTCGGCGATCCGCGCGGGGGAGTCGACCTTGTTCGCCGCCACCACGACCGGCACCGGGGCGCGCCGAAGCTCGGCCGCGAGCTCCTCGTCTCCCGGCCGCGCTCCGGCGGGCGCGTCGACGCAGAGCACGATCGCGCGCGCCGTAGCGAGAGCCTCGCGCGCCTGGCGCCGGACCTCGCCTGCCAGCGCGTCGC
>Ga0213882_10000432_pt1 | contig 14220 bp, 11 predicted proteins | sample BarmaccoBMER_R09_FD_160106 | JGI IMG/M metagenome (GOLD analysis project Ga0213882, IMG submission 160106) | Barbacenia macrantha exposed rock microbial communities from rupestrian grasslands, the National Park of Serra do Cipo, Brazil - ER_R09 ...
TGCTGATGCCGACGACTCTCCGGCGTGATTTGCACCTTGAGAACGGGGATGTCTATCTGAACGCCTACAAGCAGCGTATCGAGATATTCCCGAGCGGTACCTACGAGAAGAAATTGGAAGCGGCAAAGTCGAATTTGGACGAGAAACTTCGGGCGCTGCAGAAGAAGGGATTACGTTAGAGGCCGCCATGTATGCAGGACGAGGCTGGCCCTCGCCATTATTCGGTGCTGTTGCGCGAATCGCTCGAGTTTCTGGCGATTCGACCGAACGGAGTGTACGTGGACATGACCGCTGGGTTGGGCGGTCACACGCGGGCGATTGCGGAGCGGCTCGCGGAGGGCGTTGTGATTGCGTGCGATCAGGACGCGGAGTCGCTCGAACTGGCTCGAGTGAACAGCGGGGCACTGGCGGATCGGATACGGTTCTTTCATGGCGCCTTCTCGAAGGTGCCTGAGGCGCTGGCCGCGAACGAGATAGCGAGTGTGGACGGTGTGTTGGCGGATCTAGGTGTGAGCCGGTATCAATTGAATACGGCGGAACGCGGGTTTTCGGTCATGGAAGATGGCCCGCTCGATATGCGAATGGATCGCACTCAGCAGTTGACCGCCGCGGATCTTGTGAATGAACTGCCTGAAAAGGCGCTCGCCGATCTGATTTATCAGCTTGGCGAAGAAAGGAGGTCGCGAAGAATCTCCAGAGCAATCGTTCGCGCGCGGCCCCTTCGTACGACGGGACAGTTGGCCCGGCTGATCGAAGAGGCCGTGCCGCGAACGGGGAGACTCCACCCGGCCACCCAAACGTTCATGGCTCTGCGGCTGAAAGTAAACAGCGAGTTGGAGGAGCTGGATGCATTGCTCCGGATTGCGCCGGAGCGGTTGAAAGCAGGAGGGCGGTTCGTGATCCTGACGTTCATGTCGATCGAGGACCGCAAGGTGAAGCGGTCATTCCAGCAACTGGCGCGAGCGGGAAAGGCGAAAATCCTGACCAAGCATGTAGTCAAGCCGTCGGAGCACGAGGTTTCGAAAAATGCGGCGTCTCGCAGCGCAAAACTGCGAGCTTTAGAGCGGATTTGAGAGGGGATTGAGCAATGGCGTCATTCGCAACATTCGTAAATCGTTTTGTAGGGGTAAGAGAGCTGGAGCTGGCAGATGCGCCGCCCGCTGTCTGGGCGCGCACAGAATGCCCTCGTTTGCGGCCTATCGCAAACGAAGATGTCTATCTTTTCGTAAAGAAGATCGACAATAGCGGCGTGATTCGCGCAGTTGATCCGGCGGCGCGCCGAGCGCGGAGCCGATCGATGGCGACAGGCTTCCTTGCCGCCATGCTGGTCATCGCCGGTCTCGTTCCCACCGCTTACAACACCACTGCAGGTTTTACGATGCAGCATCTGCGAGAAGAGCAGGTACGGCTGGAACAGCAAAGAGCGAAATTGGATGCGCAAGAGGCCGAGCTCGTCAGCGTGGCTCGCCTGGAGCAGTTAGCGAAGACGCTGAACATGTCCGAACCCGAGCCACAGCAGGTCCAGATGCTTCAAGGATCGCAATCGAAAGCCGCGGAGGCGCGCAATTCGCTGCCGCTTCAGGCGAGCGATTTGAAAGCGCGTTAGCGTCGGCCTCCGCTCGCCGGCTTTAGCATGCCAGACCGCCATACGAATTTCGTGCGTGATGGAAACGGAAAAACAGACCCTCGCGCCACTCACGAAGTCCACTGAACGGGCACTGATTATAGGGCTCATCCTTCTTGGGTGGGCCCTCATTGTTACATTTCGGCTCTTCCAACTGCAGGTCCTCGCGCATGACGACTATGTCAGACGCGCCACCCGGCAGCAGCAGAAGGTTGAACCCATCGATGCCCCTCGCGGCTCGATTTATGATCGCAACGGGCAACTGCTCGCTATCAGTTCCGTTTCGCATTTCGCCGTCGTAGATCCAAAACGCATTCCAAACAAGGAACTTGCGGCGGCGCTGCTCGCCAGAATTCTCGGCCTCGACGCCCGGAAACTCCAACTCGCTATCGAAACCGCGGCTCAGTCCCGCCGACATAACGGCTACTTCGTGGTCGATCAGCGCGTGAATGCCGAGCAGGCAGCCACCCTGAAGGCGATGGATCTTGACTGGCTCGAAATCCGTGAGGGCAGTGTTCGCACGTATCCACAGAATGATGTCGCCGCGCACGTGATTGGGAATGTAAACGGCGATGGTCGGGGCGCCGCTGGTGTCGAGCTGAAGCTTGATAAAGAACTGGCGGGGACGCCGGGCCTGATGCGCGTCGAACGGGACGGCCGTCAAACATCGTACGCTTCCGAAATCGTCAAGCAGCCAGTGATGGGCAAGAGCATCGGGCTCACCGTTGACCGTGAAGTCCAGTTTGTCGCCAAAGAAGCCTTGCGCGATGCCGTGATTCAAAATCACGCCGAGCACGGCAGTGTGGTGGCGATGATCCCGACGACAGGCGAAATTCTGGTGCTTGAAAACTATCCGACTTACGATCTCAACGAACACCTCCTGCCAGGCGAAAGAGCGAACGGACGTGAGGATCTGGCGGTTGTCGCGCCGTTTGAACCCGGCTCTGTATTTAAGGTCATTACCTTGTCGGCGGCGCTTGAGACCACCAATCTCAGGCCCGAAACGATCATCAACTGCGGAAACGGCAGCATCACGATCTTCGGACGCGTTGTGCACGATCACAAACCCTATCCGGCGCTATCGATGGAGGACGTGCTCGCGTTTTCCAGTAATATCGGCGCCATCCGAATCGGAATGCAGGTTGGCAATAAGAACCTGTACGACTACATCCGCCGCTTCGGCTTCGGTGACCGGACGGGAATCGAGCTTCCTGCCGAAGCTCCAGGACTGCTTCGTCCTTTAAAGAGATGGCAGCCGACCTCGATCGGCTCCGTGCCCATGGGTCACGAGATCGCCGTAACCTCCGTTCAGTTGGCCCAAGCGGGTAGCGTGATCGCGAACGGCGGTTTTCTCGTGCATCCTCACCTCGTGGCTTGGAGGCAGGCACCCGGAGAGGAGCCAGTCCGCACCCAACTCCCCAGCCCCCCGCCCACTCAAGTCTTAAACCCGGAAACAGTCATGACCATGCGCACGATGATGCGGCGCGTAGTCACGGAACCGGGAGGCACGGGCCACCGACTTCACCTAGCGGGCTACACCATCGCGGGAAAAACCGGAACGGCGCAGATTTACGACTACGCCCACCACGTCTACACGCACAAATACAACGCTTCCTTTATGGGCTTCGCGCCGCTGGAAAACCCGGCCGTCGTGGTGGTTGTAACTATTACCGGCACGACCGGTGAAGCGGGCTATGGCGGTTCCGCGGCAGGGCCGGTTTGGACGAAGGTGATGTCGACCGCTCTGCGCAGGGTAGGCGTAATCCGGGATGTCCCCGAGGAGATTGAGCTCCTCATGGCAAAGGAGAAAGCTGCCGAAGACAAGCTGCATAAGAAGGATTCCGACGCTGATACAGTCGCCGCCCTGAGCAACCCGCCCTCGCTCGAGGAGATGCGGCAGGCCTCCGGAGAAGCGGAGACAGTCGTGGCGGAAAACACCGACCCGAACGCGCCCAAAGTACCGAATTTCGTTGGCAAAACCGTCAAAGATGTAATGGAAGAAGCTGCGGAAACCGGAATCGAAATTGATATGTCGGGCGATGGCTTGGCCCGGGCACAGAGCCCGTCGGCAGGCTCTTTGCTGCTTCCCGGTGAGCACATCCAGGTGAGGTTTGCGCGATGAGGTTTCGCCTCTCATGGAACTGAAACGCGTGCTCGAGGGCGTTCCGCTGATGCGCCCTGCGCCTTCAGTCGTACTCGCGTCCGATGTGCGAGGCCTGGCCTACGACAGCCGCAAAATTGAGCGCGGATATGTGTTTTTTGTGTTTTCGGGCTCCAAGATAGACGGAGCGCAGTTTGCCAGCGCTGCCATTCAGAAGGGCGCGATCGCGGTGGTCAGTGAGCGGCCCAGCCCTGGCGGGTTCAGCGGTAGTTGGCTTCACGTTTCCCACGGCCGCGAAGCTCTCGCGATCGCCGCGCGAAATTTCTACAACAAGCCCGATACCCGAATTGCTGTCACAGCGATTACCGGCACAAACGGCAAAACCACCACCACTCTGCTGATCGATTCTATTTTGCGTGCCGCCGGTAAGGTGACAGCGCTGGTCGGCACTATCGAATATCATCTAGCTGGCCGTGTGTTGCCCGCCGTCAACACGACTCCGGAATCGCTCGATCTGTTTCGGATGTTCCATGAGCTCGAAGAGCTGGGCGGCACTCACGCGACGCTCGAAGCCTCTTCCCACGCGCTCGATCTTGGACGCATCTACGCGATGGACGTCCACACGGCCGGATTTACGAACTTCACTCGCGACCATCTGGACTATCACCACACGATGGAAGCTTACTTTAGCGCTAAGCAGTTGCTGTTCACGCCACGCAGCGGTCCTCCCCCCCGCTTCGCGGTTTTGAATGCCGACGACGAAAGCGCACACCGCTTGGCTCTTTCGGCCGAGACAACTGTCCTTTGGTACAGCATGCAGCAAGACCCGTCCTGCAAAGGCGGGCAAGTCTTCCTGCGCGCTACCGACATGGACTCATCCTTTGAAGGACTGCGGTTCACTGTGATAGCGGGAGAGCGTCAGTTTCCTGTGGTTTCGCCCCTTGTTGGGCACATCAATATCCAAAACATTCTGCTTGCCTGCGCGGTAGGGCTCACTTACGGCTTGGATGAGCAGCAAATTCAGAAAGGAATAGAGGAGTTGCAAAGAGTACCGGGGAGATTTGAGCGCGTGGAAGAAGGCCAGCCGTTCACCGTGGTTGTCGATTACGCGCACACCGACGATGCTTTGCGGAATGTCATTTCCGTCGCGCGAGGCATGAAGCCGAGAAAGGTGATCACATTATTTGGTTGCGGCGGAGACCGCGACCGTTCGAAACGCCCCTTGATGGGAATGGCGGCCGCTGAGCTGAGCGATTACGTGGTGCTGACATCGGACAATCCCCGCAGCGAAGATCCGCTCGCCATTATGAATGATGCGATGGTCGGTCTGAGCCGCTACGATACGCCTCACTTGACCGAGCCCGACCGCGAGCGCGCCATCCAAAAGGCGATAGAGACCGCGGATGCAGGCGATGTGGTAATTCTTGCGGGCAAGGGCCACGAGACGTATCAAATCTTGCGAGACGGTCCGATTCCGTTTGACGATCGCGAGGTCGCTCGCCGCGTCCTTCGCTCATTTGGATACGGGCGCGATAGAAGGAATCACACCGCTACTACAAACGCCGGGAACTCATAAGAGTCGAATGGAATGTTGTCTTGCGCAGGTTCGCGATGTGACCGGAGCGTTGCTCTCGGGTGCGCACGCCAACCTCGCGAATTTGCGTGTTCGCGGTTGGAGCGTTGACTCCCGCACAACTAATCCGGGCGATCTGTTTTTCGCGATTCAAGGCGAGCGCCTCGACGGGAATGTCTTCGCGTCAGCCGCGCTCGCGCGAGGCGCGGTCTCTGCCGTCGTAAACGAGCCTGTTTCCTTCGATAATGCACCGGTCCTTCTAGTTGGCGACACCGTGCAAGCTTTGCAAAGCACGGCGCATTGGGCACGCCGCACCTGGGGCCGTCCGGTGGTCGCGATTACCGGCAGTGCCGGCAAGACCAGCACCAAGGACATTGTTGCGGAAATTCTTGGTGTCCGCTTCCGGGTAGGCAAAACGGCGGGCAATCTGAACAATCACATCGGGCTTCCGTTGAGCCTTCTTCGTATTCCGAATGATGCCGAGATCGGGGTGGTCGAGATCGGCATGAACCACGCTGGCGAAATTCGCCGCCTCTGCCGCGTCTGTGAGCCGCAGGTCGGCGTTGTGACCAATGTCGGTTACGCGCATATCGAATTCTTTGATTCGATAGAGGGCATCGCCGCAGCCAAACGCGAGCTGGTCGAATCGCTCCCGCCCGGAGGCACCGCCGTTCTAAGTGCGGACGACGAGCGCGTCCGAACCTTCAAGACTGCGCACGCTGGGCGCTCCATCACTTATGGGGTTTCACCCTGTGCCGAGATCCGCGCGAAGAAGCTTGAATCTAATTCCGCGGGTTCGCGTTTCACGGTGAACGGCATTCATTTTCAAACCCGGCTCACCGGACGCCACAGCGTATCGAACATACTCGCCGGGCTTGCCGTTGCAATCGTTTTCGGGATCGACCTCAACGATCTCACCGAGACAGTGGCCCAGCTCTCCGCGCCTAAAATGCGCGGGGAACGTCACGTTTGGCAAAACGTCACGGTCCTGAACGATTCCTATAATTCGAATCCCGAGGCGGCGCGCAGCATGCTGGATGTTCTGCGTGACGAGCCGGCGCAGCGTCGCATCGCGGTTCTCGGAGAAATGCTCGAGTTAGGCCACATGGCCGAAAACCTGCATCGCGAAGTGGGCGCTTACGCGGCCCATTCTGGTGTGGATGTGCTGATTGGGGTGCGCGGCGCCAGCCGGTTCCTGGTGGAGGAAGGCAGGCGAGCCGGTCTCGCTGACAGCGCCGCGCTTTTTTTTGAGACCCCGGAGTTGGCTGGTGAGTTTCTTCGGCACTCAGTTCGGCCGGGTGATGCCGTCCTTTTTAAAGGCTCGCGCGGTACTCGCATCGAACTCGCTCTGGCGGCTATGGAAGGATAGAAGATGCTGTACTGGCTGCTTTATCAAGTCCTCCATAGATACATTCCGGCTTTTCGAGTCTTCAGTTACATCACCACCCGAAGCGCTCTTGCCAGCCTGACCGCGCTTGGGCTCACCCTTGCGCTGGGCCCCTGGCTGATTGCCAAATTGCGCGAGTGGAGCTTCGGCCAGCACATACGAGACGACGGTCCTCAGTCCCATAAAAGAAAAGCCGGAACTCCGACCATGGGAGGGCTGCTCATCGTGATCGCGATCGTCATCCCGACCCTACTTTGGGCCGATCTTTCGAATCCATATGTCTGGCTCGCTCTGCTCGGATTGCTCGGGTTCGGAGTGATCGGCTTTGTTGATGACTACGCCAAAATCGCAAGAAAACGCAATCTCGGCCTCACTGTGCGCCGGAAATTTTGGGCACAGGTCTTCGTGGCTATGCTCATCGGCTTCTTCCTGCTGCTGCTACACGCCAAACAGGCCTATTCGACCGCTATCAATTTCCCGTTTTTTAAGCAATACAAGCCGGATTTGCTGGTCGAATCCCTGACCAGGAACTTCTGGACGTATCCGCTTGCGTTCGTGTTCTTTTACTTGTTCATCGTCATCGTAATGGTCGGTTCGTCGAATGCCGTCAATTTGACGGACGGGCTCGACGGCCTTGCCATTGGTCTGATGATCATCGCTTCCGGCGCAATGACTGCCCTTACCTACGTTTCGAGCAACGCGGATCTCTCCTCCTATCTCGATCTCGCGCGCTTGCCACGCTCGCAGGAACTGACGATTTTCTGCGCGGCCATGGTGGGCGCCAGCCTCGGCTTTCTTTGGTATAACTGCCATCCGGCCCAGGTGTTCATGGGCGATATCGGATCCCTTGCGCTCGGCGGTGGCCTGGGTATTGTCGCCGTGCTGATTAAGCAGGAGATTCTGCTGTTCCTTATCGGTGGCGTCTATGTCATTGAAGCTCTATCCGTGATCCTCCAGGTCGGCAGCTATAAGCTTCGGCACGGCAAACGAATTTTCAAAATGGCGCCGATACACCATCATTTCGAGGCGCTCGGCTGGACCGAATCAACCGTAATCGTGCGCTTCTGGATCGCCGGACTCGTGATGGCGTTATTCGCGCTCACCACTCTGAAGCTGAGGTAAAGGTGCAACTGGGCGGCAAGAATGTCGTGGTCGTGGGCACGAAGCGCTCCGGACTAGCCGCTGCCAAACTGTTGCGCGAACGTGGCGCTTGCGTCCGAGCGATGGAGGAACGCCCGCTCACGCCCGAGGAGCGGGCTCCCTTCGATGCGCTCGGCGTCCCCGTTGTATCGCAGGAGCCGGCCAATCTTGCGGGTGACGGCAAGACACCAGATCTGATTGTCCTCTCGCCCGCGGTACCCTACGACCTGCCGCTGTTAGCGGACGTGCGGGCTCGCCAAATACCCACCATCGGCGAAGTCGAGCTCTCGTCGTATTTTCTCAAAGGACCGGTCGCCGGCATCACCGGATCGAACGGCAAGACCACGACCACCGCTCTGACCGGTCATCTCCTAAAGCAGTGCGGCATCGAGTGTCAGGTGGGCGGGAATATCGGAACCGCCGTTGCCTCGCTCGTCAAGTCATCTTCCGAGAATCAGTGGAACGTACTCGAGCTCTCCAGTTTCCAGCTTGAATCCATTTCCCATTTCCGCGCTGAGATTGCCTCGTGCCTGAATATCACGCCGGATCATCTCGATCGGCATCATACTTTCGAGAATTACATTTCCGCCAAGACACGGTTATTCGAGATGCAGCAGGCCGACGACTGCGCCGTCTTGAACTATGCCGATGCTGGCTGCCGCGGCTTCGCCTCGAAGACTAAAGCGCAAGTTTTCTGGTTTAGCGCGTCGCAGCCGGTCCCATCGGGCGTTTCCTTGCAGCACTCCGACCTCTGCTGGAACGGCGTGCCCTTCATGAGCCGCTCTCAAATCAAACTCCGCGGGATTCACAACCTGGAGAACGTGATGGCGGCATCTGCGATTGCTTATCTCGCCGGAGCCAATCTCGAAATGCTTGGTCCGGCGGTAGAGTCCTTCCCCGGCGTGGAGCACCGCATAGAATTCGTACGTACGCTTGATGGCGTCGAATACTACAACGATTCGAAGGCGACCAATGTAGATGCCGCTCTTAAAGCGATCGACGCATTTCCACGAAATCTGTGGATCATTTTGGGAGGCAAGGATAAGGGCAGCGACTATGCTCCTCTCCGTTCGCCGCTGCATGCTCGCGCCCGAGCTGCACTCCTCATCGGCGCCGAACCGCCTTATCTCTACGCTGCCGCCCCGCTCATCCGAAAAGCTCTGGACGGCGCGGTCCCGCTAATCGATTGCGGCACGCTCGATCGCGCTATCCAGTATGCCCGCAGCCATGCAGAGCCGGGCGACACCGTGCTGCTTGCGCCTGCCTGCGCCAGCTTCGATCAGTTCCAAGATTATGAGCAACGTGGAAGATCGTTCAAACATTTAGTGGCAGAATTGTCTTAATCGAAATGGCGCAACGCCTCAAAACAGACTGGATACTCTTTCTTACCGTGCTGACACTGGTGTGCTTCGGGCTGGTGATGGTTTATAGCGCCTCCTCCTTCATAGCCGAGCTCAAATATCACGTCTCCAGCACACACTTTTTTGTCCGCCAGCTTGGCTGGGCCGCTTTTTCGTTCATTGCTCTGCTGGTTTGCATGCGCCGCGACTACCGTCAGTGGAACAGTCCCAGATTCGCCTTCGCCGGTCTAGGCGTGGTCCTCTTGCTGCTGGTTGTCGTGTATATCACCGATTCGGGCAGCCATCGCTGGCTGCATGCCGGGCCATTCACGCTTCAGCCGTCTGAGCTGGCCAAGCCGGCTCTGGCGCTCTTCCTCGCCTTCTTCCTCTGCCGTCGTATGGGTGCTGTCAACGAGAAGCACACGCTCGGGCCGATTGCCATCGTAATCTCATTCATGGCGCTTGCCGTCGCCTTCGCCGACTTCGGCACTGCGGTAGTTCTGGTAACGACCACGATTGCCGTGATCTTTGTTGCCGGCATCGAATATCGATATCTGATCCCGTGCGGGATACTTGGTCTTATTCTCGGCCTCGGCTTCATTGCCATGAAGCCGTATCGCCTGGCGCGCGCCATTGATTTCCTCGATAAGGATCACAAACTGCTCGCCAGGATCGATCCCGGTAACCACATCCTGAACTACGCGCGTAAGACCGCCTCCACCAGCGATCCAGGTTACCAGCAGCTCCAGTCGAAGATCGCCGTCGGCTCGGGTGGTTTCTTTGGAGTCGGCTTGATGGAGAGTAAGCAGAAAATGCTCTATCTTCCTGAAGCACATACCGACTTCATCTACGGCGTCATCGGGGAAGAGACCGGCTTTTTCGGAGCAGCCCTGCTGCTCTTAGGATTTGTCGTCGTGCTTTGGCGCGGCATACGCACCTACGTTCGCGCCACAGATAATTTCGGCAAGTATCTGGCCTTGAGCGTGACCGTATGTGTCGTCGTGCAGGCCTTCATAAATATCAGCGTGGCGCTCGATCTCGTTCCCAATAAGGGCATTCCGCTGCCGTTCATCAGCTACGGAGGAAGTTCACTGCTCAGCACGCTCCTGCTTTTGGGCATGCTGCTGAGCGTGAGTGAGCACGCCGCCTAAGCAGTAAAGCAATGCCGTATTCTTTCGTACTTACGGGCGGCGGTTCCGGGGGGCATGTCTTTCCGGCGCTGGCCGTGGGGCGCGTCCTGCGCGATCGCGGTCACCACCTTTTATTTATCGGCACCCGTGAAGGTATGGAGGCACGCCTCGTTCCCGAAGTTGGCTACGATATCGAGTTCATACGCATCGGAGCGCTCAATCGCGCCGGCGCTCGCCGGCAAATCCATACGTCCCTGCAACTGCCCGCCAGCATCTTAGCGGCTCGAAGACTTCTCAATCGGTTTCGGCCCCGCGCTGTTTTCAGCATGGGTGGGTTCGTAGCCGGCCCGGTTATGCTTGCCGCAGTCGTGTCCCGGATTCCGCTCGTCATCATGGAACCGAACGCCACTCCAGGATTCGCCAATCGAAGAATGGGCAAGCGGGTCTATCGGGCGCTCCTCGGCTTCGAGTCCACAAAAGCCTGGTTTCCGTTCGACAAGTCCGAAGTCACCGGTCTGCCTGTGCGACCCGAATTTTTCGCCTTGCAGCCGAAGGTGAGCGGCCCTTTCACGGTGCTGATCACCGGTGGCAGTCAAGGCTCACGTACTCTGAACCGGGCGTCACGCGAAAGCTGGCCTCTGTTCCGTAACCGACAGGTTCCCATCCATATCGTTCACCAAAGCGGTGTTGCCGAACATGCCGCGCTAGCGGCTGAATTCGCCGAAACTGGCCTCGAGGGCGAAATCGTCCCCTTTATCCGGGACATGCCGAACGCCTTTGCGGCAGCGGATCTGGTGATCGGGCGGTCCGGCGCGGGTGGGTTGAGCGAAATCGCCGCCGCGGGCATGGCGTCTGTTCTGGTTCCTTTCCCGTTTGCCGCTGATGATCATCAACGAAAGAACGCCGAAGCGCTCCTTCATGCTAAAGCCGTCCGCATGATTCTCGACGCGGAAACCACCGGCGAGCGCCTCTTTCAAGAGATCGAATCCCTGCGCCAGAACCCTGCCGAACTGAGCGCGATGCGCGACCACGTTCGCAAGTTCGCAAACCCGGGCGCCGCCGAGCGTGCTGCCGACGTCATGGAGGAAGCCGCGCAGCGTCCGCAAGAGGTACTCCAACACGGAATCGCAAAAAATTTGTCGTGAATCACTGGATATCCGGTTTTCCGCATTGACACTACCGATGAAAGCCGAAACAATACTTTTGAAGAATGTTTTTTAAGCCCCAACACGTGCACTTCGTGGGAATAGGGGGCATCGGAATGAGCGCGATCGCGGAAGTCCTGCTCACCCTCGGGTATCAGGTGTCCGGATCCGATCTCAAGCCCAGCGCCATCACAGACCGCCTGTCGAGGCTCGGCGCAACAGTCCACCTCGGCCACAAAGCAGAGAACGTTACTGGCGCCAGGGCGATTGTGGTCACCTCTGCCCTCGATCCAGGCAATCCGGAAGTGGCGGAGGCGCGCCGCCTGCAAGTCCCTGTGATCCCGCGAGGCGAACTGCTTGCCGAGTTGATGCGCTTAAAATTCGGCATCGCCGTCGGAGGTAGCCATGGCAAGACCACCACCACCTCCATGGTCGCCTCTATTCTGAATGCGGCGAAGCTTGATCCCACAGTTGTGGTGGGCGGCCGTGTCGCGGGTCTCGAAGGTTCGAACGCTCGTGTCGGAAAGAGCAGCATCCTCGTGGTGGAATCCGACGAGAGCGACGGATCCTTTCTGAAGCTCGCGCCTATCGTCGCTGTCGTGACGAATATCGACCGCGAGCACCTCGACCATTACGCCTCGCTCGAAGACATCCGATCGGCTTTCATCGAATTCGTGAACAAAGTTCCGTTCTACGGGGCCGTGGTCTTGTGCATGGAAGACGAGAACATCCAGCAGATCTTCCCTGCCGTTCGCCGTCGCACGATCACTTACGGCCGTTCCGCGCAAGTAGATCTTGAAATCCAGAATGTGGACCTGACGCCCGTCGGGAGCAGCTTTTCCATTCGCCGCCGCGCAGGCGAACTCGGGGTTTTTCGTCTTGCGGTTCCCGGACTGCACAATGTTCTGAATGCCACCGCTGCCATCGCCGTCTGCTTGGAGATGGAGGTGCCGGTGCTTGAAATCCGCGAGGGCCTCGCCGCATTCAGTGGTGTCGATCGCCGTTTTTCGATCCGTGGCGTACAGGGTGGCGTTACTGTAATCGACGATTACGGCCACCATCCAACTGAGATAAAGGCAACGCTCGCCGCCGCCCGGCTGTGCCCGTATAACCGCATTCACGTCCTTTTTCAACCTCACAGGTATTCGCGCACCCAGCACCTTCTCGATGAGTTCGGGACGGCTTTTCATCAGGCCGACAATCTCTTTCTCCTCGACATTTACGCTGCCTCCGAACCTGCCATTGAAGGTGTCAGCTCTGAAGCGCTGCTGGACAAGATCAGTTCCTACGGCCATCGTTCCGTTCACTACGTGCCCTCGCTGGAGGATGGTGTTGCTGCCATTAGTGCCGCCGTTCAACGCGGTGATCTGATCATCACCCTTGGGGCGGGGAATGTCTCTCAGGCCGCGGACAGGATTCTCGACAAGCTACGGGAGGCGGCCGCCTGATGGCGCGCTACGAACAGCCTGTCGAGCGTTTCCGCTGGGCGAAATTCGCATTTTGGCTGATCGCCGGTGTGCTGCTGATGGTGAGCACCATGTTCGCCTGGCGCAGTACCGAAGAGTTCTTAATCAAGGACGATCGCTTCCGCATCCCAGAGGCGGAGGAGTTCGCGAGACAGAGCCCAAATCTTATCGTGGAGGGAATTCATTATGCGTCGGCGTCCCAAATCCGTCACCTGTTCGCGGAGGACTTTGGCCGCAGTCTTTATCTGGTACCGCTCCAGACCCGCCGTCTTCAGCTTCTGGAGATCGACTGGGTGGAAGACGCGACGGTTACGAAGATCTGGCCCAACACGCTGAAGGTACAGATTCATGAACGAATCCCCGTCGCTTTTGTTCGTTTGCCGCCGAATCATAAGGACGGCATGTCCCGCTTTGCGTTAATCGATCGCGACGGCTACATTTTGCGTCCTCGGGTTCCAGCAAAGTTTACCCTTCCTGTCATTGCCGGAATCCGAGAAAGCGAATCGATAGAGAATCGCCGCGCTCGCGTTCGCCGTGTTCTGGGGATGCTCCGGGAAGTCGGCACGCTGGCCGGACAGATCTCTGAAATCAACGTCGCCGATCCGAATGATCTGATTGTTGCCGAACACGTCGACAACACCGTTGTGAATTTAATGCTAGGAGACGAGAACTACTCCGATCGCCTCCAGAACTTCCTAGCAAATTATTCGGAGATCAAACAGAAACGCCCCGATGCGGGCACGCTCGACCTGCGCGTCGACGGCGTCATCACCGCAGTAGGAGATCAGTAGGTGGGCAGTAAAACTAAATTAGCCGTAGGTGTTGACCTGGGTAGCATCAGCACCCGCGTGGTAATCTGCGCGCTCGAAGAAGAATCCCTTCGCTTCCTGGGCTACGGCGAAGCACCTGTTCAAGCATGGAATCGCGGGCGTCTCACCGACCAGGAAGCCCTTGCCGAAAGCATCCGCTTTGCCCTTCATGAGGCTGAAGTTCGCGCCCAAGTCTCGCCCGAATCGGCTGTCATCGGTATGGGCGGCTGTGTCTCGGGAGTGAACAGCCGGGGACTCTACGAGTTCGGCCGGCGCCGCGAAATCGAACCAGACGACCTCCGCTATGCCATCGAGCTGGCCGCTCGCGTCCGGCTCGAGGAGGATCGGCAGGTCTTACAGATTTGTCCCCAGGATTTTACGCTCGATGGCCGGGCCGGTTACCGCAATCCGAAAGGCATTCTCTGCGCGCGTTTGGAAGCGAACGTACACGTTGTGACCGTTTCCATGCAGGATCATCAGGGCCTGATCACGGCTCTGCATCACT
>Ga0213882_10000434_pt1 | contig 14163 bp, 18 predicted proteins | sample BarmaccoBMER_R09_FD_160106 | JGI IMG/M metagenome (GOLD analysis project Ga0213882, IMG submission 160106) | Barbacenia macrantha exposed rock microbial communities from rupestrian grasslands, the National Park of Serra do Cipo, Brazil - ER_R09 ...
CTTGCGAATCTCTTCCAGAGGTATCGCGATAACCGCGCCCGAGTCGCTGCCGATAATCAGCGTTTGACCGACAACGATCGGTGAGCCGACGTTGAACGGCGTGTGCATCGACTTATCGCCGATCACTCTGCCGGTTTTAGCATCGAGCGCCCACAAGTAACCGCCGAGATCGCCGAAATAGATCGTCGCGTCGACGGCGACGATGCCGCCTTTGACGGCACCGCGGGTTTGGCGCTCCCACGCGAGCGTACCGGTCGTTGCGTCGATCGCGTGCATCCATGGAGCGACGGAACTGCCGAGATAGAGTAGGCCGCCCGCGAGCATGGGAATCGCGGCCTCGTTGCGGATCGGCAGTTCTCCCGCTTCGAGCGCGATATCCCACACCGGTGCGCCGCTCGCGAGATCGAGCGCGTAGACGCGCTCGACGGTCACGTGACCGACGACCGTTGAAGCATCGGGATAGACGGGGGAAACGTAATCGCAGAAGACCTTGCGGCCGTCAGTGACTTGCGGACAATCCCCGATGCCCGAAGCGCCGCGGGAAAAAGAGCTGCGCCAAACCAGCGCGCCATCGTCCGCGCGCAAGCGCCAAACGTCGTTCGTGCCGACGCCGGCGGTAACGAAATCGCCCCCGCCGACCGGCAGAATCGCCGACATCGAAGCCATCGAGCCGATCCAGCGCGCATAGCGCTTCGTCCCCGTCATGGGATCCAGCGCATTGATCCATCCTGCGCCGTCGTGATGCACCAGCACGCCGTTGATGATCGCCGGAGTCGGCATCGCCGAACCCGCAACGGCTGTCTGCCAGCGAATTCGTCCACTCGCGCGATCGACGGCGAGCAACGCACTCGGACCTTCTCCGACCATAACCGGCTGGGACGGCGATGAGGTGCGGCTCGTGGGATCGCCTTCTCCGACGATGACGACGTCGTTGTACAAGAGCGGCGCACTCATCAAGGGATTCACCACGTGCGTCTTCCACAGCGTTTGACCGCTGTCGAGATCCAGCGCATAGAGCCATCCGCTGTTGTTGCCCACGAACATCACGCCGTCGCCAACCGTCGGACTCGCCGAAATCTGACCGCCGGTCTCGGTGCGCCACGATGCGCGAAGTTCGCCCGGAACGACGACGTTATTTCCAGACCCTAAGCGAAACTGCGTCCAAGTCGCGAGCGCGATGAGCAAGGTTGCGACGGGCCGCTCGAACAGCGCGGTCACGCTCTACCTCTACTGCCTACAATGCGATTTCCATGCCGTCATAGGCGATTTCAACGCCGCGCTCCCGTACCGATGCGTATTCGACCGAGGATGGATCCAGCATCGGGTTCGAGTTATTGAGATGTGTAAAGATCGTGCGGGCCCGAACGCCGCGCAAGCGTTCCAATGTCCCGTCGGGGCCGCCCACCGCGCTATGGCCGAGCAGTCGCGTAGATTTTGCCGCCAATCCGAGCGTGATGAGTTCGTCGTCGCTGTAAAACGAACCATCGAGGAAAGCCAACTCGGCGCGCTCGATTGCGGCGCGCAGCACGTCATCGACGGCGGCGAAAACGGGTGCGAAGAGAAGGCGTCGATCCGTTCCGCGCTCGAAAATTTCATATGCGACGACCGCTCCTCGCGCGCTGCGACGGCCATTGTAGCCCGGAGTCGTTCCCACGACCGGAATGGTGCGAACGATAAGGCGATTCCCGACGAGATCGTCGGGATCGTGCGGTTCGCTCGTCGCATCGAGCGGACACTCCAACCAACGGTGCGGTGGCCGGCCAAACGGTGCGAAGCTTGGTTGAGCGAGAGCGATGGCGCGAACGAGCGCGCTCGACCGCAAAAGAAAATGATGGGTACCGTGTTGGCGCAGTACCGACAAGCCACCGAGATGATCGACGTTGGCGTCCGTGAAGAGCATGCCCGCAATCGGCGTCCCGCGAAGTCGAGGCGCTTGCAACGGTGCAAACGCTTCGATTTGGTGCGCGATGTCGGGCGAGCAGTTCAACAGCAGCCATCGTTTTCCGTCGGTACTCAGCGCGACGCTCGACTGCGTTCGGCGCGGCGCGCGGCCGCCTCGTGCCGCCACACAATTCACGCACGCGCAATTCCATTGCGGGACGCCGCCGCCGGCGGCCGACCCCAAAACCCGGACGATCATGCGCGGCGGGGAATCGGTTCGTCTTTTCCCTGCGGGTCGCGTAAGGCGACGATGCTTGCATGATCGGGGCTCAGCGAACAGACCGGATCGGTTGCTCCCGCGTTGCCGGTGAGCAGGAATGCCTGACAACGGCACCCGCCCCAATCGAGCTCACGCCGGGGGCACGATCGGCACGGCTCCGACATCCACGCCGTGCCGCGGTAGCGCGAAAAGGAGTCGGAATCGCGCCAAATCTCTGCCAGCCCGCGACCGCGGACGTTCTCGAACTGCAACGTCGTAATCGTCGCTGCGGCCGGGCACGGAAAGACGTACCCGTTCGGCGCCACCGTGATGAATTGGCGGCCCCACCCGTTCATGCACGGTTTCGGAAACTCGTCGAAATAGTCGGGGAAAACGTAGGAGATCTCCATCCTCCCGCGCAGCCGCTCGCGAGCCGCCGCGACGATTCGTTCGCCATGTTCAACTTGTCGCCGCGTCGGGATGAGGGCGCCGCGATTTCGGTAGGCCCAGCCGTAGAACTGCGTGTTCGCGAGCTCGAGACGTGTGATGCGCAGCGTCTCGGCGAGTGCGATCACCCCTTCGATCGCGTCGTGATTAAAGCGATGCAGGACACAGTTGACGGTAAGCGCGACGTTGCGGTCGCGCACGCGCTCGATCGCCGTCAGCTTGCGATCGTGAACGGCAGCGCCGGCGATATGGTCGGCCATTTCGGCTTGCGGCGCTTGAATGCTGATCTGGATATGGTTGAGTCCACTTTCGATTAATCGATCGAGCAACGCGTCGCCGAGGAACGTGCCTTGCGTGATTAGATTTGTGTATAACCCGCTCCGGGATGCCGCCGCAACGATCGAGGGAAGATCGCGTCGCAGCGTTGGTTCGCCGCCGGAAAAATGCGCTTGAACGACGCCCAGATCCGCCGCCTGTTGCAGTACGGTGCTCCATTGCTCCGTGGAGAGCTCGTCGCGGTATTCGTCGAGCGCCACGGGATTGTAGCAATAAGCACACTGCAGGTTGCAGCGATATGTGAGCTCACACAACAATGACAGCGGTCGCGGCGGATTCATCGCAGGATGATGAAGCCTCTGGCGTTCAAACGCTCCAGCAAATCGGTGACGTCCAACTGCGCCCGCTCGCGCGATACTTCGAAGCGCGCAACGATAGCCGCGACGATATCGTCGAGGCTGCGGCTGCCGTCGACGAGGTCGAGCGCGGCGGCAGCCGCCTGGTTGAGCTCGAGCGCGCCTTCCGGCACGAGCAACATCGCGCTGCCATCACCTTCGTGACGAAGTTTAACGCCCTTGGCGTATTGTGGCCGCGTATCGACATTCATTTGACGAGCCCGCAGGCCAGCGCCGTGGCATCCAAAATCGACCACAGCACGTCGCACTTAAAGCGAAGCGCGGCGATGCAGCGCTGCTCGACCTCCGGCGTTGCGGCCTCGTGCAGAACCCATTCCAGCGCCAGTTCGGCGTCGCGCTTGGCGCGTGGGATGCGACGCTCGAAATAGGCTAAGCCGCCGGGGTCGATCCAGGGATATTTTTCAAGGATCGCTGCCACGCGTTGCTGCATCACCGGCGGCCCAAAGAGTTCGGTGAGCGATGAAGCGACCGCCTCGATCCAGGGCTTGGTACGCGCGAACGTCACGTACGCGTCCACGGCAAATCTCGTTCCAGGAGCGACGCTGTGTTCGGAGCGCACGTGATCAGCGGCGAGGCCGACGGCGTGCGCGAGTGAAAGCCATGCCTCGGTTGCGCCGCGGTCACTCCCCGGCGCTCCATCGTGTTCGACGATGCGGCCCATCCAAGCGCGGCGGTGCGAAGGCGTAGGCAGATTCGCGAGTATCGCCGCGTCCTTTACCGGAATCTGTTTCTGGTAGTAATAGCGATTCGCAACCCATGCCTGAACGGCCGCACGGTCGAGGTCGCCGGCAACGAGCCTTTGATGGAAGGGATGTTTATCGTGATAGCGCTCCGCGCCGACAGCGAAGAGACGTTCGACGAAATCGGGGCTGGGCGTCGCGCGTTACAACTTCGGCGTATGGATCGGCCTGGTAAGATAAGCCGTCACCTCGGCGCCCAGCGGATGCTCTTGGAAATCGGGGCGCTCCCAGCGTAAATGCGGCTGCTTCATAACTGCTCCCATCAAAAAGTACGGTGGCTCCTATACGGTATTATAGCGTTCCGCACGCGCCCTTGGCTACGGACCTCCGGCCCATCCGTCTGAGACACTAGCGAGCGGGCGAACGGCCGGGTGCGCCAGCCTTCTTCGCATGGCCTCGCTGGGGATTCTGATCCGGTCTGCGAGGCGCAAGAACGCGAGCACTTTCACGTGCCACCACGTCATGTCGATCTCGAACCAGCGCAGCCCGTGGCGCGCCGAAAACGGGAACGCGTGATGATTGTTATGCCAGCCCTCGCCGAACGAGACCATGGCGACCCACCAGCAGTTCGTCGAGCGATCGCCGGTGCGATACGTTCGGTAGCCCAGCATGTGCGACGCGCTGTTGACGAGCCACGTGGAGTGATAGCTTGCCACCAGCCGAACGAAGATTCCCCAGATCACCCACGACCATCCGCCAATGGAGAAAAACGCCACGGCCAGCGACAACTGCAGCGGCACGCTCAGATACTGTAGCGCGCGGTAAAACCGATCGGCGTAGAGGTCGGGTGCGTACCGCAGAATTTCGGCCTGCGTCGGCATTGCGATATTGTTGCGATAGAGCCAGTCCATATGCGCCCACTTGAAGCCGCGCCGAATGCTGTGCGGGTCGCCTTCGTCGTCGGCGTGCGCGTGATGCTTGCGGTGAATGGCGACCCAGCGAATCGGATCGCCTTGCAGCGCCAGCGTGCCGAAGATCGCAAAGAGATACTCGAGCGGCTTGCGCAGGCGCAGGCTGCGATGCGTCAGCACGCGATGGTAGCAGAGTGTCACGCCGAGCGCGCCGGTGCAGTACGACGCGATCGCCGCGGCGATGAGGGCCGAGGGGTGAAAGAAGGCTGGAATCAATGCCGCCAGGGCTCCAACGTGGATCACGCCGAGCCCGATTCCCGTGCCGTATCGCGGCCACCGATCCATCGCCGCAGCGTTTTGCACGGCGAATCGAAAGAGCCTGCAGAAGGGCGTGGCCGGGCGTCCTCCCGAAATGAGTCGCTGCAATCCGGCCACCGCAGTTTTCTACGGGCCGGTGGTGGTGCGAGTTTCGTATCACCTGGCTAGGGTCCGCGCCGGAGTCGGCCGGGCCGTCAACCACCTAGTCGAAAGGACACCATGGCAACTAAAGTCAAGCGCGCCGTCAAAGAGCGGCGCACCAAGCGCAAGCCGTGCAACTTCTGCATCGACCGCGCGATCGCGGTGAGCTACCGCGACGTCCCGCGTCTCAAGAAGTACGTCTCGGAGCGCGGGAAGATCGTTCCCCGGCGCATTTCGGGGAACTGCGCAAAGCACCAGCGCATGTTGACGACCGCGGTAAAACGCGCGCGCCTCATCGCGTTCCTGCCGTTCGTCTCCGAGTAAGCCGTGCGCCTGGTTCTTCTTGCCGACGTTAAGTCGCTCGGGAAACGAGGCGACCTCGTTGAGGTCGCCGACGGCTACGCGCGAAACTACCTGCTTCCGCGGAAGCTAGCGGGCGAGGCGGACAAAGGCGCGATGGCCAAGCTCGACGCCCAAGCGAAGGCGCGCGACCGCCGCGAGGCGCAGGAAATGGCCGACGCCCAAGTACTGGCGTCGCGGCTCGAAACGGCGAAGATCGCGGTCAAGGCCAAGGCGGGCGGCAACGGCAAGCTGTTCGGCGCCGTGACGAACTCCGACATCGCCGCCGCAATCGCGAGCGAACTTTCCGTCGAGATTGACAAGCACAAGATCGAGCTGCCGGCGCAAATCAAGGCGCTGGGCTCGTATCCCGTCGAGATCCGGCTGCACCGCAACCTCGTCGCCAAGGCGACGGTGCAGGTGCAAGCCGCCTAGCCCTTCGACTTCGCTTTAGGATAAACTACGTCGACAGACCGGATGCAGCAACCGTACACGACGCGATTCCGCCGCAAGTTCGGCGCGCAAGACGAGCTGAGCCGGTACGTCAGCGCGCTCTACGAGATGCTCGCGTCGGTCCTGGGCCAAGACAAACTCGTGCTGCGCGCCGGCAAGGTCAACGCGCTGAAGATGATGCGCTCGCAAAATCTTCCCGACCGGCTCTGCGCGCTGCAGCGGCTCGTGCTCGAGGACCCCACGCTGGAGCGCGTCACGACGCGCGCGCAGCAGCGCAAAGTGCTGGCCGAAATCGAGGAGACGATGGCCGACGTGATGGCGCAGCGCAGCGCACAAGATGCGATCGAGCGCCGCGTCAACGAGAAAATGACCGAGCGCCATCAGGAGTACGTCAAGGACCTCAAGCTCGAGGCGCTACGCGAGACGAGCGGTCCCGAGACGCCGGCGTCGCAAGCCAAACTCGAAGAGCTGCAGGCGTTGTCGCAGCGCCGGCTCGCCGCTTCGGCCCTGCAGCAACTGCGCCCTCAGACGCTGCGCGACGTCATCGGGCAGGAGGGCGCGGTGCGCGCGCTGCTCGCCAAGATCAGCTCGCCGTATCCGCAACACACGATTCTCTATGGGCCTCCCGGCGTCGGAAAGACGACGGTGGCGCGGCTCGTGCTCGAAGTTGCGAAGTCGCGACCCTACACGCCGTTTGCGAAGGACGCGCCCTTCGTCGAGGCGAGCGGAACGACGCTGCGCTGGGATCCGCGCGAAACGATCAATCCGCTCCTAGGTAGCGTTCACGATCCGATCTATCAGGGCAGCCGCCGCGAGTTTGCCGATGCCGGCGTCCCCGAGCCGAAGCTGGGAATGGTGACGCGCGCGCACGGGGGCGTGCTCTTCATCGACGAGATCGGCGAGATGGATGCGTCGCTCCAATCGCGTTTGCTCAAAGTGCTGGAAGACAAACGCGTGACGTTCGAATCGTCGTACTACGACGACAGCGCGCCGAACGTGCCCGAGTACATCAAGCGGCTCTTTCGCGAAGGCGCGCCGGCCGATTTTATCTTGATCGGCGCGACGACGCGCGAACCCGACGACATCGATCCGGCAATTCGCTCGCGGTGCGCGGAGATTTTCTTCGCGCCCCTTACCGCGCATCAAATCGTCTCCATCGTCAGCGGCGCGACGAAGCGGCTTGGGGCTAAAGCGGCGCGCGGCGTGGCGCAGCTGATCGCTTCGTACACGATCGAAGGTCGCAAAGCTGTGCAGGTTCTCGCCGACGCGTACGGCCAGGCGCTCTACCGGCTCTATCCTGGCCGTCAGGCCGAAGTCGCGAAGAATCCGACGATCGTCGAAGACGACGTGCACGCCGTGGTGCGCGCGAGCCGCCTCGTGCCGCACACGTTGGTGAAAGGACGCGCGACGCGCGAAATCGGCAAGAGCTTCGGCTTGGGCGTGCTGCACCACCTAGGCAGCATCATCGAGATCGAAGCGGTCGCCTTTCCGGCGGCGCAAAGCGGTAAGGGAACGATCCGCTTCAACGATACGGCGGGCACGATGGCCAAGGACTCCGTGTTCAACGCGACGAGCGTGCTGCGAGCCATCACCGGAAAGGACGTCGCCGATCTCGATCTGCACATCAACGTCGTCGGCGGCGGAAATATCGACGGCCCGTCGGCCGGACTGGCGATCTTCCTGGCGCTCTACTCGTCGGTGACGAAGACGCCGTTGCCGCAAGACCTCGCGGTCACGGGCGAGCTTTCGATACAGGGAAAGATTCGCGCGGTGGGCGGCGTCGTGGAAAAGCTCTACGCCGCGCGGCAGGCCGGCATGCGCCGCGTCATGCTGCCGAAGGAGAACGTTCGCGAAGTTGACGCAAAGCTTGCGGGCCTGGAGGTCGTTGCGGTGAACAGCGTCGAGCACGTCCTGCGAAGTCTGCCCAACAAGCGGCGCCGCCGCTGAACAGAGTGCCACCACGTGTGGCACACTATCCCCGTAAATTCGAAGCTATGCACAGCCCGTTCACAAGGCGTCCACCGCGGCTGCGCCGCATGGCAGCACGCGCATGAGCGCACAACCGCTGCCGGCCACGATCGATCGCATTCCGCCGAACAACCTCGAAGCGGAGATGGCCGTGATCGGTTCGATTCTCGTGGATCGCGAGATGCTCGCGGCCGTGGGCGAAATCGTCCGGCCGAGCGATTTCTACGCGCACGTTCACGAGGCAATTTACTCCGTCTTGCTCGAGCTCTACGAACGCGGCGAGCCGCTCGACAAGATCACGGTCGCGGAAGAGTTGCGGCGGCGCGGCGTGCTCGAGCGCGTCGGCGGCCTGCCCTACATCGGCGGACTGATGGATACGGTGCAGAGCGCGGCGTCGGCACGCTACTACGCGACCATCGTACGCGAGAAGTCCGTGCTGCGATCGCTGATTCACGCGGGCACCGAAGTGAGTCGCCTCGGGTACGAAGGAGAAGAAGACGTCGCGGCGTCGCTCGACCGTGCCGAGCAGCTGATCTATACGATCGGGGAGCGCCGCGGCATCACGGAGTTCATGCCTGTGAGCCGGCTGATGAAAGACGCGTTCGATCACATCGACCGGCTGTTCCACATGCGAGGCGACCGCACCGGGCTGACGTCGGGCTTCCGCGACATTGATGCGATGACCACGGGCTTCCAACCCGGGAACTTCGTGATCATCGCCGCGCGGCCGGGCATGGGCAAGAGTTCGTTCGCGCTGAACATGGCGGTGGCTGCGGCGCGCCTGGAATCGGAGCCGATCGCGTTCTTCTCGCTCGAGATGTCGAACAACGAGCTGATACAGCGCCTCATCTGCGCCGAGGCGCGCATCTCCATGAACGACATGCGCCGCGGCAACATCAAGCAGCATCAGTGGGAAGAAATTTCCCGCGCGATGGGGCTGCTCAACGAACTGCCGCTCTACCTCGACGACCTCGGGGCGCTCACCGTCAGCGACGTGCGCAGTCGCTGCCGCCGCCTGAAGTCCATGGGCGGGCTCGGCGCCATCTTCATCGATTACCTGCAGCTCGTTCGCCCCGGCGTATTGGCGCGCAACACCAATCGTAACGAGGAGCTCTCCGAGATATGCCGGTCGCTCAAGATGACCGCGAAAGATCTCAACGTGCCGATCGTTGCGCTCGCGCAGCTCAACCGCGGCGTCGAGATCCGCAGCGAGAAACGCCCGATGCTTGCAGACTTGAGAGACAGCGGTTCGTTGGAGCAAGAAGCCGACGTCGTGGCGTTTCTCTATCGCGACGGTTACTACAATCCCGAGACCAACGAGCCCGATCTTACCGAATTCATTATCGCCAAGCACCGCAACGGACCGACGGGTACCGTAAAGCTGCGGTTCCAACGCGAGTTCACGCTCTTCTTACCCCACGGCGACGAATCGCACTTCCCGTCCGCGTAGCGTAGCGGCCTAGAAGGCCTCAGCCGCTTCATAGTTAACCATGGTTTACGTTAACCATGGCTAACGCTGCATCGCGCGAACTGCTTACCGTCGGGACCGACCGCTCGGCAATTCGGGCGCGCGAGGACTACGTGAAGGCGATCTACCAGCTCGGCGGCGGGGCGCCCGTTCGCGGCGCGCAGGTGGCACGCTACCTTAGCGTCAGCCGCGTCTCGGTGAGCAAGGCGAAGCGCCTGCTGGAGTCGCAAGGCTTGATCGAAGCCCAAGCCTCGTCGTCTGCGCCGATACAGCTCACTGCGCGCGGGCGCAAGCTCGCCGTAGCGATGGTGCGCCGCCACCGCATTCTCGAAACCTTTCTCCACGAGTCGCTGCGCGTTCCGCTCGAGCGCGTCCATTCGGAGGCCGAGCGTATCGAGCACGTGATCTCCGACGACGTCGCGCTCCGGATCGCGGCGATGCTCGGACATCCGCGACGCGATCCGCACGGGCATCCGATTCCCTACGGCGACGCGCCTACGCGAGTGAAGCCCCTGCCGTCGCTGGCCGGAGTTAGCGCCGGCGAGAAGGCGCGCGTGCTCAGCCTCGACGATCGCGACGATCGTGCGGTGGCATCGCTCGCCCGCGACGGAATTTTGCCGGGCAGCACCATCAGAGTGGAACGGAACGATGGCGGCGGGGTGCGCGTTCGGGTCGGCAAGCGCGCCTTCGTGCTCTCACCGAAGCTCGCGGAGCTCGTGCGCGTTGAGCGATAGCTACGGCATCGGCGTCAGCAGCCCGCGAGTCGTCGCCGCAGCGCGGGACGTGTTAGCGGGGCGCCGCCGAGGATGGCGCGCGCTCTTGCCGTTTACGGGCCCGGCATTCGTTGCATCGGTCGCCTACATGGATCCGGGAAACTTTGCGACCAACATCCAGGGCGGCGCGGCGTACGGTTATCGCCTGCTCTGGGTCGTGGTGTTGGCAAACCTAACGGCGATGCTCTTTCAAGGGCTGTCGGCGAAGCTCGGCATCGCGACGGGGAAGAATCTAGCGGAGCTCTCTCGCGAGCACGCGCCTCGGCCGGTGGCGTACGCGATGTGGATCGTCAGCGAGTTCGGCGCGATGGCGACGGATCTGGCGGAATTTCTCGGCGCGATTATTGCGCTCTACCTGCTCTTTCACATTCCGATGCTCGTCGGCGCGGTCATCACCGGCATCCTTACCTACATCATTTTGGCGCTGCATCGATTTGGCTTCCGCACGATGGAGAGCGCGATCGGCTCGCTCGTCGGCGTGATCGCGATCTGCTACGTCGTCGAAACGGTGTTGGCGCGGCCGAACTGGGGCCAAGTTTTCTACCATTCGGTCGTGCCGTGGCTCGGCGGTTCGCCGAGCGTCTTACTCGCCGTCGGCATTGTCGGCGCGACCGTGATGCCCCACGCGATCTACCTTCACTCCGCGCTCACGCAAGACCGCGTCGTCGCCGAATCGAGCCTCGAGGTCAGGCGGATCGTGCGCTTCTCGTACCTCGACGTGATTGTCGCGCTCAGCATCGCGGGGCTGGTGAACCTGGCGATGATGTTTATGTCGGCGGCCGTCTTTCATTCGACGGGTCATGCCGCCGTTGCCGACATCAGCACCGCGTACCGCACGCTCGAGCCGCTGCTCGGCAACTTGGCCGCGCTGGTTTTTCTCGTCTCGTTGATGGCCTCGGGAATTTCGAGCTCCGTCGTCGGAACGATGGCGGGACAAGTCATCATGCAGAGCTTCGTCGGCTTCACGGTGCCGATCTGGGTGCGCCGATTGATCACGATGCTGCCGGCGATGATCGTGGCGGCCATCGGCCTGAATGTGACGCAGACCCTGATCGTCAGTCAGGTTGCGCTGAGCTTCGTCTTACCGGTGCCGATCGTTGCCTTGGTCTGGCTGACGTCGCGCCGGGAGACTATGGGAACGTTGGTTAACCGCCGCGCGGTGACGCTGCTGGCGATCGCCGCGGCCCTCGCAATCCTCACGTTGAACGGGATTCTGATTTGGACGTCGCTCCATCCGGCGTAGGCACGCCGATGGTCTGTTCGAGGTACGCCCGCGAGAGCGTCACGTAGACGTCGGACGAGACGTCGATCCACGCGGCCGCCTCGCCTTCGAGCGCTTTCTTTACCGTAGCGGGCGCGCCGGCGGCGACGACCCGGGCGGGGATTGCGCTGCGCTCTCCCACCACGCTGCCCGCGGCGATCAGCGCGCCTTCGCCGATGCGGCAGCCGTTGAGCAGCGTCGCGTTGCTGCCGATCAGCGCCTTCGGTTCGATCGTGCAATCTTCCATGACGGCGCAATGTCCGACCGTGACGTCGTCGCCGACGATCGTCTCGCCGCGCTCGCTCACGTGCACGACGGCGTTGTCTTGGACCGACGTGCGGGCTCCGATGCGGATCGGCCCGTTGTCGCCGCGCAGCACGGCGCCGAACCAGACGCTCGACTCAGGGCCCACTTCGACGTCGCCGATGAGCACGGCCGTCGGGGCGATGAATGCCGTCGGCGCGATCTTCGGCTGCTTTCCGCGATATTCGATGATCATGCGCGATGCTTCGGAACGTGCCGGCGCGAACCTGGCCCGCATGCATCGTCACCGCACACCCTTGCGCGGCGTCAAAGCGACGCCGCGGCCGAAGCCGGACGATCCGAACTATTCGGAGATCAACTACTCGTATGCCGGCCAAACGGGCCGAATCCACGAAGTCGTCGAGATCGATGGGCGGCAGCTTGCTAAGATCGGCTTTGACGATCGCAAAATCGTCTACTATATGCTCGACGACGTGGACCTCGACGACTCGGGCGACCGTCGGACTTTCCACGACGATGCTTGAAGGGCCGCTGCGCACGCCGTGGAAGCGGACCGCGGTGCCGACGTAGCTCAACGGTAGAGCAATCGCTTCGTAAGCGATAGGTTATCGGTTCAAATCCGATCGTCGGCTTTGACTTCAAAGGAACAACGATGAAGTGGTTGCGCTTAGGGTTGGCGGCGGTCGGCGTGGCGTTCGCCGTTCAGAACTTAATTCGTAGAATTCGCGCGCTCTCCGAAGAAGAGTAATTCGCGCCGTCAGGCCTCGACGTAAACGTCGTCGCCTTCGACCGTCACCTCGAAGGTGAGGAGCGGAACGACCGCCGGTAGCGTAACCACGTCGCCGGTCTTCACGTCGAACGTCGCTCCATGGCGCGGGCAAACGATGCATTCGCCCTCGAGCGTTCCTTGCTCCAGCGGACCGCCATCGTGCGTGCAAACGTCTTCGATCGCGTAGATCTTCCCGTCCACGTTGCACAGCAGCACGTGCAGTGAGTCGGCGACGACTTGCCGCGTCGTGCCCGGCGCGATATCGGAAAGCTTGGCGACTCGATGTTTCGCGGTCACTGCATCGGGGGGAGACGCACCGTTACCGGCGGCTCCCGAAACGAAAACGCGCACGACTGACTGACGTTCGCTTCCACCACCGTGCAGCGCCACTCGTACCGTCCGGGCTGCAGCGGCAACGGTCCGATGTTGATTGCAAGCGGCGAGTCCAGCGGCGTACCCGGCGTCATTCCCGGAGGGCGGCCTACCTCGAGATCTGCCTGTATGAGCATCGGCTGCGGCGCTTCGGGCCCGGGAAGCAGCACCGGACGGCCGTCGCTGTCGAGCAGCTCGATGCGCAGGTGGTGCTTGCGATTCGCGGCCTCCCAGGGAACTTCGAATTTGATCGCGATCGCGGATGGCGTCGGCATGGGTCCCGTCGCGGACCACCCACCGCCCAAGATGTAGAGCTTTCCCTCAACGGCTTGTGCGCTGTCGGCAAGCAACATGATGATCTTCCAAGCGCTGGGCGGTGATTCCATGGCCTCAGCGTGATTGGGGGCCGCGGCGCAGTGCGCCTTCTCGCGTTTGTCCCGGGAGAGGCCGTGTATTTGCCGAATCGAGCGACCTTCCGCAAAGGAGGCGCGATCGATGCCGACCATTCCCTGGGTTTCCGATTACAACGCGGCGCTCGAGCAGGCGAAGTCCGACCGCAAATTCGTTTTTCTCGACGTGTTCAACCCCGGTTGAGGGGGATGCCAAGCGCTGGATACCGTGACGTATTCACAGACACCCGTCGTCGAGACTATTCTCTCCCACGGCGTCCCCGTTCAGTTCGACAATTCGAAATCTGAAAACAACAAGTTTCTGCGCGACATTCATCACATCTGGACGCCGGACATCCGGATACTGAATCATGACGGATTCGAGCTCTATCGCTGGGACGGCTTCTTGCCGCCGCCGGAGTTCATGGCGCGAACGCTGTGCGGTTATGGCATGGCCTACTTGCGGCTCAAGCGCTTCGATCAGGCGGAAGCGATCTATGGCGACGTGCTGCGCCGCTTTTCCACGACGTACGCGGCGCCGGAAGCGCAATACTATCTCGGCGTCGCGCGATACCGTCGCGATCCGGATAGCGACGAGCTATTGACCCAGTGGGCCGCTCTCCGCTCGCGCTATCCGGCCAGCGAGTATCGCGTCAAGCAGTCATTTAAAGAGCTGCCGGAGTGAGGTTACGCTTGTAAGACCGCCTCGACGTTGAGCTCGATGCGAACTTCGTCGCCGACGACGACCCCGCCGGTCTCGAGCGCCGCGTTCCAGGTG
>Ga0213882_10000435_pt1 | contig 14162 bp, 14 predicted proteins | sample BarmaccoBMER_R09_FD_160106 | JGI IMG/M metagenome (GOLD analysis project Ga0213882, IMG submission 160106) | Barbacenia macrantha exposed rock microbial communities from rupestrian grasslands, the National Park of Serra do Cipo, Brazil - ER_R09 ...
GGAAACCGAAGTTTTGAGCGTGCGTTCTCTAATTGAGGAGAGCTGGAATCTCGGCGCGATAGACGAGAAGGCCTCGGCAGTCAGCTTCGAAAACAATGCGCGGCCGAATGATCGCGTCTTGGGCAATGCGGACCGCCTGGTACAGGTCTTCGTAAACCTCCTACGCAACGCTTTGCTGGCGGTTTCAGCGGGGGGAAGAATCCGGGTAGAATCGAAATGCCTTCAACGAAGCGGGCAGAATTGGATCTGCTGCACTGTGCTCGATAACGGACCTGGCATTCCCCCGAACATCCTGGCCAATTTGTTCGAGGCCTTTGTTAGCACGCGGCTCGATGCGCGTGGGACCGGTTTGGGTCTGACCGTCGCCGAAGGCATCGTGACACAACACGGAGGAACGATTTCCGCGTCTAATCGCCCCGAAGGCGGGGCGTTACTCGAGGTTCTGCTGCTCGCTGCATGAGGTCGCAAATGACCGAGACCGCCACGCTTGAAGGAGATGTTGATGTAGCGGTTCTGGACGACGATCTGGATTTCCGGAACTACATCGAGGACCTGCTACGTGACGAAGGTAAATACACGGTCAAGACTTTTGCTGAGCCTGATGAGTTGTTCCTCTCGGCCGAAACGCAAGTGCCGGATATTGTGCTGCTCGACATGAAAATGGGAGCCGCGAGCGGGGAGGATGTCATTGAACAGCTTCTTACGCGCTGGCCCGATTTGTGCATCATCATCATCACCGGATTCCCTTCGTTGGAGAGCATGCGCGCAACGTTCAAGTTGCGGGTTTTCGATTATCTTGCGAAGCCCTTCTCCCTCTCGCAACTGAGGCAAACCCTGCAAAACGCAATCGAGCAATTCAGCCTGGGGCGCGCGCCACAGGATCGCCTGCGCGAGCGGTTAGGGCATCGCATTAAACTTCTACGGGTGGAGCGCGATTGGTCGCTAAAGGATCTCGCAGCGGCAACCAAGCTGAGCGTGTCTCAAATCAGCTCCATCGAACGCGGAGCTAATCTGCCCAGTATCGAAAGTTTATTGGCGATTTGCCGGGCCTTTCGCCGGAAACCCTCTGAAATACTTTCCTCCATCGGTTTTTGACTCTGAACGAAAATACCCCAAAACATTTGCGACTTGAAGCCGGGTCTGGCAAACTTGGAGCAGTTCAAGAGTTGATACTGAGAAGCTCGTTGTACACCAATCGCACACAAGCCGGGAATCGGGCGCGCTGAAGCCATAGAAACCGGATGATTTCTCGCCGCCCTATACTGCGCTCGTGCGCCATGATTGCAGGTGTGGTGATCTGGCAGATCACGACGCTTGCCCAACAACTCACGTTCCCTTATCCCGAAAGGCTTACGTATCGCGTGGAATGGCGGTTAGTAACCGCCGGAAACATCACAGTGCAGCAGCGGCGCGGGAACGCTCAGGAGTGGAATATCAACATGAACATCGAGAGCGCCGGCCTGGTAAGCCGCCTTTATCGGGTACTCGATAGCTACAAGGCAGTTACGAACGATCGATTCTGCATGGTCAACACCTTCCTGGATGCTCAGGAAGGTAAGAAGCACACGATTACGCGTTTGACGTTCGACACCGGGCGGCGCAAAATCGTCTACGACGAAAAAGACGTCCTTAGGAACACCAATCGGCGCGAGGAATTGGACGACCCTCCCTGCGCTTATGACATCATCGGCGCGCTGGCAGCCTTGCGGAGTGTACCGGTGGCGCCGGGCGGAATCACGACCCTGCCAATCACTAATGGCAAAAGGCTCGTCATGGGAAAGATTCGAGCACAGCAGAAAGAGAACATCAGCGCCACAGGCAGTAATTATTCCTGCGTCCGATACCAAGCCTATCTATTCGATGATGTCTTATATAAGCGCAAAGGAACCCTTCTTATCTGGCTGAGTGATGACAGCCGGCGTTTACCCGTTCAGTTTCAGCTACATCTCGGATTTCCGATCGGAACCATCACTATTGGACTCGTAAAGGACGAATCGCTTTAGCCTTTAGGGGCGTGCGGCAACCTCGGGGTTCGGTCGTGCGTCATGATGTTGATATGAGGTTCCGTCTAAGCCTGCTCGCCGTGTGCTTTGCCGCAGCGTTGCAGGCCCAGATGCAGATGAATGTGCAGCAGTTAGCGGATTTCATCCGCTCGGAACTGGCTCTCCACCAGCATACAGATAAGCAAATCGCTGCGTACGTAAAGAAGATCGAGCTCACCGAGAAATTGACAGATAAGACGATCACCGACCTTCAGGCCCAGGGCGCCGGCGCTAAGACGATAGAAGCTCTCGACGAGCTTCGCGACCGGACAGCAAACATGAAACGCCCGCAGCACGATTCGACGTATTCACCGGCGACGGTGCCCGACAATACGCTCTCCTCCGGGGCTCCAACAATGACACTGAGTGCGAAAGCACCGCCGATACCGCCGCCTGATTCGATTCGCCAGCATCAGATTTTGGATCTCATGCGGCAATACGCGATGTCATACGAGCAGAGCCTGCCGAATTACATCTGTGTCAGAGTTGATCGGCGCTATGTGGACCCCAATGCCGGAGACCATTACATGAGTATCGGAACGATTTTGGCGAAGGTCAGCTACAACGAGGGCGAAGAGAAGTACAAGGTCTACTCGGTGAACGGAAAGATTGTCGATACGGATATGGGAGGCGTCGGAGGTGGGGGCGCGCGATCCACAGGTGAATTCGCGGGCATGATGCGCAGTATATTTGAACCGAAAAGCGAGGCTGAATTTGGCTGGGATCATTGGGCCACCCTACGGGGGCGGCGGATGGCTGTATTTAACTATTTCATCGATAGCGGGCGCTCCAGTTATTCCATAACGTACGCCGACAGCCCTGGTGACGAGCAACGGATCATCACGGCTTACAAGGGTTTGGTGTACGCCGATCCCAACACCGGCGAAATCGATCGGATCAAATTCATCGCAGTCAATATCCCGAGAAGTTTTCCCGTTCAGGAGACAACCGAGATTCTCGATTACGACCTGGTTGATATCAGCGGCCAGCAGTACGTTTGTCCATTGCGGGCATTGCTGCTCGGACGCGCCGGACGCCAAGCCTGGAAGAATGAGATCGAGTTCCGTAATTATCGCAAGTTCGGGACAGAATCTACCATCACGTACGATACGAACCCCAATGCTCCGCCGCCGGCGCCACTCGATTCGAGCAAGACCGAGGAGCAGCCAGCGAATGGATCAACACCCGACAAACCCGTGCCTTCGAAACCAGTGCCTGCAAAATCTGGTGGCGGTTCGAATCCATGGGAGCTGCCTACGCTGCCCCCGCCGCCGCAATAGCGCGGCGGGTCCGGTCTAAAGCTGTCGCACGGTTCTCGTCATCGATAAGCACAATGTGAGAGGACGAGCCTCCAGGGCGCCAGCGCGAGAGCATGCGCGGGCATACGTGACCAGCAAATATCGTGATAAGCGGCACTTTCCCCGCAGCAGCTACGTGCTGCCCGGCCGAATCATAGCCGAGATAGAGATCGCTTTGCAGAATGTGGCTAGCGAAGGAAGCGTAACTACCGTTATGCAATCGCAGCAATGACGGTGAACCGAGCCGGGCATATAGGGCGTCCACCCGCTCGGCTTCCTCCCCTCCAGCTCCCCGGTCCATTAAAATCGGCCGGTTCAGTTCCAGCAATGCAGACGTCACCTGAAACTCGAAATCATCATCCAGACGTTTGTTCGAGTTGTCGCCGACACCCCAGCTCACGGTGATATCTGCGATTCTTTCCTGCCTTGGAGGCGCCGCGTAGGGCGGAACCTCATCCATGTCGAATACTTCGCGCAGCCACTGAGCCGTGAGTGCGGTAAGGCTACCGTCGAATTGACCTCCGAAAGCACGGCTCTCGAAGAAGAAGTAACGTGAGTCGTCGCAAATCGGAATGAGGCCAAGCTGCGTCAAGCGGGAATCGGGATCAATGACGATGGATCCAAGCTCGTCCGTGGCGACCTGGAGTTCCGCGGCGGCCAGTAGTCGATCGCGAAGCAAGCTGGTCCGGCCGTACATCACGCTCAGAGGAACCACGCGGGCGTCGGCCCCAAACATTTCGCTGTTCTTTGCTGGAGCGATGAAACAGATCTCGGCATCAGGAAATCGCTGCTTAGCCGCGCTGAGAGCGACGCTGCTAACGGCAACATCTGCTCCGAGGGTGACCCGTGATAAGACAAACACCCGGTTCACCTCACCGCCTGGAAAGTGTCGGACCTGTCGGATTTTCTGATATCTGTTGAAAAGATCGGCTGCATTGTGCTCCGGGAGAGCGCGCGCGATCACGTGAGAAAAGAGTCGCGCGTATACATCACACAAGGCCGGCTCGAATAGATCTCCGAGGCGCTCAATCACAATGCCGAAGAGCGCCCGGGTTGCCGCCGTCGCCCGAAATAGATCGTCTTCATCCAGGGCGCGTTGAACCAGATCGTCAAGAGCACGCGCTGGCCAGGTCCCATCCCTCAGACACGCGTCGAGGATTTCCTGGGCTAGCTCACTCGCCAATATACTTGCCAATCAGCAGCCTCAGCTTCCTCTTCGTTTCGGATGGGATGGCGTTACGGTCCGTGATGATTGCATGTTTCAGCGCTGAACTGCATTTGCAGCTCCGCTCCGGCGTCAAATTTTGAACCACATGCCGCACCAACTTACAGGCACTGTCTGCATTTCTTGTCAGGTTCCCAATGATCTGGTCCACGGTGACGGAATCGTGTTCTTCGTGCCAACAATCGTAATCGGTCACCATGGCAATCGTTACATAGCAGATCTCCGCCTCACGCGCCAGTTTCGCTTCTTGCAAATTCGTCATGCCGATGACGTCCATGTTTCAACTGCGATAAATGAGCGATTCGGCGCGCGTTGAAAAAGCCGGGCCTTCCATACAGAGATAGGTGCCCCCAAGCTTGCTGTTGATTCTAATCTGACGAGCGGATTGGTCCACAACTTTCGCGAGCTGACCGCAAACAGGATCGGCAAAGCTTATATGCGCCACAATGCCTTGCCCAAAAAACGTCGAGATTCGGCCGCGAGTGCGATCAAAGAACTGATCGGGAATGACGAAATCCAGAGGCGCATGTTCCTCTTTCAGAGAGCCGACCGCACTGAGAGAGAGAATGCGCTCCACGCCCAGCATTTTCATCCCGAATATGTTCGCGCGAAAATTCAACTCGGACGGAGAGATCCGGTGCCCTCGACCGTGCCGTGACAGAAAGGCAACCGGTTTTCCTTCCAACTCTCCCACCATGTACGAATCAGACGGGTCTCCGAACGGAGTGTCGAGTTTCACCGCTCGTTGCACGGAAAATCCGGGCATGGAGTACAGACCACTTCCGCCAATAATCCCGATTTCTGCTTTGGTGTCCAATGCAATTAACTCCCTGATACAATACCGAGACGTTATTTCTGTACAAGCTCTAGCAAAACGCCGCCCGTTGAAGAGGGATGCACAAACACGTATCGGTGGCCGCCCGCGCCGGCTCGCGGTTCATTTAATAACTGCACGCCGTTGTTTCTGAGCCTTAGACTGGTTTCTTCCAGATCGTCCACCAGAAGCGCAATATGATGCAGTCCCGGCCCGCGCTTAGCGATAAACCTGCCGATCGGTGAATCCGGGTGTGTTGCCTCTAATAGCTCGATCCGGTTGCCAGCGGTATTCCCGGCCGTAGGAAGCATCGCAACTCTCACCTGCTCTGCTTCCACGGTTTCGCAATGATTGACTTCCATTCCGAGCACCTGTTCATAGAAACGAAGCGCCTGCTCCAAGTCGCGCACTGCGATTCCCAAATGATCTATCTCGATGCTCATCTACATTCGCCCACTCCCAGCATGGCTGAGTTCATCACGAAGTGCGGCTACGGCTGTATAGGGATCTTCTATCTTCTCCGCCACCCGATCGGCATGCTGTTGGACCATCTCCTCGGCCAGGTTTTCGAGCAAGCTGTCGCGCAGCATTTCACGAAGGCGATAATTCCATGTCTCTGTTCGCGCACTTCGCCGGCCGCGGGTTCGAAAGGCGCCCTCAATGGCCCCGAGCAGCTCGCCAATTCCTTTCCCTTCCGTGGCAACTACCCGACGTATCGAAGCCGCGTTTTCCCGCCCGGCATCATCAGCAAGGCTCTGCATCGCGCGAATCTCCTGTTCTAAGCGATCAGCTCCTGGTAAGTCGGCTTTATTGATTGCGAAGACGTCCGCGATTTCCATGATCCCTGCCTTGATGGCCTGAACGTCGTCCCCGAAACCAGGCCCCAGGACAAGAACGGTGACATCAGCAAGCCTGGCAATTTCCACCTCATCCTGGCCCACTCCGACCGTCTCAATGAGGATCACCTCTCGACCCGCTGCATCGAGCAGCAACGCCATGTCGAGTGTCGCCGCAGCCAATCCTCCCAGCTTCCCGCGGCTCGCCATTGAACGGATAAAAACGCCCGGATCGGGGTAGTGATCCTGCATCCGGATCCGATCGCCCAGTATCGCTCCCCTCGAATATGGACTGCTCGGATCAACGGCGATAATACCGGCCGTCTTGCCCTGCCTGCGAAGAACTTTCGCAAGTTGGTCCACCAGCGTGCTCTTCCCTGCCCCGGGCGGTCCGGTCACGCCGATCACCATCGCTCTACCCGTGTGTGGAAACAAGGCTGCGATGAGCCGCCGCCCGATTTCTCCCTGGCTCTCAATGAGAGTTGCGGCGCGAGCTAGAGCTCGCGCATCGCCGGTGAGAATCCGGTTCTCTAGCTGATCGGAGGAAAGCTGGCGGTCCAATTTAGTCTTTCAGCAACTGACGTGCAATCACCAGGCGTTGGATCTCGCTTGTTCCTTCGCCGATCGTGCATAGCTTTACGTCACGATAAAACTTCTCGACCGGATAATCTTTGATAAACCCGTAGCCGCCATGGATCTGGAGAGCCTGGTCCGCCACTTTCACGGCCATCTCGGAGGCAAACAATTTAGCCATCGCGGATTCTCTCGTGACGCGTTTGCCGGCGTCCTTCTTCGCGCCGGCGCTGTATACCAACCAGCGCGCGGCTTCAATGTCCGTGGCCATATCGGCCAACTTGTGTTGGATGGCCTGAAATTCAGAAATGAACCGGCCAAATTGCTTACGCTGCTTTGAATATTTGAGAGCGGCATCGAACGCTCCTTGCGCGGTGCCGAGGGCCAAGGCGGCAATCGAGATACGGCCGCCATCCAAAACTCGGAGGCTGTCTACGAAGCCTTCCCCTTGCTTTCCGAGGAGCTGAGACTCAGACAGCCGGCAATCATTGAACAGCACTTCTCCCGTGGCGCTGGCCCGCATACCCAGCTTGTTTTCTTTCTTCCCGACGCGAAAGCCCGGCGCACCCTTCTCCAGGATGAATGCTGAAATCCCGTGTTGAGATGCGGAACGGTCCGTGACAGCCATAGCGACACAGACATCCGCATACTGCGCGTTCGTCGTGAAGGTTTTGCCACCGTTTAGAACCCAATTACCGTCTTTGTGAACAGCGGTCGTGCGCGTGCCGGCCGCGTCGGAACCCGCCTCGGGTTCCGTCAATGACCAACATCCAATCCACTCGCCTTTCGCCAATTTTGGAATGTACTTCCTGCGCTGCTCCTCGTTGCCGGCGAGATAGATATGATTCGTGCAAAGGGAATTGTGCGCCGCGACTATAAGAGCCACACTCGGATCCACACGCGCCAGCTCTTCGATGATAATGGCGTATTCGATATAACCGAGCCCGGCGCCGCCGAGTTCTTCCGGGAAAATAGTGCCCATGATCCCGAGTTCTCCCGCTTTCTTGATCACAGCGAGGGGGAACGTTTGGTTTTCATCCCATTCCAAGACATGCGGGGCGATTTCCGCCCCGGCAAAATCCCGCACGGATTCGCGGAGCTGAATCTGCTCCACCGAATATTCAAAGTCCATAATTGTGCAATCCGCCCGGTGAGGCGTCGCCCAGGCCGGAAGCAAGTTAAAAGCGACTTGCGTCTAGAAGAACCCTGGAGTCTGTCGCCAGCTTAGCATCCAGGATGGCAATCATCCGAAACTGCTGGAGAGAATAGAGAAACAATGCCACAATTAGTCCCGCCCAGGGCGGAGGATCTGGCGGAAACTCTGCGGCAGGCGGCCGCTGCGAACAGAAGCGTTCAACTAGTCGGCAATAGCAGCAAGAGACTAATGGCTGGCCCTTGCCTTGACGCGGACGTGGCAATTACGACTACAGGCCTGAACCGGATTCTGCAGTATGAGCCGCATGACCTCACCATTAGTGTCGAGGCTGGAATGCCGTTTGCTGCACTCCAGGATTTTCTCGCGCGTGAACGGCAGATGATCGCGCTCGACCCTCCGTCCTGGCCTCAGATGACTGTGGGCGGGGTAGTTGCCGCGAATATCAGTGGCTCCATGCGGCGCCGTTTTGGGACTGCACGAGACTTGGTAATCGGCATGCGCTTTGCCACGCTCCAAGGCGAGATCGTCCCGACGGGTGGCATGGTGGTTAAGAATGTCGCAGGGCTTGACATTGGCAAACTGATGATCGGCAGCTTCGGAACTTTGGCCGCAATCGTCAGCGTTAACTTCCGAGTGCATCCCTTGCCGGAAGCCACCGAAACATTTCTGTTTACGTTTGGTGATCTCGAGGAGGCCTTGGTCAAACGCGATTCGATACTGCGAAGCTCTCTCAGGCCGTGGACGATTGACCTGATTTCGCCAGTCGTAGCCACGCGCTTGGGCCACCGTGGTTTGGTTCTCGCGATCAGGGCGGCGGGATCAACCAATGTCCTCGCCCGATACGCGAAGGACCTCGAAGGCGCCAACCGGCTGAGCGGCGAGGAAGATCGTAGCTGGTGGAATCAGATGCATGAGTTCACACCGGATTTTCTTCGTCGAAACCCCTCCGGGATCGTGCTGAGGGTCCTTACAAGCCTGACGGAATTGCGCGACTTGTTACGCCTCGTTTTCGGCGGTTGCATCTCACATGCGGGTTCGGGGGCAAGTTACGTTTATTTGCGCTCATGGAACAGCGTGGGACCGCTTTGGCGGGCCGCGACGGACAAGGGCTGGAGCGTGAGCGTGGAGTTCGCGCCCGATGAAATTCGCGCCAATAGGGACCTTTGGCTCATACCCTCAACCGATGCGGCGGTGAATGCGTTTGCCATCATGAAGAGAGTCAAGCACATGTTTGATCCTGGTAACACCCTCAACCGGTTGCGTCTGTATGGCCGGATCTGAAGGGATCCCTGTTCTCAATTCCGTTGCCGAGGGACCGGCTCAATCTGATCTCGACAAGTGCGTGCATTGCGGATTGTGCTTGAATGCGTGTCCAACTTACCGGGAACTTGGTCTGGAGATGGATTCGCCTCGCGGACGGATCTATCAGATGAACGAGGTTAACAAGGGGGCTCCGATAAATAAGCAGTACATTGAGCATCTCGATTTGTGTCTGGCTTGCCGCGGTTGCGAAACCGCCTGCCCTTCAGGCGTTCCTTACGGACGATTGATCGAAGCCGCGAGGGCACAGATTCACGCGAAAAGGCCAGCCTCGCGATTCTCACGACTGCTCGGGAATTTGACGTTCAAGGGGTTGCTTCCGTCCCGAATGGCGCTTCAGGTCGCGGGGACTGCTTTGTACTTATATAAAGCATCTCGTTTCCAGCCCGTTGTTCGTGCGACAGGCGTTCTTAAACTGTTCGGCCAGCTCGAGTCGATCGAAGCGCTTGCCCCGAGCGCCGAAATACCCTTCTTCTTTTCGAACATCGGAAGAACGTTTCCAGCCATTGGTACGCAACGGTATCGAGTAGCATTCGTTGCTGGATGTATCGCCAATGTTGCATTCGCTCGTCTGAACGAGGCGACAGTCCGCGTCCTGCAGAAGAACGGTTGCGAAGTGGTTATCCCTGCTGCGCAAAACTGTTGTGGCGCTCTGCATCTGCATTCAGGGCGCTCGCTCGAGGCCAAGGCTCTCGCACGGAGGAACATCGACGCGTTCTCGGAAGTGAACTGCGATGCGATAATCACCAACGCCGCCGGCTGCGGCTCCACTTTGAAAGAATACGGCGAGCTGCTAGCGTCGGACCCGGCGTATGCCAAACGGGCACATGAATTCAGCCAGCATCTGAAGGATGTAACCGAATATCTCACTTCGATCGAACTTGCCGAGTCTATGGGAGCAGTTGACGCAATCGTCACGTATCAGGATTCCTGCCATCTCGCTCACGGCCAGAAGATCAAGAGCGCTCCACGGAAATTACTGCAGCAGATACCCGGAGTGAGCTTCCGCGAAATGCCGATGGCAGATCTGTGCTGCGGAAGCGCCGGCATTTACAATTTGACTCACAATGAGATGGCGATGCAGATATTGAAACACAAGATGGAATCCGTGAAGCGCATTAAGGCCTCGATTATTGCGACAGCAAATCCCGGATGCATGCTCCAGCTCGCGGCAGGCGCACGACTATACGGGAACGGCGAGCGTGTGATGCACGTTGTGGAGCTACTGGATGAAGCGTACCGGAATTTCAAAGAAGGCGATAGCTGCGCCTAACATCCGCGCCTATTCATAACGCAAAGCTTCCACTGGATCGAGACGGGCAGCCTTGCTGGCCGGCCAAATGCCGAAAAACAGACCCGTTCCGGCTGAAACGAACAAGCCCAGCGCTGCCGCCCAGAGTGGAACCGTGGTTGGCAGAGAAGGGAAAATCAGACGGCTGATAACAGCGATCAACCAACCGAAGATGATGCCGGCAATGCCCCCCATACCGGTCAGGACGACAGCTTCCGACAAGAACTGAAGGATGATATCGGATTTTTTCGCCCCGATCGCTTTCCGAACGCCAATTTCCTTGGTTCGTTCCGTGACCGAGACGAGCATGATATTCATGACCCCAATTCCCCCCACGAGGAGACCCACCGAGCTTAGGGCCACCATGACGATGGCCACCATGGAGGTAATTTCGCGAAAATCGCTGACCATCTGCTCCGCGGTAGAGAGGGCAAAATCATCCGGTTTCTTAAGTGGCACACGACGGTCAATACGCAAAATTGTCCGCACTTCATCGAGAGCACGAGGCAGTTGACCATCCACAGCATTGGCCACGATGGCCATGTCTTTGAAAGCGGGGTAATTCTTCTGCAGCGTCCAATATGGCAGCAGAACGCGCATGTCGTCCTGACCGAAAAACGATGCCGCCGGCCGGTTCATGGTCCCGATCACTTCATACTCATGACCATTAACCGTGACTGGTTTTCCGATCGGATCCACATTCGCATACAGGCTCTTGGCTACGTCCGCGCCTAGGACGGCAACAGCGGCTCTCTGGCGGTTTTCCTCGTCCGTAAGGAATCGACCGGAGTGAATATCCACCTGTCCTTCCCGCCCGTAGGCCTCTTCCACTCCCATGAGGTCTATGCCATATATGTCATTGCCTTTGTACTTAGCCGAGAGCAATCCATTATCGACAAACAGAAGCGGTGAAACTTCATCGCAGACTTCGCATTTGTTTCTGATGTCTACCGCTTCCGAATACGTGATGTCTTTGCGCGTTCGTTCTTCAGCAGTCGGGGGCGCATGAAAACCTGCCGGAAACTTGAAAACGATGATTGAATTGGGCCCGAAACTATTAAGAACAGCGGTGATCGAAGAATCAAAGCCGGTCAGGATCGCACCGACACCAATGATGGTTCCGGTTCCCATAACCACACCAAGCACAGTGAGCACCGCACGCATCTTGTGCGCTCGAATGGTTGAGATTGCCAGAGCGACGGCATTGGCAAAAGCTAGCCAGTTCATCTCTATGTTTCCGATCTCAACGCTTCGATTGGGTTCAACTTCGAAGCCCGCTGAGCGGGATAAATTCCAAAGAACAACCCGACAATCGCCGACAGCCCGACGCCCATTAGGACCGAATAAATCGGCAGTGCCATCGGTATCGAGGCGGCTACCTTGACTACATATGCGACGACCCAAGCCGCGATCACGCCAATCAGGCCCCCGGTGGCTGCTAACGTCGACGATTCGACAAGAAATTGGTTCAGAATGTCGCTTCGCCTTGCGCCCAATGACTTTCGTATCCCGATCTCGTGCGTCCGCTCGGTGACGGCAGCGAGCATGATGTTCATAATGACAATGCCACCGACGACCATGAAAACCGACACGATTCCGACGGCTGTGGCGGCGATGGCTGCCGTCAAGCGCTGCCATAGATCGATAAAGGAATCTGACGAAACGATGCCGAAGTTATCTTCCTGACCGGGCCGTAGATGCCGAAAGGCGCGGAGGAGCATCGTCACCTCATCCTCGGCCTGATTTAGGTGCTGCTGATCTACAGCTTTAGCGATCAAGGCGATGCCCTTTTGCGAGCCGTAGGTCTTGAAGTATGTGTCTATCGGTATCATCACGAAGTTGTCTTCTGACTGGCCGAAGACGCTTCCTAGTTCCTTTGCCACACCGACGACCTCGAAGGGTTTGCCATCTATTTGAATGGTTTTGCCGATTGGATCTCGGTCCGTGAAAAACCGCTTATTAATATCGTTGCCGATGAATGCCACGGCCGCGTGTCGCCGAACTTCTTCGTCACTCAATCCGCGCCCCTGAGCTACCTGAACATTGTTGAGCGCCGGCACATTGGCGGTGATTCCCTGAATCGAAACCGTATTATCCGTGGACTGGCCAAGAAAGGAAATTCGACCGGGGGTGGTCGAAATCATAGCAATTCCGTTTAACAGAGTCGCATTCTGATTGATGAACTTGTATTCGGATGGTTTGATTTGAGGGTTTCGCTTGTTCATCATCATCAGCTTTTTCGGATCGTGGGTAGAAATCCAGGCCATCCGAACGATTCGGAAGCCGTCCGATCCCATATTTGAGACCTTGTTCGCAATGTAGAGATTCATCCCGTGAATTAGCGCGGTAACTGATATAAGCGTTGTTGTCGCCAGGATGATGCCCACTAGCGTGAGGAAGCTCCGCAGTTTGTTTTTATTCAGGGAATCGATGGCAATCCGACCCGCTTCCCAGAAAGACGCACTTGGACGGAATTTTTTGGGACTTGGCACCGGGTTCTTTAGGCAGACGCAAGTTGCCCGCTGTTTGTTCCCTGAATCGCGGAGCGCGATACCATCTCTTCGATCCAGTCCATCGCAACTCGATCAACCCAGAACCGCGGCCGGCTGCGTGACAGGAAGCCGAGATGCCCGCCATGATCAGGCGCCAGCAGCTCGAGAACGGGGTTCGTTTGGAAAGCCGGATGACTGTAGATTTCGAAGGGAACCATCGGATCGTCCTTTGCCGTGATAACGAGCGTTGGAACGCGGATCTGGTTCAAAAAATTTGCTGAAGACTGTGTCGCGTAATAGTTTGCTGCAGATCCGAAACCGAAAAGAGGCGCAGTGAAGCGGTCGTCAAATTCCCAGATAGTCTTAATCTCCCGGAGCGCAGTCTCGCTATAAAGATGAGGCGATAGTCTGCTCTTCGCCCTCACGCGGTCGAGCAGACGGCCCAGGAAGCGGCGCGCGTAGAGCCGATTGGACGGTTTATCGATCGCCCTGACGCACGCAGCAAGATTAATGGGCGTGGAGACGGCGACAACACCTGCCAAGAGGTCAGTTTCGCCGAGTTCCCCTGCGAGTTTGAGAACAACGTTTCCGCCCAGAGAAAAGCCAATCAGAAACACCGGCGATCGGTCGCGTGCGTAGATTCGCTCAGCTATTATCCGGGTATCACTTGTTAGTCCCGAGTGATACATTGTTTCGCACAGGTCTTCCGTTCCACCGCACGTCCGCAAATTGAGACGATGCACTCCGAAACCTCGCGTAAGCGCCTCTTGCGCGAAACTTGCGATGTAACCCGCAGCGGCGGACCCTTCGAGGCCGTGTATAAAAAGAATCTGACCCCGAGCGCCATCAGGTGGTTGGTGCTCGAATGCAACGATCGTTGTTTTGCTGTCGATCCTGTAGGGCGTGCGAACGCTCGGGAAACGGCGCTCGTCGATGAGCCGGGGCCAGAAATTGCCCGCAATTGTGAGCAGATGAGGATTCTGTAAAAGGGGTCGGAACCGCGGCTGCAATTACAATTCTAGCGTTTTGCAGACGTTATTGGAGCCGTTCGCTTTTGCGGCTGAGGTCTTCCGAGAGGATAATCGCTTCGGCCAGTTCTCTCATTGGGCGCCGCA
>Ga0213882_10000438_pt1 | contig 14032 bp, 18 predicted proteins | sample BarmaccoBMER_R09_FD_160106 | JGI IMG/M metagenome (GOLD analysis project Ga0213882, IMG submission 160106) | Barbacenia macrantha exposed rock microbial communities from rupestrian grasslands, the National Park of Serra do Cipo, Brazil - ER_R09 ...
GGCTGGTGCGGACACTATTACAACACCAGTAGTCAATGGAATTGTGCCCAACAACAGCACAAAGGCCAGAACCGAGCTGAATGCCTTCAGGTTCGTTTTTGAAAACAAGCGTGTCATATCGAAGCGAGCCGACCCTAAAACAGCCTTCGCTCGTGTTCAAGATCCGCCGGCTTGATGGTGACGCTGCGCGCAGTCGCCCGAACGGGCAGTCCTACGGGAACGCACGACGCAAGCCCGGATTCCATTGTTTGCAGCCTATATCGATTGCCGCAGAACTTGCAGATCAAATAGCCGTGCGACCAAATGTAGCCCTTGTGGTACGTGTAACAACGCTGACAGGCATCCATCGCTGCATGAACTTCGCCGTTGGAATCACGGCCTAAAATGAAGCGCAGCTCTTCCCCCGCCCGAGCACGGTATGAATAGAACTTAACCTGTTCCTTACCTAGCGTGTCCGTCGGAATCATGGCCAAATCGGAATCGCTCCGGACAGAAATGAAGCTGGGCGCCTGGCTAGTAATGAAAAACGATGCCGTCCCCGCTACAAGGAGAACTACTAGGGCAACTTTGAGCCTCCGACTCGGCGATTTGGAACGTCGCCCCACGATGGACCATTACTGCGGACGCCGAGCCTCGTCAAGTTGGCGGTCTGCGGGCCTATGCCATACTCAAGCTGGTGCCGCCCATAAACCTGTAGCCGACAACCCGCAAATTGCGAGACAAATTAGTTCACTGTTAGCGCCACGGGTCGCTTCGAAGGAGTAACCGGGGAGACCGACCAGACTCGAGGTTATAACGACCGCTCTGACACTTCTCAGGGCTTTTGTCTGCACAGGACGAGCCGTACCGTACTGCTCGGGCGTTTTAGCTCCAGCATCCTTTGGACTGCCGGATCTAAGCATGGGTGCGGTCAAACGCGCCCTGCTTCGGATGACGTTCACCTGCTGCGAACTCGGTCGCCTGAGGAAGCGCAAGCGGTTGATTGATCACGAAGTGGCTGCTATCCACCTTAAAAAGCCACCCGCGCTACCGATGGCGGCAACCTCTGTTTGCCGTAGGGCGCTCCTGGTCTCGCCGACGAGACCTAAGGATCTGACGCGTCGGGGATGGCTTATCTATTCACAGCGACGAAATTAAATCGGCCGAATCAGTCGGCCGGCCCCCGCGCCGTCACACTTGCGGATAGCAAGCAATGAGACGGATCACGCGAATAAAGCGGTGGACGCCGGTATTCCCAAATCCCGGGAATCGCGGGAGACTTTTCTTTTACTCCGGTGCGAAGCGAAACGGGTTTGCAGCATTTTTCCACCGCCATCATGGTAATGGCCGTCATCACCTCCACCTTGTTGAGGTTTCTGAGCCAGCACCTGAGGTGTTCGATCACCATGGTGGAGAACATAAAGAAACAAGCGTTCATTCTCATCGGCATCAATTTCCCGAGCATGGGCAGAATCGGATAGAAACTGAGCCCACCGGCCATTGGCATTTCACGTTTGCCGAAACGCCTGATCTTCCCTCAACTTCGGCTCGTTGCTTATCCCAGGTTCTCACTTGCCGCAACGGCGGCGGGACTCGACCATCGCCTCCGGAGCGGAGCAATGGCTTTGTCATCCGCGCATCAACGGCTGCCGTCGCTGAGCAATTCAGGCGACGCGCAGCAATCCGCTCTCGTGCGGTGTAGGTCTACGTGAAGACGCTTGGCAAGCTGAGGTGGCGGTGGGTACGAACCTTCCGCGCTCCCAAACTCGCCGACCGGCTGTTGCTGTATGCGCCCTCGGGTTTTCGGGTCGGTCCTCTGGTTTGGCACAGCCATCGTGGGAACGAGGTGCCACACCTCCATATCGAGTCCGCCCACTATCCTGAGGTCGGGGAAAACCGCGGGAATGATCATCAGCACGGCAGCGAGGGCAATCTCCATGGTCACCCGTACAGGCTGAATCATCGCCGCCACGGCGGACACTGGCACTTAGCGATTCCGGCAGAACTGCTGACGGCGCGCATCGAACTTCTGGTTCTTCTATTTTCCGTCACTTGCATAACGATTTTCGGTCCGCTGGGCGGAGGCAGAATCTGCCGCGCCGCTTCAAATGCTCGCGCCCCACCTGTTCGAAATCTCCCGGTAAGCATGTTTTTCGTTTTCAATTGCGACTAAGAGCGGTATCGGCGCATCACTGCGCAGGACAACCCGAACCACATCGGTGAGGTGTGTCTATGCTCAAGCGGACGAGCTTGTTCTGCTTGGTCGCATTGGTCGCAGCGGCGTGCCCGTCGCCGCTCTCCGCCAGTGCGAAGCAGCCAGGACAATCGGCTCAATCAAAGCCACAAGCGTTATCCGGGTCATCACCGAAGAAGAACGGCACCGCCAAGACCAAACGACCAATCCGTTTAAAGGAGCTCGTGGTCTACGGCGCCGCCCCCGAACCTGACAAGAGCGATCTTTCGTCCAATCGGTCGGCCAATCCCGCTTCTGTCACGGTCGCGAAGTATCCGGCCGAGGTGAAGCGAAGCACCACAACTTACGGCGAGCTGCTTCGCCCACTCACCGGAGTCACGGTGGACGACTATGGCCAGGGCGGTCTTGGCTACGGTATCTCTATTCGCGGCTTCGACCAACTAGAACATGGTCGCGACGTTGCCACTTTTGTCGACGGCGTGCCCCAGAATCAAACCTCGTCAATTCAAGTCAACGGTTACACTGACCTGAATGATCTCAATCCCCAGCTAGTAAATACGACGACTCTGACGCGCGGACCGTTCGATGTTCGCGCTGGTGACTTCAACATCGGGGGTTCGGTCGAATATACGACACTCGACGCGCCGCCATCAGGCATCACCCTGACGGGGGGGCAATATGGAACAGTGCGAGGAAACGGGATCTATTCCGGGAGAGTTGGGGATATCGGCGGCTTCCTTTCGCTGTTAGTGGACGACACGCAAGGCTACCGACACAACGATAGCCTGATGCGGATTAACACATTCGACAAGGTTACGTTCCCCCTGCTGAACGGACTTGGCGCTTTCCGATTCCAGTTCTTCAATGACACTTTCGGCGCGCCAAGTTACATCAATCGCGCACTTGTGGCCTTGGGACAGCTCAGCCCGGCGACCGCGGTAAATTCAACGGACGGTGGTAATCGGACGGAAGAGAATGTCGTGTTCAACTACCGGCAAGCCGGTTCAGATCAACCACTCTCGGTGAACCTCTATGCCATTCACAACGTGTTCAACCGGTACGCGACATTCAGTACGGACGCGCTTCCAATCAATCCCACGCAGCCAGGGCAGGCGCTGAGCGCCGATCGCCGCTACATACTCGGCGGGAATGGGTACAAGTTTTGGCTCTTCTCCCTGCCACGTGGCATGAAGGCGGACCTGCTGGCGGGTGCCGGCCTGCGTTCCGACATCGCCAATGCCAAGGAGTACAACACTATCGAGAGATTTCCGACGAGTCAGAGTATCAACGTCAACTTCAACATTCATAATCCGTTCGGATTCGCCCAGACTGACATCAAGCCCTTCCCCTGGCTAAAGCTTACCGGCGGCTTTCGCTACGACGAATTCTTCTTCGATGTGCACAGCTTTATAGCTCCAGCCCGCTATGTGGCTCCTGATACTGGCGCTTTCGAACCGAAGGGTGGCATTACCATCACACCGCTTGCCGGCTTGGATGTCTTCGCGAATATCGGACAAGGAATACGCTCGCCGAGCGCGGTGTTTGATCTACCGCTCAACCCGAGCATCGATCTAACGACCGTTACGAGCGAGGAAGCCGGCATTCAATATAACTCGCGCGACGGGCAGCGGCATTTTCTCGGCTCCGTTTACACTACAAATCTTACAAACGAAATTCAGGAGAATCCTCCGCCCGAGCCCCCCACCAACCTTGGGCCGTCGCGCCGCGAAGGCTTCGACATCGAAGGCGGATACCGGTTGCTGGAGACTGACACTGGCATCACCTGCTCGCTCCTGGCGAATTACAGTGCGCTGCAAGCCCGGCTGGTCGGCAATCAACATGGCATGGGCTCGGACGTGCCAAATACACCAAAATGGCTCGCCAAGTATGGAGGGGAACTGCGCTGGCCAATCTTCGGCCCTCGGTCTTCGCAGGTCATATTTATCTACGCTAATCAGCAGTTCGTAGGAGAAAGCGAACTCGACACTGCGGCGCACCAGCGCGCGGGATCGTACTCACGCTTCAATCTCGATGCCTGGTACACGGACGCGAATTGGCTTGGTACGAGCGCATACTTTGAGGCCACGGCCTACCCATTCGGACGTTTCAACGAGACTGCCGTCGAATTCAACAGCACCACCGTCGGCATCTCGCCCAAATCGCCGGTCACTGTCCAGGCGGGAATCCATCTACCACTTAACTTTTTGCCAAACAGATTCTGACGGGAATTGCTTTGATGAAAAAAGCGGGCGGCATTATCTTGTTCATGATCCTGATAGCTACCAGCACATTCGCGCACGACTTGGTCTTGATTCCGGAGGATCAGAAAAGCGTCACGATCAAGTTCGGTCATCCCCAGGAATTCGAAGCTCCCGATCCCGACAAATTGATCCGGCTCAACGCTTACTTCGACGGCGAGGACGCGATGGGTCTTTGCAACGCGGAGCCTCAAAAAGCACCAATGATCATATCACCATCAATATGAGTCGCTACAGTCACGGCCATCAGGTGCTCTTTGTTTCCGGCGAATACGACAACGGATACTTTGCGAGTGACTCTGCGGGCAAGTACTTTAACACGAGCAAACTTCATCTGCCGGGAAGTAAGGACAGCGGTTATTTCTTCAAATTCGCGAAGGCTATTTTCCCGGCAGCTACGTCAGGCGGGTCCTTCTCACGCAACCTCGGGGAACAGCTCGAAATAGTTCCGCAGAGCGATCCCTTCAAGACCCTACCGGGCCAGATATTTCCGGTTAAAGTTCTGTACTTCGGAAAACCGTTGGCAGGCATTGGCGTTGAAATCGGCGACGGGCAGACCAAGCTGAAGGAAGAAGAAATTGCGAGATACAAGACGAACACCGCAGGCGTCGCCCTCGTTCGCATCGCCAGGCGAGGTCTGCAGGTAATCGGGGTCGATTACCGTACTCAACCCCGCTTTCCGCAGCTCTCCGATCACGATGATTATGGTGCGACGCTTAGTTTTGTTCTGGGCCATGACGCCCGATGAGTCACAAAAACTCACGTCATCTTCGCCGTCGAGTCCGAAGCTTGCAGAAGATGAAATACTGCAGAATAAAGCACGCGGTCTTCGGTTCACAGCCGCGATGCTGGCCTCGCTTACCTTACACCTAATCGCTATTGGGTCGTGGATTCTCTTGTCCGCACACCTGCGCCCCGAGAACACTGTTGGCCAGCAATACGTTTACGTCACGCTCGAAACCGCCGGCGCTGGATCCGGTGGGTCACGACTCCTCCACCTGCCGCGCGGTGCCGCTAGCGCTGCCCAGCCTGCCAGGGAGACGGCCCATTCCCCAAAACCCCTTCGGCACAAGCATTCTAGGAAACACCCGGCTAGCAAGATTGCGAAGCGTTCGCCCTCGTTACCACCTCTTTCGGCCCCGCCGTTAGGGACAAAGAATACGAATCTCTCTGGATCGAACGCCCGACGATCGGGCCAACACCCTTCCGGATCTCAGAGCGGCGGCCCTGGAAATTCCTCTGGCTATAGCTCCGGTAACAGCCCTGTCCCAGCTGATCAGGTCGATCAAGCTCCAGTGGTGCTCTCTAGTCCGTTACCTACCTATCCGGAGGTCGCCCGCCAGCGGGGCATCCAAGGTAGAGTCGTGCTTCAGATAATTATCGACAGAGCTGGGACCGTCGAACACAATGTGACGGTGATCGAAAGTATTCCGTTCCTTGATGAGTCGGCCGTCGAAGCTGTCAGACGATGGCGCTTCAGGCCAGGACGCGACCGCAACGGCATCCCAGTCCGCGTACTGCTCGAGGTCCCTCTACGCTTCGCACTCGCCCCGGCGGAATGACAGACCTTTACCGAGTTTGGCTAGCAGCTTTCCCCGGTGCCGCGCAGTCTGCGCCCGACGACGGTGCTGTGAACAATCCCATGACCCGATGAGGGCCGCGAGGAGTCGCGTGGCGGACATTTTCACGCACGCGGCCTCGGAGGCTCCCCCAGAACCCACGCCGACATCCATGCCCGGTAAGGCCGGCTGTGCTCGGCTACATCGGACGAGAGATTTCACGAAAGTGCACGGGCAAAGCCGCAAAGGCGGCAACCGCAAAAATCGTTGCATAAGAATGATCTTTTGCACGAGAGTTTTGCAAACCAAAATTGCCACTGACCGCGAGTCTCTGCCAGCGGCGCAACAATTAGGAGTTTTGCAACTACCCTTGACGCAACCACCAAATCGATCAACGGAGCGGGGAAATGACGGCGGCCTATTTGTGCGGTGCTACTGGTATCGAGAACCGCACAATCGACAACTCCGCCGCCTACATCGCCGGTGGCTCAAACAGCTACGCGATCACCCCAAGCTCATCATCCACCCGCTGCTCAGCCCAACGCGCGTGTGATTACATCCTCAATGTAAAGAATTAACCCGCAAAAGCGAGGTAACCGGCGGCCCGTTGGAACGGGCCGCCTTGCTTATGTACGCTTGTACATATGCGAAGGGTGGCGGGGTTTCAGTGGGACGCGGGCGAAACCTGTGAAAACATAAGGTTGACTTCGCCGATGCTGCGACGGTTTTCTCGAGGACGCGCTAATTCCGTGTTTCGCTCGGAAGTTCCGCAGCAAGATGGGGCCCGACGAAGGCAGCGTTCCTATTTATTGACGTCCGTGTTACCACTCTCGTCCTCTTCTTTCTCCCCAGGATTTTTCTCGTGCGAGGGATCTGCAGCATCCTGCTCGGCTTCGTCTATTTGGTCATCGGATTTGTCGCGTTCAGTCGCGGTCTGCGCGTCAGTGTCTTTTTCCATTAGCCGACTCTAGCACGGTGCACGTAGCCGGCGGGAAGATCCTCACAGTTGGAGCGGGCGCCAAAATCGACTTATTGGCGTCTCCAGAGCGCCGGCGGGTGAAGGTTCGCCGGCGCTGCCGGCATCTCACTCCGCCGACTAGCCTCAGGCGCTACGTGGTGCGTTACAGAATGTTTCAACGGACGCTGTTAAGGATACCGCAAGCCGACTTTGCCGGTGCTTCCTCAACGGGGAGCTCTTGCTCGGGCGGATCTTCCAACGGCGGTTCTCCACCCGGAGGATTATCCGCCGGCGGGTCCTGAGACTGTGCGCTCAAAGTGGCGGCGAGATCACGCTCGCCGTTCTTATCCTCTTGTACCATTATGTATAAAGCGGGAGACCACCGGCTCGCGTTAAGGAGATGACTACTCAAACGAGTGCCGGGTTGGCCTTGATCCGGAACGTTGGTGTGGCTGTTGCGCAATGTTACTGTTCGCCATGCGCCAGCGGTCAATGGTCTCAACGTTAAGCCGCCAGTCCCTCCCAAGTTTGAATGCCGGCAATTGGCGTGTCTTTAAGAGACGATACACCGCGGATGGATGAACCCGCAAATAATTGCAACCTTGCTCACAGTGAGGACTTTCGGTTCCGGATCCACTTCTATTTTCTCCTTGCACCCCGGTGAAGTGCAGCACACCGTTATTGCTGACCGCCAGAAACTAGTCGAGCAGTTGCGCCGACTCAACGATACCAAACCTGAACTAATGGCCGAACTGCGCGAGCTGCGAAGACGCGAACATGAAATCCTGGACCAGGTAGCTGAGCGGCCTGCTATCGAAACTACGGCCAAGGAGCAGCGGTGATGGGGAGTTGGCGACAACTGCCAGCGCTGCCGCTGCCATTGCTTCGGCGAGCGTGAATACCGCTTCCATAAGTCAGACATTCGCACTGCCTGACCTGCTCCAAAGGCATCGTTTACCTTATCGGCAGAGACCTGAGCCTGCGTCGGGACAATCCGGATACCAAGGCTGCAGAAACGCAGATCGAGGCCTAACAAATCATTGGGGTTTTTGCCTTCAAAATCGGCAGGCTGCGGGCTGAAATCGGAAATCCATACCACGGGGGCGTTGAGCGTAGCGGCGGCGCGCTCAATGGACAAAAAACCGCACAGCCATCAGGGCGGTAAATAATACACCCTTGACGGCGAGCTGGCGCGCAGGCTATCAACACGTGGATTCGGACACTCAACTTAACTATCAAGCCCGCCGACTTAACTGCCTGTCAGAACAAGTTCCAGCTTTTACAGATTATCAGGAGCTTTTATTTGCAACTGCGCGCCAGGGGTAAGCACGCCAAACGCGCACTCACCGCCTGCATGCGCAAGCTGCTGGTTATTCTCAATGCCATGCTTCGTGCCAAAACTCACTGGCAAGCTCCTCCGCTCGATGCCCCGACCACAACTATTTCTCCCCTCCTGGGCGCGGTATCTGAACACGGTTGCTGCTAGAGCATCGCTGAACGCGCGCGCCTGCTGCTCGTCAATACCGGCCTTCGTTAGCCGGTCCACGTAGGCGAGCTTGTCGAATAGCAGCTGGGTTCCATCTCAATCCCGCTGAAGGCCGTTTAAACGGGCATCAGTTTTTGGTCACGCCGGGAAAGAAGTCCTCATCCACGACCTGCTCATAGGTCCACGGACACTCCTCCGGGAATATCGCGAGTGGCTGACCTGATTGGTCCGCAGCTTTCTGCCGGGCCCGCGTATAGGCCACGGCCAACACTTTATCCCGGCGCCCGCCAAAGATACCGGGCGAGTCGGCCAGGATATCCTCGATCTGCTCGCGCGCTTCCCGCACCGAGCTCCGCCAACTCCGGTGGCGCTGTATCTGCGTCGGTTGATATTTGAACTTGAGCAGGTGCCACAGCAGATTCTTCAGCCGTTCGTTCAATTCCCGCCGTTCCCGCGCACCCATCAGCTCCACTTCCTCCGCCAGGCGGTCCCAATCGAGCGCTTCGTAATCCCGCGCCCGCAGAGCAGCCGCCTGATCCAGCAACCAACCGTGGAAGTCTTCTTCGATGGTGAACATCAGAAATCCTTGAACCGGTCAGCGGCGAGCTTCGTGTATCTCTCGACGTTGTTCAGATTCCGGTGACCGAGATAGTCCTGGATATCACGGGTGGTGCGGCCCTCATTAGCGAGCTGATAGCCGCGTCCATGTCGCAGCATGTGCGCACACACCGGAAACGACAGCTTCGCATCGCGACCGGCCTTCTCAATCGTGTGCTGGGCGTTGCGCTTCGCCATCGGCCCACCACGCTCGGATTCGAATATAAATGCAGTCTTGGCCAACCGCTGAAGTGCGCCCAATATGCGCAATTCGCGTTCCTGCAACGGATGAACGCTGTCGCTCGAACCTTTCCGGCGGCGCACGTGAAGCCGCGAAGCCTTCCAATCAACATGCGCCCACTGGAGCGCCACCAGTTCGCTTACCCGGAGGCCGTGGCGATACCCCAACAGGACCATCGCGCCATCGCGCGCACCGTGCCGGTAGCGGCGCGCCGCCTTGATCATGGCGTCGACTTCATCTTCGAGCAGGTAGTTTCGAGGCCGGCGAGTCTCGTGCGTCCACCGCGGTCTGGCAACTTTGCATCTATCAGTGAGCGGGATGCTAGCGACAGCAGCCATTTTGTCCTTTCTGGATGCGTCTCGACTAATCGAGACTTTACATCAAAGGGACAGAAGATGCAAAGTTATCAGTGAGTTTAGGACTCGGACTTAGACTCACTGACTTCCGGCTCAGCATTCTCAGATTGCGCTGCCATCATCGCAACCAGATCGATTGGCGGCCGTCGGCGCTGGTCACCGAAGATCGATTTCGCGAGCCGGTCAACACTATCCGCATAACGGCGGAATTCACTGGTCAGGTAGCACCAGCGTATGTACACGGCGTCGTCCATGTCCGTTACGAACGGGAGCGCTTTTCAATGTCGGCGATCTGCCGATCTAGTTGATGCGCCCGGACAGAGACCGCAGCAAATTGCCGCACCAGAACTACTGGAACGCCGCTTAGATCATGCTGCCGAATCAGTTGGCGAGACAAAAAGATTAAATCCACCCGTGCAAATTAGCGAGATGTGTTTTTCAGCACACCGAAGGCAGCTTCAGGCGCGGCTTCGTTAAGATTGGATTGGACAGCCTGAAAAACGGGTGTACTCCAAACTGCGCCAAAGTCCTACTTCGATTGCGACATCAGGCGTCCGACTGACGTATCGTAATCAGATTGCGTGGCGACCTCGTTGCTCGGCCCATAGCCGTATACCGCTCTCGGCCTAAACGGATAGGCGCGCTGCAGGTATTCGAGGAGGCGGCGATCAATCGACCTCGCCTCCCACCATGCGACGTAGTCAAATTGCGCACCGGTGAATTCAGTCACTCCTGTCAGCTGCGCATTCTTCAGATCGAGTGAATTCAAATCGATGTTTTTTAGATTCACTCCCTTGAAATTGATTCCCGACCAGTCAGCATTCTTGAAATACGTCGCAGAAAGATCGACGGACGTGCCTCGCGGCTGCGGCGTCTTCAGTACGCTACCGACCTCGGAACTAATGAGGGGGACTGCAGCCTCGATGTAATCAAAAGTTGCACGCTCCTCTTTGGTGAGCCGCCTCAGATCGTTGTTCTGCGTTTTAGGATCCCACGACTTATTCCATAAGGGATATCCTCTCGCCAAAAGTGCGCGGTCGAGCCGCACCACCCGATCTAGGTTTGTCCAAGTGACTGGCGTGAGCGCAGGTCCGAACAGGCTAGAAAAAAAAGCGCTATCGGAACTCGTCGACAGGATATTGACGGCATCATCCCTGGCCTGGTCGCCATATTTCGGTGAACGAAGAAACGGCTGAAGCTCAACAACTGCCGGCGACATCGCCCCAGATTTCGAAATCGCCTTGATGGCCTCTTGCCACTTGAGTCCACTGCTTCCTCGCGTTTGTCTTTTTCGGATCGGAGGAACTGCCAGCTCTGTGCCATAAGCGTGGCCGCCAAGGTGATGATTGCAACTAGCGGTGTGAGAAGTGCGACATAGTCACGAATCCGTTCGGACCGTTCGCGCTTAACGACGGTTTGATTCTCGTATTTGAGTTTCAAAGTCTCCTGGGCAACCTTGGCCAGTTCCGACCACTGCTTATCGATCTCCGCGGCAGCCTTCAATGCACTCGCAGCCTTTTGTCAATCATCATCCGAAAATCACCCCTCGATATCAGTTGAAATTCCCCCTGCCTGCGTGTTGTTTGAGCAAGCGGCATCAGCGACGACGCTGCCGCATTAACCTCCTCGATTATGTTGTTGGTGACGGTTCGCCGATTTTGGGTTTGAGTAGGCCGGCTTTCAGTTTTTCCTTAAGCCGGAAACTTTCGCCCTTGATGTTGACCGTAATGGAATGATGGAGCAGACGGTCGAGGATGGCGCTGGCGATCACTTGGTCGCCGAACACCTCGCCCCAGGCCCCGAGGCTCTGATTGCTGGTAATGATGATCGATCCCCGCTCATAACGGCGCGATACCAGTTGAAAGAACAGGTTCGCTCCTTGCCGGTCGATTGGGAGATATCCAATCTCGTCAATTATCAAAAGCTGGGGTTGGCTGAGTAGTTTGAGCCGGTCTTCCAATTTACTCTCGGCCAATGCCTTGCCGAGCGTGGTGATTAACGCTGTGGCGGTGACAAATAAGGTGCGAACTCCCTGCTCGCAGGCCTTCATCCCGAGTGCTACGGCCAAGTGGCTCTTCCCGACCCCGGGCGGGCCTAGGAACAAGACATTATCGCCGCTTTGCATATAGCGGCCGGTCACTAGTTCGCGGATTAACTTCGGGTCGATCGAGGGCTGGAACTTAAAATCAAAACTCTCGATGCTCTTTTGAAACGGGAACCGCGCCATCGCGATACGCATCTGATGATGCTTCTGGGTTTTCGCAGCGACCTCGAGCGTCAGCAAATCATCGAGAAAGTCAGCGTAGGAAATCTCCTTTTTAGCTGCCTGCTCCAGGCGCGCGGTAAGTTCGTTCTCAATCTGATATAGCCGTAGCCGATGGCTGTGCTCGCACATGCGTTCGAGTTGCGGAGTGCTCATTGCGCGTCACCTCCTTCGCTCTGGCTGATGGCCTCATACAGCGAGAGATCGCGCACCATCACCTCGCCGAGCCGGCTGAAGTTGGGATCGAATCGCGGCGGCGCCGCCGGTGGAATGCGGCGGTCGACACGCAACAACCCGGCGTAATGCACTGCTTCCATCACGACGCTATGACGAGCGACTTTGCGATGCCGAGCGATCAGCCGTTCTTGATGGTATATCTCGTAATGGTCGGCACATTCGTGCACGCTCACGGTCATTCCGACGTATTCGACCGGCACTGAATAGCGAGCTGCGCCGACCGCCACCAACGCGTCGTTGGCTACCTGGCGCAGACGCACCCGTTCATAGCTATATGGCGGCCGTGCGCCCAGCGGTATTAACTGCTCACGCGCAAAACGATCAAGCGGACGTTCGTGAGTGGTGCCGTGCACGCGCTGATCGGCGATCTCGGCGCTCCACCGCTCAAGCCACTCGTTGAGTTCCTCCCACGAGCCGAAGCGCCGGCCCGCCAGGGCGTTACGTTTGACATACTTGACGCCGCTTTCGACCTTGCCCTTGGTTCGTGCCCGATACGGCTGGCAGGCGCGCGGCGTAAACCCATAGTAGCGGGCAAAATCTTCGAATACCGGATGCCACAGCACCTTGCTCTCGCTGCGCCCTAGCACCAGGTTGCGAGGATTATCATAGAGACAGTTGAGCGGCACGCCTGAGAAGTGACGCAAGGCGCGCTCGTGACCGTCGAGCAGCGTCGCCAATCGCTCATTCTGATACCCACGCGTGAACAGGCGGCGTGAATAACCGAGTGTGAACACGAATAGATGGACGGTCTCCGCCTGTTCACCAATCCACACCCGCAGTTGCCCATAGTCGACCTGGGCCTGTTCGCCCGGCTCGGTCTCAAACCGCACCGTGGCCAATTCCGACCATTTGCGCCGCGCCCGATAGGGCTTGAGAAAGCGCTGGACCTGCTGATAGCTGCCGGTGAAACCAATCCCCGCCAGTTCCCGGAACAGCACCACACCGTTCCAGCCCACCTCCGGTCCGCGCTGCTCGATGAATTTGACAAACACGTCGATTGGCCGTGGCCGCCTTTGATAATGGCGTGGCTGCCAGGCGCCGAGTCTAAGCCAACGCTTGACGGTCTTGCGATCCACTCCGAGTTCACGCGCGATCCGCTTGGCGCCTTCACCACGCTGCGCACGCGCCACAATCTCTCGCACCAAATCAGCGCGTAACATCCGCTCCTCCGCCGCTCCCGCTGGAGCTGGCGAAGAAACTACCTGATTCAACTGCTCTTCCATTGCCTCCCTTCTCCTTCTCAGGGAGGGGGAGTTTCAAGTGATATTAAGGGGGGAGATTCACATGATTACTGACAGTCTCGTACAATTGGCTGCGGCTGATGCTGCAGGAAGCCGGGGTGGTACAGAAAGAGCCCTCCCGTGGCAAGTACCGACGCCAGCGCGAACGCCGGCCGATGGTGGGCATGCTGGTCCATCTCGATGCCTCGACCCATGAGTGGATCGCGGACCTGCCCAGGCAGGACCTGGTAGTCGCGCTGGACGACGCCGACGGCCGCATCCTGTATGCACGCTTCTTTCCCCAGGAGGGCACTGGCTCAACCTTCGCGGCGTTGGAGTCGGTAGTCCGCAACTATGGCCGGTTTTGCGAGCTCTATACCGATCGAGGCAGCCATTTCTGCCAAAGCGGACCGGCCGGCGAAGTCTCAGCGGAACAGCACGGGCAAGTCAGCCAGGCCTTGCGCGCATTGGGCATCCATCAGATCTTAGCCCGCTCGCCGCAAGCGCGCGGACGCAGCGAGCGGGCCTTCGGTACTATCCAAGGCCGGCTGCCGCAAGAACTGAGGCTTAACCTGTAGAAGTTTAGATTTAACCTGACAGTGAGGTAGAGTCCTCGGGCCGGATAAAGAAAGGACGAGGACGATGACGACCCAACAGAAGGTGATTCGGGCCAAGGTTGGATTG
>Ga0213882_10000439_pt1 | contig 14019 bp, 16 predicted proteins | sample BarmaccoBMER_R09_FD_160106 | JGI IMG/M metagenome (GOLD analysis project Ga0213882, IMG submission 160106) | Barbacenia macrantha exposed rock microbial communities from rupestrian grasslands, the National Park of Serra do Cipo, Brazil - ER_R09 ...
GAGCCACATGATGACGACGACCGCAGCCACCATGATGGTCGAGATGACGAGCGGCTGTGTTTGGATGAACTGCGTGAGCTTCATGTATGCGCCGAAGAAGTCGTCGTTGCGCCGGCGGAAGCGCTCGACCTCGTACTGTTCGCGGCCGAACGATTTCACGACGCGCTGGCCGCCGATCACTTCGGACAAGTTGGCCGTCAGATCGGCGATGCGCTGCTGCGCTCGGTGCGTGCTCGCACTGATGAGCCGCTGAAAGTTCGAAACGGCCAGTGAAACGACGGGCGCCACGAGCACGAGCGTCAGCGTCAACAGCCAATCGAGGTAGATCATGGTAGCGAACGACGAGGCGAAGGTCGCCACCGCTACGACGAGCTGCGGCACCGAGACGCTAACCGCATCGATCATGATTTGCAAGTCGGTGGAGAAACGCGCGATCAATTCGCCGGGACGCCACTTATCGAACTCGCCGAGTGGTAAGTTCAACATTCGCTCGAACAGGCGGACGCGCAGGCGCGCGACGAGGTGTTGACCGCTCCACGCCGTCAAGTACGTTTGGCCGTAGATCGCGCAGTTGGCAAGGACGAGCGCGACCGACGTAAGGCCGAGCGACAGATACAGCGCCCTGAGGTCGGCGGCGTGCCCGCGCGGCGGAATGAGCACGTCGTTGATGATGATTCGGAAGGCGAGCGGCGGGACGATCGAGAGCACGCCGGCCAGAACGCCGAGCGCCATCGCCAAGCCAATGCGCGGATAGTACGGGCGGGCTTCGAGCGCCAGGCGCTGGAGAATCAAGCGGCGGCTCATCCGCAGCAGGCTCTTGCGACCGGCGACCAATGAAACCTCCTGCGATTCGCGGCGGTACGTGAAAGTGCAATAACCGCAGGAGGATTCGCGAAGGGACAATGGACTGCTACTTTCACGCCAACGTACCGTCGGTTGCGCCGTGCATCGAGTGCGGAAAGGCGATCTGCGCGACCTGTCGCGACGAACGCGGCGGCTGCCCCAGCTGTCGCCTTGCGGCGCGCGTCGAGGCAGCGACCGCGACGCGTCCGAAAATCGCCGGGACCATTCCGCCGCGGGCGGCGCCGGCCGCGGTACACGGAAAGGTGACGGTTGCGGCAGCGCCCGATCCCGTGGAATCGCGCGCGCTCGTCGCCCTCGGTTATCCGCTCTGGCCGCTGGCATTAATCTCGCTCCTGGATCGGAAGCAGTCGCGCAAGTTGCGGCGCCAAGCGTTCTCCGCGCTGGGATTCAATCTCGGCATGTACGCGCTATGGGGCCTGCTGTCGTTGATCGCGCAAGTCCCGTTCGTCAACATTTCGGCGTGGGTGATCTTGCCGTTGCTCGCGCCCCTGTTTCTCGTAGCGAGCGTGTACTACGGCATCAAGACCTGGAACGGTGACGACGTACGCATACCGGTCGTCAGCAGTTGGGTCGACGAGCGACTTCCTGCGGACGACATAGAGTAGTCGCGCGAGGCTTTAGTTCTCCCGCTCCACAAATTCGCGATAGCGCCTAAGAAAGTGGCGCGCGGCTCGGCCGTGGTCGACGATCGGTGCCGGGTACGAGCGGTCAGCGAAGAGCGCGAGTGTGAGCTGACGGGAGTCGCCCCCCGCGCCGCGCCACGCCTCGACCGGAATGTGGCGTAACTCCTCAACCCAGCGCCGGACGTAGATCGCGTCGGGGTCGAAGCGCCGCCGCTGTCGCTCCGGATTGTAGATTCGGGGGAATTGTGCCATGTCGGCCCCGACGCCCGCGATCCACTGCCAGTTGCCCGTCGCCGCGGCATCGTCGTCCTCGATCAGCCATCGATCCCACTCCTGTTGGCCGATTCGCCAATCCACTCCAAGGTCGAAGCACAGCAGCGATGCCGCAACGGATCGAACGTGAGGATGCATCCAGCCCGTTTCATGGAGCTGCCGTATCCCCGCATCGACCAGCGGAAAGCCCGTCGTTCCCGCGCGCCACGAGTCGAGCATCGGATGCGAGCGGCTCCATGGGAAGCCCTGCATCTTTCCCTGCAACGCCTCTCGAGCAGTCTGTGGATTGAACCATGACAGCTGAGCAAAGAAGTCCCTGCGCGCCAGCGATCGCAAATAGAGCCGCAACGACCGCCGCTGCTCTCCGATAGCGAGCGGATTGGCAAGTCGCTCCGCGGCGGCGCGCACGACGCTTCGCGCCGAGAGCGCTCCGAAGGAAAGATGCGCGGAGAGCCGCGACGTTCCGTCGGCGGACGGAACTCTCGAACGCGCGGCATACTCGACCGCTCGCAGATCGAGGAACTCGTCGAAATCGTGTTGGGCGCGCCGCGCGCCGGCGGCGTCTGCCGGACGCGAACTGCCGAACTCGCCGGCTTCGGGCAGCAATTGGCTTTCGATTTGAAGGCGCGCAAACTGCAGCAACAGCGGCGACTCGTACGACTTGACCCGGCGCGCTGTCCAGGCTTCAAAGTATGGGGCAAAAGCGCGATATCCCCGAGAATCGTCGCCGCGAACGGTCGCGATATCCTCGGGCGGAATCACCGGCGCGTCGTGGACGATACACGCCGCGTAACCCAGATCTTCGAGCGCCGCCCGCAAGGACCGATCTGATTCCATGCCGTCAGCGTCGTACGCCGCGCTCCAAGCGACGCCGGCGGCGTCGGACTCCTGCGCAAAGCGGAGCACCTCCGACTCCAACGCGCCGCGCCGAACGACGAGCCGGCTGCCGTGCTCGCGTAAGTCCGCGTCGAGATTCGCCGCCGCGCCGCAAAAGTACGCCGCCCGCCGCGGGGAACGCCGCAGGCGCGCCGAGAGCGCGTCGTCAATGACCAGGAGCGGCACCACGGCGCCGCGGGCGGCCGCTACGGTCAAACCGGCGTGATCGTCGAGACGCAGGTCGTTTCTAAAGCGATAGATGAACGGCCGCCCCGCCATGGCTGGCGGATTTGGCCTCGCTTGCCGTAATTACTTTTGGCGCGGTGTCATCGCCACGCGGCAGAGCGCGGCATCGAGCGCACCATCGCCCGAACTGTTTTCAACGATGCAGCGCTTGGGGCGTCCCCGGTCGTCAACGCTCAGTCGGAGCGTGACGCGGCGGCTCGGAAGCATGGCGCCCACGCTGAGTGACTCCGCTTGATGCTCGCGCCGCGGGCCGACCTGTGTGTCGAGCACCGCAATGGCGCGCGCATCCGCTTGGGTGACCGAGTGCGCCGGAGCGTTCGCGGCCACGGAGGCGCGCTGCGACGGCATGCGCGACGCCGCCACGGCAATCACGACGGCTGCGGCCAACGCGCTCCAGCCCCAGAGATAGTAGCGAGCACCGGCCCGGCGAAGCGGCAGCCGCGCGCTGGGCCTCCAGCTTTCACCTTCGCGCGCGCTGTGTACGACGGAGACGGCGCGCTCGATCTCCCGTTCGCCGCCCAGCACATCGCAACACTCGCGACACTGCGAAAGATGGCTCCGATAGGCGGTACGTTCGTTCTCACCGGCTTCGCCCAGCGCAATCGCGCCGGCCAGCACTTCGGCTCGCTCGCAGTCGGTACGGGGGTTCATCGTTCCAGATCCTCTTTCATAACGTCGCGCAGAACGCGCAGCGCTCGGCAGACGCGTTGACGGATGGCATCGGACGTCGCGCCGAGGATTTGCGCGGCTTCGGCGGACGAGTATCCCGCGTAGGTCGTCAGCAGCAGTGCCGACGATTGCTGTGCCGGAAGCCGCGCCAAAGCGCTTTGCAGGTCCACGCAACTGGCGCTGCGCTCGTCCAGCCGCCAGACGTCGCGGTCGACCTCGCGGTCGAGAGGCAGCATGCGAAAAAGCTTCTTGCGGCGGAGCAGCGAGATCGCGGCGTTCGTTGCGGCTCGGTACAGCCAGCCGGCGGTTAGTTCTCGTTGTGGGTCGGCTTGCAGCATCCGGTAGGCCGAGAGAAAGACTTCCTGCGTGAGATCGAGCGCCGCTTCGGCGTCACCGACCATTCGGCGTAGGTATCGAGCGAGTTTGACTTGATATTCGACGACCAGCGCCTCGGTGCGAGCCTGCGCGGCGGCCGTGCGATCCGCAGAAAAGGCTTCCTCCATTACCGGGTCAACGCGTCGCCCTGTCGGACTGTGACCAAGTGGCTATCCCCCGATCTCGGAGAACGCCCGCATCGCCGAGGCGGTCTCCCCCAAACGGAGGTGATGGCGTTCCGGCTTGATGAGCATTGCGGACCGAAGCAGCGACGCCAGCTCGGTCACCGTTGCGCCGCTTCGTACCGGCGTTCGCAGATCGATGCCGCGGTCCCCGAACAGGCACAGTCGAAGGTTGCCGTCGGCCGAGAGCCGCACGCGATTGCAGCGCTCGCAGTAGTCGTGCGAGAGCGGACTGATGACGCCGACGGCGCCCGGAGCGCCTGGAAAGGCGAAGTAACGCGCGGGTCCGTTGCCCAACGGCGGCAGGACCGGCAGCAGTTCTCCGATCGCGCCAAGCCGGTCCAGAATATCGGCTGAGCTGATGTACGCATCGCGTTGCAGACCAAGGTTCTCGTGGACGGGCATCAGCTCGATGAAACGCACGAAGACACGCCGGGTTCGAGTGAGCTCCGCGAAGGCGAGCAGCTCATCGTCGTTACGCCCGCGCATCACGACGCAGTTAATCTTGAGCGGCTGGAGACCGGCCTCGATCGCGGCATCGATCGCCGCCAGCACGGCGTCGAGCCCGGGGCGCCGCGCGAGCGCCTCGAACCGATCGGCGCGCAGCGTATCGAGTGAGACGTTGACCCGTCGCAGGCCCGCGGCAACGAGATCGTCGAGCTGCGCCGCTAAGAGCAACCCATTGGTCGAAAGCGCGACGTCCTCTATTCCCGGAATCGCCGAAATTCGAGCGACCAGACCGCTGAGCTCGCGGCGTGCCAACGGTTCGCCGCCGGTCAGCCGTATCGCTCGCACTCCAACCGAGGCGGCCGCACGGACGATCGTGGCGATCTCTTCATACGTGAGAATCTCGTCGCGGCGCAACCACGGTAGCCCGCCTTCCGGCATGCAGTAGATGCAGCGCAGGTTGCACTTGTCCGTCACCGAGACGCGCAAATACGTGATCGGGCGAGCAAAACCGTCAATCAGCGAGATCGGCATCGGCGGCTAGCGATCCACGAAGAGGCTATCCGGCAACGACGGGTTGATCCGATAGTCGTCGATCGTCGAGTTCAGGTCGGCCACGTATCCCGGTTCTTCAACGTGTCCTTTCTGAGACTCCACGACCAGGTCGTTGCCGATGCGCGTGTAGCGGTTGATCATCTCGGCGTAACCGCCGTTGCCGTACTCCCACCGCATCGACGTGACGGTCGCGGCCTTGTCGTCCGCCGCTACTTCGATGCGATCCACGTTACCGTGCTTGCGGGGCACGAGCCGGAACTTGGACGTGATGCCGTCGTCGGAGAGCAGCGTCACGTTATAGACCTCGCGCCAGCGCGAGGGGCTCTCGATGTGCGCGTAAAGTTTGTTGAACTGGCTAGCGACCAGCGGAACGCCGCTATTGAAGACGACTTTGGTCTTATCGGGCTCCTTGTAGTAGTAAGTTCCGACCAAGTCCGCGGAGAGAAACGGAAAAGACTTCATCGTGACGTGGGCGCGTAGCGTGGCGCTGAAGGAGTGCAGGTCCGAGTTTACCGCTGCCATGCGGTTCAGCACGTCGGCTTGCGGTGCCGTGGCCAGTTCGACGGCGAGGACCAGGGCAAGCATCGTCCACGAACGGCTCACGGGGCAGCTACACCTTGCGCGCCCTGCAACGCGCTCGCGATCTCGCCGCAGACGCCGGCGTCGCGCTCCGACGCGCAAGCGCGCTGCAACTCCGCGATCGCGGGCGGCGATCCCAGCCGTCCCAGAGCCCACGCAACGTGTCCGCGCACCATGGCGTTCCGTTCGCTCCGCAGGCTTTCGATCAATGCCGGCACGGCGGCCCGGTCCAGCGAGTTGCCCAGCGCGACGGCGGCGTTGCGGCGCAAGACCGCCGCGCCCCGCCATCCCATCGCGGTGGCACGATACCGTCGCTTGAACTCGCCGCTGCGCATCCGCAGCAGCGCGACGAGATCGACAAATGCCGGCGCAGGCTGCTCGCGACGGTGGCTCCGCTCGGCCGCAACCGTCGGTGGGCAGACCAGCTGGCACAGATCGCATCCCCACACCCAGTCACCGACCAGGCTCCGCATCTCCGTCGGAATCCCGTCGGCGCGCTGCGTCAGATCCGAGATGCAGCGCGTCGCGTCGATCGTGTAATCGCCGCGCAACGCTCGCGTCGGACATGCGTCAACGCATCGGCGGCAACTTCCGCAGGTCTTGCGCAGCGTTGCGTCGGCCGCGAGATCGAGCGTCGTGACGATCTCGCCCAAAAATACGAAGGAGCCGAATTCCGGTGAGATGACGTTCGTATGTTTTCCCACCCATCCCAGACCGGAACGCGCCGCCAAGGCGCGTTCCGCCAGCGGCCGGGTATCGCACGCGATTGCCGTGACGGCGCAGCCGGCGGCGGCGTCGATCTCGCGTGCCACGCTTTGCAAGAGGGAACGAACGCCTCGGTGGTAATCCGGTAGCCAGGCATAGTTCGAGACGCGGCCGCGCAAGCGCGGCGTCGGCGACGTCGCGATCGAACCGTACGGCACCGCGACGCAGAGAACGCTGCGGGCCCCAGCGAGTAGTTTGCCGGGATCCGTCGCTTGACGCGCATAGCGATCGTCGTAGCGCCACGTCGTGAAGTCGCCCCGCGCGAACGCCTCAGCCATGCGCCGACGCGATTGCGCATCGGGCGCGGCGGACACGACGCGCACCGAAGCCGCTCCCAGCGCCATCGCCGTGCGGACGGCGCGCTCTTTCACCTCCGCCAGGTTGAGGTTCGCGGAATTCACAGGACTGCGAGCGGTCCCGCCGCACGCCGCGGAAACGCCTCGTCGATCGCCGCGATCTCTTCATTCTCGAGCGTCAGCCCGGCAGCTGCGGCATTTTCATCCACGTGCCGTACCCGGGCCGCTTTGGGGATCGTAAAGAGATTCTGTAGGCGCAGCAAGAACGCGAGCGCGACTTGGTGCACCGTCGCCCCGTGGCGGCGCGCTACGCGGTCCAAGACCTCGCCGGCGCGCCGTGAGCGCAGAAACTTGCCGCGCGCAAACGGAGTGTACGCCACGATCGCGATGCCGTTGCGCTCCGCCACGGCGACGAGCTCGTGCTCGATGCCCCGCTCCGAAAGATTATAGAGCACTTGATTGCAGGCCAGTGGCGTCGCGCGCAGGTACGAGGCCGCCTCCAGCATCGCATCCGCTTCGAAGTTGCTCACTCCCACAAACCGCACGAGGCCATCGCTCACGAGGCGCGCCAACGCGCGCATCGTCTCTTCTAACGGCTCCTCGGACGGCCAGTGCAACATGTACAGATCGAGATACCCGCATCCCAGGCGATCGATGCTTCGCCGAGCGGCCGCCAGGGTTCCGTCGTAACTCGCGTTGGCCGGCAGCACCTTGCTGGCGATGAAAAGTTTCTCGCGCGGAATTCCCACGATCGCCTCGCCCAAGAGCTCCTCGACGCGACCCGCGCCGTACATCTCCGCCGTATCGAGATGCGTCATGCCAAGATCCACGCCGCGGCGAATTGCCTCGCGCGCTTCGCGAGCGCGCGTGCCGCTCTCAGGCATGTCCCAGGTTCCCTGCCCGACGACCGGCAGTTGGACTCCCGTCGTTCCGAAGAATCGCAGCTTCAAAAGAATTCGAACTCTTCGTGCCGCGCGGCGTAGGTGAGAAGGCCGCCGCGCAGGTGGAGCAGCCGATGGAATCCCGCCTCACGCAGCCGCCGCGCAGCCCACGCCGACTTGACGCCGACCCGACATGCGACGACGTACCACGTTGCGCTGTCGAGCTCGAACATGCGTGCCTCCAGCTGCGAGGCTGGAATCCGAATCGCGCCCTCAATCGTTCCCAATACCGCTTCGTGCGGCTCGCGTACGTCCAGCAGCGTTGCGCCGCCCAACGCTTCTTCCAACCCCTCTGCGTCGATCTCCGCGACGTCATTTGCAAGAACGTTCGTGTCGCCGGCGGAGTAGGCAGATGCGTCCGTATCCACGATCCTTGGCCGATCTCCGCACACCGCGCAGTGCGCGTCGCGCTCAAAACGCACTTCGGTTGAGTGCGCGCGCAGCGTGTCGATCAGCATCAATCGGCCGATTAACGGCTCGCCGACGCGCAGCATCACCTTGAGGGCTTCGCTCGCCTGCCACGCGCCGACGACTCCGGCAAGCGCCCCGAGCACCCCGCCCTCGGCGCAACTCGGCACGGTGCCGGACGGCGGCATCTCGGGAAAGAGACACCGATAGCATGGACCGTCCGGCGCGAAGACGCTCACCTGTCCGTCGAAGCGAAAGATCGATCCGTACACGTTCGGTCGCTTCTCGAGCACGCATGCGTCGTTGATCAAGTAGCGCGTCTCAAAGCGATCCGTGCAATCGAGGACGCAATCGTACGACCGAACGAGGGAGCGCGCGTTGCCGGCATCCAGAGACGCGCTGACGGCGTCAATCCTGATCGACGGATTGATCGCGTGCAACCGCCGGGAAGCGACGACGGCTTTTCGCCGCCCGACGTCGTCGAGGCCGAAGAGCGTTTGCCGCTGCAAATTCGTCTCGTCAACGACGTCGCCGTCGACGATGCCGATGCGACCGACCCCCGCGGCGGCGAGGTACTGCAACGCCGGCGAGCCGAGACCGCCCGCGCCGACGACCAAGGCGCCACTGCCGGCCAGACGCTCCTGACCGCGTAGGCCCACCTCGGGAATCAGCAGATGGCGGGAATAGCGCCGGAGTTGCGCCGCATTCATTCCAGGACCGCCTCCTCGCGCGAGTTGGCCGGCTCGCGCCCCGGGTGGCGTTCGTTCAGCCACTCCAGCACGGTCGCCTTGGCATGCTCGGCCGCGTACGTGTGGTCGCTCTCAATCGTCACAAACGATTTCGGTTGCGGCGCGCGGTCGTAGAGTTCGCGAACGCTGCGCGGGCTTACCACGGCGTCGCGGCTCGCCGCGACGTACAGGACGGGCCTCCCAGACAGACGAGGCAGAAGGTCGTCGTACGTCTTTTCGATGCCGGCGACCAGTTGCGGCAGCGGCAATCCAACGACGTAAGAGGAACGAAAGTCCGCGGTTCCAACGGCGCGCAGCGCTTCGACCGCGCTCGGCCTTCCATATCCGGTAGCGATGGCGACGCCGCCCAAGACTTCCGGATCGAGCGCCGCGGTAAAGAGCGCGGTCATCGCACCCATGCTATGTCCCATTGTATAGAGCGCCGCGTCGCCACGTCCTCTCGCGAATTCGACCGCGCAGCGCATCGCGTCGATGCAATCGGCGACGGCGCGAAGTTCGCCGCCGCTGGCCCCGAGCTTGTGTCCCGGAAAATCCAAACTGTAGACGCCGTAACCGTGTCCGGCCAGAAACGAACAGAGGAAGTCGAGATTGTGTTTGCTCGACGAGTAGCCGTGCCCCGCGATCAGCGTGATGCCTCTCGGCCGTCGAGGGCAATACCACAAGATCGCGACGGGGTTACGATCTCCTCGAACTACAAAGAGCTCGACGCGGCTCACGGCGCGGAGTTCTCCTTCCACGCCGACGCGCCATCGGCGTAGCGCTCCTTCTTCCAAATCGGCGCACGGCGTTTGACCTCTTCGATTGCGTACCGGCACGCATCGAACGCCGCGGCGCGATGTGCCGCAGACACGACGATGCCGACCGAAATTTCGCCCGGGAGCACGTCGCCGACCCGGTGAACGATCGCGACGTTCACGTCGCCATAGCGCTCGCGCGCCTCGCGCGCGATAGCGCCGAGCTCCGCGCGCGCCATCGGTTCGTACGATTCATACGAGAGCGCGGCGATGGAACGCGCATCGTCGGCGTAACCGCGCACGCGCCCGAAGAACGTCACGGCGGCCCCGTCGCACGGACGCCTTGTCGCCTCGAGCCTACCGGGATCGATCGGCTCGTAAACGATGTCCACGAGTTCCAAGACGGAGTTCACCCGCCCCCGACCGGCGGCAGCAACGCGACTTCGTCCCCGTCGAGCAACGATTGATTCGGATCCACCAAGCGCCCGTTGCAGGCGATCCGGATCCATGACGATTGCCCGCGCAGGGCCGGAAACCGGCGCTCCAAGGCTTCCCAAACGTCGGCGATGCGCGCACCCTGAGGGAGCTCTACGCGCGCCTCGGACGTTTCAAGCATCTCCCGAAGGCGCGCGAACGCCAACACGCGGACTTGCATGCGGTTCGCTTCGACGGGGGGCACGCCAAATCGTACCGAACCAACTGACAACCGACCATGGCGCTGCGAATATTCACAGTTTGGGCGCTGCTGGCCGCTGCTCCCGTACGCAGCGTGGCCGCCGACTGCACCCAAGAGACGCTCACCGTGCAAAACACCCCGGTGACGATCGTCTATTGCGTCACGGGGCCGGCACGGCACGACGGCACGACGGAGATCTTCGTGCCCTTTAGCGTGCGATACAGCGCCCGGGGCGCTTCCGCGCAACGTGCCGGTCAGTTGCACTTCCTTGCCGACGAGGGCGTCTCGCGCGTGCTCTCGACGATCGACTTGACGGCCGTGAACCTCGCGGGCACGCTGCACTTGACGCTGGCATACTCGCGCGGGCTCGTCCACGTCGAAGGGGCGCTCCTGACCCCCGGCGCCATCACGATCAAGTGAGCCTGCAACCTATTTAAGACGGCGCCCCTTTACTAAAGGCATATGCGGCGGCGGTACATCGCCTTTAACAGCTCCAAGATCCCCGACGGCTGTCGATAGAGGAGACTGTTTTCTTATGCCTTGTACGGCAACTATTCCGAACCTCACGGCTCGCGAGCAAGCGCACCACCTATACGAAGCGATACCACCCGGACTCTTCCGGGTCACCGACGAGAACGAGCGTATCGCCTGGCGCGTCAGCCCCGAGCCGTTCGCATTGTCCTCAGAACAGGCCCGCGAGGTCGAACGTTTGGGGACGGAGCTGCTGGCCTTCTATCGCGCGCTGAACAACCTGTACAACCGCAGCGTCCGCGGTACGGCGCCCGCATTCGTCGCCGAGTATCTCGATTGCGGAAAGCCGCAGCAGATCGTGAAGCTGGCGCGTCAAAATCGTTTCAAGCAAGAGGTCCCGGGCGTCATTCGTCCGGATTTGATCTTGACCGATGACGGGTTCGTCGCGACCGAGCTCGACAGCATCCCGGGCGGAATGGGATTCGTCGGCGCAATGACTCACGCGTATTGCAGCCTCGGGATCGAGAGCTTCGGCGGTGACGACGGCATCCCGAAAGGCTTCGCCGCGATGCTCGCGCACGCGACGGGGGTCGAACGTCCGACGGTCGGAATCGTCGTGTCCGACGAGTCAGCCGACTACCGAAACGAGATGGACTGGCTCGCGGCCGAACTGCGGCGCTTGGATCTCGCGGATGCATGGCTGCGAAAGCCGCAGGAGCTCACGTTCACGGAAGACGGGCTCTTCATCCGCCACGACGACGGGCGCGAGTCGCGGCTCGACGCAATCTATCGCAACTTCGAGCTATTCGATCTCTTCAACGTCCCGAAACAAGAGCTGATGCTCTACGCGGCGCGGCACAATCGCGTCAAAATGACCCCGCCGCCGAAGGCATCGCTGGAAGAGAAACTGGCGTTCGCGCTGCTGCATCATCACGCACTGGCGCCCTTCTGGCGTTCGGAGCTGGGAGCGCAAACCTTCGACGGTCTCGTGCGGCTCTTTCCGAAGACGTGGGTCATCGATCCTCGAAGGATGCCACCCCAAGCCGTAATCGAAGAGCTCTACGCTTCCGGCTCACCGGTCAGCGACTTTCGCCAACTCGGATCGCTCCCGAAAAGCGAGCGCACGTACGTGATCAAACCATCGGGCTTCTCCGCGCTCGCATGGGGTTCGCGCGGAGTCAAGGTTGGCGACGACCTGACTCGCGAGGGGTGGCAAGGGGCCATCGACGCGGCGCTGGAGTCGTTCGAGCGCAATCCATGGGTACTGCAACGATTTCATAAGGGCAAGCGCGTGAGGCAGCGGTATCTGGACCGGGAGCGCGATGAGATCCGCGAGTACGACGGTCGAGTACGTCTGTGCCCCTACTATTTCGTCACCGGCGAGGAAAGCGTTGCGCTCGGAGGCGTGCTGGCGACGATCGCCCCGGCGGACAAGCGGCTAATTCATGGAATGACGGACGCGGTGATGACCTCATCCGTTCTGCGCGACTCGGGCTGACTTGGGGCGCATCGTTCTCTGCCGCCACGGCGCGACCGAGAACAACGCGCTGGGACAGTTTCTCTCGTTTAGCGATCCGCCCCTGAGCCGAGCCGGTCGCATGCAGTGCGAGCGGCTGCGCGAGGACTTGCGGCGGTCCGCGTTTGCGCGGTGTTATGTGAGTCCGATGCGACGCTGCCTCCAGACGCGCGAGATCGCCGCACCCGACGTGCCCTTCACGATCGAGGACGCGTTGCGCGAAGTCAGCTTCGGCGACTGGGAGGGCAAGACGATGAACTGGCTCGAGTCCCACGTACCCGATCAGGTCGCGGATCGCCGCCGCGATCCGGTGACGTTTCGGCCGCCGGGCGGCGAGAGCTTCGAAGACGTGGCACGACGGCTCGAACCGCTACTTGACGCACTTCGCTCCAATCGCGCGGCTCTCGTCGTCGGCCATCGCGGAACGCTCAGCGTCCTGGAGCGGCTTCTCCGGGGGATGCCGTTGTCGTCGAAAGCCGTCGCCTCGCTGGAGCCGGCGGAGTTTCACGTCATCGAATGACCCTGCGCTAACGTTGCCTTCGTAACACGGCGTTTTGCGACGGCACGCCGATCTCATCAGGTACGAGCGTCGCGGGGTCGTACCAAATGGTCACCGCGATCGGATGCTCGACGGAGAGCAGCGCATCCGAGGCCGGGACGTCGGAGGGTCGCGAACTTGAAGGCGGCGTACCGACCGTCAGCGTTTGCGCCTGCGCCGTCGCCGGCGTGATCCAGGTCACGGTTGTCTCCTTCCAAGCAGCCAGCTGGGCCGGAAGCGCGAACAGACCGGCGAGCAGCCCCGGTTCCACGACGACGAAATGATTCGTGCCGGCCGCCAGCGTCAGATGCCGCGGTTGGCTCGTCATCGCTCCACTCGCCGTCGCTTCGTTCGCCGTCACGTCAATGCTGACGTTGGGCGACTGCATCGGCGTGTGGTACGTTCCGGTATAACGCAGCGGATCGAGATCCGGCCCGAGCACGAGCGACGCAGTCGCGGACACTTGCAATCCCATGACCGAAGCATTTGAGTTCTCGTCGATCTGCGCGTGCGAGGCATCCTGCGTCACATTGACTGACCAGGAGCCGATATTCTCGCCGCTCATCATCGCCGTGTAGCGATAGACCCCTGCGCTCGGAAATGCCGCGCCGACTCCCGCGGCAAGCAATAATGCCGACAACATCGTTCTATGCCTTTACCGCGATCGGAGCCAATTCACGCAACGCGTCGAGCGCCGCGTCGATCTCCGCCTCCGTATTGTAGCCGTGCGGCGAAACGCGAATGCCCGACGAGCGATAGGTCGTGATAATGCTTTGCCGTTCGAGCGAGCGACCGATCTCGATGCTGTCGCGCCCCGGCATTTCGAACGTCACGATCCCGGAGGACGCGAGTTGACCGCGAACCGTCACGAGCCTCGCACCGATGCGCTGCAACCCATCGCAAAGGCGATCAGTCAGACCGGCAATATGCGCGGCAATCTGCGCCGTACCGGCGCGCTCGAAGAGTTCGATCGCCGATACGATCGACAGGGTCCCGAGCAGGTTCGGCGTGCCGCCTTCGAATCGCATAGCGTCCTGCGCGTACGGTTGGTCGTAGTTATGGAAGTCCCACATGTCACGCATCGAGCGCCAGCCCGGCATGGCGAGCGCGAGACGTTCGCGCAATTCCCGCGCGACGAACAGGAACCCGATTCCGTGCAGTGCCAGCATCCACTTCGCGCCGCCCGCGTAGACCGCATCGAGATTGCCGGCGCGCACGTCGAGCGGGAGCGCCCCC
>Ga0213882_10000440_pt1 | contig 13976 bp, 8 predicted proteins | sample BarmaccoBMER_R09_FD_160106 | JGI IMG/M metagenome (GOLD analysis project Ga0213882, IMG submission 160106) | Barbacenia macrantha exposed rock microbial communities from rupestrian grasslands, the National Park of Serra do Cipo, Brazil - ER_R09 ...
ATCGCGGGGTCCGCTGACGGTGTTCTCGATACCGTTCTTTATATCCTTTACCGATGGAATGGTCTTTATGGCATCCGCTACACGCGGCGCCCATTGCTGCAACAGTCCCACATTTTGGCTGAAGAGCTTAATCTCTACTGGATCAGGCGAACTTGTGAGATCTCCGATCTGATCCTGCAGAATCTGAGTGAAATCGGTATCGAGCTGCGGATACGCTTTGTTTACCCGCTCTCGAACATCCGCAATAATCTCCTCGATTCCGCGACTCCGGTGAGATTTCAGCCTGACGGAAATATCTCCTGTATTCGCCTCGGTTACGGTGGCGAAACCGAGCTGCAAGCCCGTGCGGCGGGACGTGTTGTCAACTTCCGGAATGGAACGCAGGATTTGTTCCACTCCGACAAGGACGCGGTTAGTGTCTGTAAGAGATGCTCCGGCCGGCATCAAATAATCCAGCACGAAGCCTCCCTCGTCCATTGCCGGAAGCAGATCGCTGCCGAGCGATTTATAGCAGAAATAGGAGACCAGTACAAGCAGCAGGCAAACACCCAGTAGGCCCCACGGATACCGCAGCGCTGTCTTGATCAGCCGCTCATAGATGCGAGTGACGCGCCCCATAAAACCTGTTGTGGCTACTTCGGGATGTTCTTGGATCTGGTGGGGTGAGTGGACGAGTAAGAAGCTGAGCGCCGGTGTCCATGTCAGCGCTAGAGCTAACGACGTGAGTAGTGCCACCGCCACCGTGAGCGCCAGCGCGCGAAAGAAAACTCCAGTCACCCCGGAAATGGCGATCAGGGGGAGAAATACAACGATAGGAGTAATTGTCGAGCCGACGAGCGGCTTCCGAATCTCTCCCAGTGCGCTGCGAATGGCTTGCGACCGGGTCTGGCCCGCATCGCGGTGCATCACGATGTTTTCAACTACGACAATCGCGTCATCAATAACCAGCCCCACCGCAGCCGCCAGCCCGCCGAGCGTCATGAGGTTGAAGCTCTCGCCCAGCAACCGCAGCGCGATAAAGGTGACGGCTATGGTGGCCGGAATCACCAGTCCGGCCACAACAGAGGTTCCCCAATCTCGCAGAAAGACGACGAGAATTGCGGCAGCCAGAATAAGTCCGATCACAATGGCGTCACGCACGCTTTTGATTGAGGCACTGACCAGGTCCGACTGGTCGTAGAAGCTGCTGATATTGACATTTCCCGGCAGCGAGCGCTTCAACTGATCCATCTGTTTGTGGACTTCGTCTGCTACCGCGACCGTATTACTGTCGGGCTGGCGAAAGATGTTAAGCAGTACGGCAGATTGCCCCATCGCGGTAACGACTGTGTAAACCGGTTTGACTGATTGGCTCACAGTCGCCACATCCCGGATGTGGACCGGATTACCGGAACTCAGCGACTTTGCCACCATGCTGCCGATGTCCGATAAGTTTCCTGCCTGCCCACTTACAAGCGCGAGTACGAGCTGATGATTCCGTTGAATGAGGCCCGGGGAATCGATCAGATTGCTCTTCGAAAATGCATCCAAAAGATTCGGTACGGTGATTTGAGATTCGACCAGCTTCTCCGGATCAGGTTGAATCAGAAATTCCGGCTGCTGGCCTCCCTGAACGACCACCATCGATACGCCGGGCAGGCGGTTGAGCTGTGGTTTCAGGTTGTACGTCGCCAGTTCCCAAAGCCTCGTCTGCGGCACTGATGAGGAGGTAAGGCTGTAGCCCATGATAGGGAAGGCAGCAAAAGTGAGTCGATTGACGGTGATCGTGGCGGTCGGAGGAAGCGTCGGCTGAACGCTCGCCACGGCGGCGTTCACATACTGCAGTGTGCGGAACATGTCCACGTTCCAGGTGAAAAATAAATCCACTTCGGCTTCGCCGCGGCTCGTATTCGATACGACGTGATCGAGCCCTGGCACGGAGTTCATCGCCTCCTCTATCGGACGCGTAACCGTGACCTGCATCTGCTCGATCGGCATTACGCCGTTGTCAATACCTACAACGATTCGCGGAAAGTTGGTGGCAGGAAAGACTGCGATCGGGATCGTAAACACGAGGTACACGCCGAACGCCGCCAGCGCAACGATGATGAAAATGATCGATTTTAGCTGTCGCCCGGTCCAGTGTTCGGTTTCCTCGCTTAGTACAGGAGGGGGCTCGATGGTAGCTGCCCTGCTCATTTTTGATCCTTCGCGCCGCTGTCGGCGTTACCGCTCTTACCGCCGGCCTCGTCCGCGCCGGGTTTCGTGATCTGGATCTTCGATTTATCGTCGAGACCCAGGCCGCCCTGCACAATTACCTGTTCCCCCCGTTTGACTCCGTTCAGAATCTGGACGTTATCGCCTTCCCGTACTCCCGTGGTGACTTTGCTTTCGTGCGCCAGGCCGTCGGAGCCCGCGATCATGACTTTCTCGCCACCCTCGTCTGATGAAAGTAGCGCCGCAGTTGGCACAATTACCGCGTTCTGAATCTCGCCGACATTGATCGAAATCTGAACCGTAACGCCGGGTTTGAGCTTCTCGCCGGGATTCGGGGCTTGCACCCACACCTCAACCGTCGTTGTATTGGGATCGACCGCTGGACTTACAACCGTAACTTTGCCGCTCAACTGGGCGCCGGGCCCGATAATGTTGGCGGGGCGGCCCACGGTTATGGATGAGGCTTCATGCACCGGCACATTGGCTCTGGCAACCACCTGCGAAATGTCTACGATCGAAAATAGCGCCGATCCCGCGCTCGCCATCTCGCCGACGTAGAGCGGCCGGTCTGCTATTACGCCTGTAATCGGACTTCGCACTTCCGAGTAGCCGACCTGCGCCGCGGCACTGGCGTAGTGAGCTTTGGCGGCATCCATCTGCGCTTGTGCGCCCTTCAGTTGTTGGGCTCGCCCGATCGTCTGAAGCGATGTCAAATGCTGTTGCGCTGTATCGAACTGGGCTTGGGCCTGAGCGAGAGAGACTCTGGCGTCGTCCACCAGCTTCCGGGCCAGAGCGCCCTCTCGATATAATTGCTGCCGGCTGTCGTACACCTTTTGAGCGGCATCGAGTGCCTGGCGGGACGACGCGACATCAGACTGCGCCTTAGTAAGATCTTCGGGCATTGTGGCAGCCTTAGTGTTTTCGTAGCTGGCCTGCGCCTGCTCGTACAGTTGTTTGCTCTCATCCGCCGAAGCGCGTAAATCGCGATCTTCCAGCGCAGCCAATAGCTGCCCCTCGCGGACGTGGTCGCCTCGCTGGGCGAAGAACTTCTGAACCGGCGCGCTGATCTTCGGATTGATGTTGGCCTGGTGGACCGGGTAGAGGATCGCCTCCACCGTAACGGTATGTGCAATGCTCCCCTGTTCGGCAGTCGCGACCTGGACGGGGGTTTCCGTTTTCGCTTCGGCAGCGTTCTCGTCAGCCGCTTTCTTCCCGCAGGCCCCCAGGACCAGGCACGACACGGCGACGCATATCTGAATGGTTCGCATGACTCAGAAAGTTCCTGTCAAAGTTCGCAAGGCGGCAAGCGCCACGCGGTATCTAAGCAGCCCGTCATCATATGCATTGCGCGCCTGGCTTGCAGTGGTTTGCGCATCCACCACCTCCAGTGAGGTCGCTTCCCCCGCTTGATAGCGAATAATCGTCAGGCGTAAGCTCTCCGCCGACAAGTCCGACGAGGATCGCAACGACTCTACTTGCGATAACGCAGTCTGCGCCTCCTGATAGCTCGCCGCCAGCTCTGCTTGTAACTGTTTCTGAGCAAGTGAAAGGTCGATCTCGGCCTGGCGCTCTCGCATCGAAGCCTGCTTCACCTTACTACGAATCGAACCCCAATCCCAGAGAGGTATGTTGAGCGTTGCCGACGCGGAATACCCGAGGTTTTGGCGGAAGGGCACCTGAATCGCCGGAAAGGTGCTGCGGCCGGTCGCAAAGGTTGGGTAGGTTGTTCGCGCTGCAAACTGATTCGCATCGATGCCGTAGAATACGTCGAGTCCAAATGATGGCAAATAGGCGTACTTTGCGACGCTCACACCAGCCCGCGCTTCACTAACCCCCGCCTGCGCTGCGCGGAGGTCTGGACTCTTGTTATACGCCAGCCCAGCAGCCTCCGCAAGGCTTGGCAACACCGGAAGTTGCGACATATCGTCGACAATCGAGTAGTCCGAGCGTAGCGTAGGGAAAATCAGCACCGCCAGGGCATTCTTCGCCTTTTCGACCGCGAGATGTGCATCCTGAAGATCACGCTCCCGCTGCTGAACCTGAATCTGCGCCTTGATCACGTCCGCGTGAGCAGCCTCGCCGCCGCGTTCTTGTTTCTGAGTAATGTCGAGGAAATGTTCGGCTTCGGAAAGACTCCTTTCTGCGTTTCTCACTTTTCGCAGCGCATTCGCAATTCCGTAGTAGTCTTGGACCACGGTGGCGTTCAGGCCTCGGACTGCAATATCGCTCTTCGCTTGCGCAACGGCCTCCGCTGCCTGTGCCTGCCGGATCTCCCCGCGTCGGAAGAGTGAAAACAAATCTGCGTGTCCGATGATCTGCTCGTTATATACATGTACGCCGTCGTTGGCGACGAACACTCCCGAAGGAGTGCCATTCCCTTCGGTGTAAATGAACTGATTCAAACCGTTGGCGGTTGGAAGCTTGGATGCTTTAGCCTGCTTCAGGTCTTCCCTCGCGAGTTGCAAAGCTATGTTTGCTGTCTCTACCTGCGCTCCATACTTCTTGGCGCGCTCGAGCGCGTCTTGGAGTGTGATCGTTAGCGCGGTCTCCGCCGCATTTTGACTCTCAGCTTGAACAAAGGAAGCGTTCAACAGGATAAGAAATGAAAGAGCAATGGCCTTTCTGCGCAATGTCAGCTCCACTTGAATCAGCGTAACGTTAGTACCCTTGAAAGGTATGAGGTTCCTTTACGGCGTGATTCTCGGGATTGTGCTGGTCTTTGTGGCGGCCTATTGCTATTTCCGGTTCGGGCTTGCCCCGGTGGCCGTCAAAGCTCCGCCAATGCCGTTCGAAAAAACCTACGCAAACATGGCCCTTCACGCAGCGATCCAAAAGGGCGCGCCCAGGAACGCGCCATTTCAGCCCGTCGAAGCAGATTTTCAGACAGGAGCTCGGCTTTATCGGGAACATTGCGCCGTTTGTCATGCGCTCCCGGACGGAGTCAGAACGGCCGTTAGCGGAGGCGAGTTTCCCAAACCGCCTCTGCTGCTCAAGGGCAAGGGCGTTACGGACGATCCTCCTGGAGAAACCTATTGGAAGATTCAAAACGGCATCCGCATGACCGGAATGCCGGGTTTCAGCGATGCGCTCTCAGATCGCCAGATGTGGGACATAGCATTTCTATGTGCTCAGGCCGACAAATTGCCCGCGAGCGCGCAAACCATTCTGAATCAGCCATACAAGCCTGATACGGGCATGTGAAATCGCCCTCGCAATTTGACGGATGTTATGTTCAGGCCCTGTCGCATCTAGGATGTGATGCCCAAAATCAGCAGTCTGAATGCGTTGGCATGGCCGCTTGTGCGCCAGATTAAGAACGGCGATGTCTCGGCGCTGGATGTGAGTACGGCCGGATCGGATCGGACGGAATCACTCGAAGCAAGAACGAAGAAGGCTGATCGGGTGGTTGGTTCGATATGCCCGTACTGTGCCGTTGGTTGTGGGCAACTGGTGTACATCAAAGACGAAAAAGTTATCGATATCGAAGGCGACCCCGCATCCCCTCTTTCCAATGGCTGCTTGTGTCCTAAAGGCGCCGCTACGTTTCAGTTGGTGACCGGAACACATCGTATGGCGGATGTTTTGTATCGGCCCCCTTACGCTACCGACTGGGAGAAGATTCCGCTCGAAACCGCCATGGACATGATTGCTCAACGTGTGAAGAAGACGCGCGATGAAACTTGGGAAGACAAGACCGAGAAGGGCGAACCGCTCCGCCGCACCATGGGGGTCGCGCATCTCGGTGGCGCCACGCTCGACAACGAAGAAAATTACCTGATCAAGAAACTCTTCACTAGTCTGGGCATCGTCCAGGTAGAGAACCAAGCTCGTATTTGACACTCCGCTACGGTCCCCAGTTTGGGGACCTCGTTCGGCCGAGGGGGTGCAACCACGTTCCCAGGCGACCTAGTGAACTCGGATTTCATCGTCATCGAAGGCTCGAATATGGCCGAGTGCCATCCGGTGGCATTCCGTTGGGTGATGCGCGCGAGAGAACGCGGTGCAACCGTTATCCACGTCGATCCCCGGTTCACCCGGACGAGTGCCGTCGCAAACATTCATGTCCCGATCCGAGCCGGCTCCGATATTGCTTTCCTCGGCGGGATCGTTCGCTATATCCTCGAAACGGAGCGATATTTCAAGGACTACGTCGTCAATTACACAAACGCCTCCGCAATCATCTCTAAAGACTTCAAGGACACAGAAGACCTCGACGGCCTTTTCAGCGGTTGGGATAAGAAAAAAGGCAGCTACGATTTGCGGAGCTGGATGTACGAAGGCGTCGATCCTGAAGCCGCGGCTGGCATGCGCGAAGGGGAATCGGGGAAAAAAGGGGAGCCGCTACAGCGCGAGCCCATACAGGCCGAGAAAACGGATCCCACTTTGCAGCACCCGCGCTGTGTTTTCCAGATCCTGAAGAAGCACTACCAGCGCTACACGCCGGAAATGGTGGAAGAGGTTTGTGGAATTCCGCAGCACTTATTCCTGAAAGTGGCCGAAATCCTGTGTCAGAATTCCGGCCGCGATAAGACCGGCGCCTTCGTGTACGCAGTAGGCTGGACGCAGCACTCCGTTGGCGTGCAGTTCATACGCAGCGCTGCCGTCATTCAGTTGCTGCTTGGGAATATCGGCCGGCCCGGCGGTGGCGTGATGGCACTCCGCGGTCACGCTTCCATTCAAGGGTCAACGGACATCCCGACCCTCTACAACCTCCTGCCCGGCTACCTGCCCATGCTGCGCGCCAAGCACGACCAGGATCTCAAGACCTATCTGCACTTGAACACTCCGCCGTCGGGCTGGTGGGGTGAGTTTCCCAAGTATTTCATCTCCCTCATGAAGGCCTGGTTCGGAGAGGCCGCCTCCAAGCACAATGACTGGTGTTATGAGTATCTGCCGACTATGACCGGCGACCATTCGCACATGAACACCGTGGTCGATATGGCTGACGGCGTTGTCAAAGGATATTTCGTCATGGGCGAAAATCCTGTGGTCGGTTCTATGAATGGGCCGCTTCAACGCAAAGGACTCAGGCAGCTCGATTGGCTTGTGGTGCGTGATTTCCAACTCACCGAAACAGCTGACTTCTGGCGAGATGCCCCGGAGATCCAACGCGGAGAAGTGAAAACCAAAGACATCAAGACCGAAATCTTTTTCCTACCCGCTGCCGCTCATACGGAGAAGGACGGCAGCTTCACTAATACCCAGCGGCTCCTGCAATGGCATCACAAGGCGGTCGAGCCGCCAGGCAGCGCCCGAAGCGACCTAGACTTTGTCTTCAAATTGGGCCAACGGTTGAAAAAGCTGTACTGGGATGAGTTTCATGAGCCGCGCAATTGGCCCATTCGCGACCTGACCTGGGATTACCCCACCCAGGGACCCCTGAACGACCCGGACGCCGAGGCCGTGCTGAAGGAAATCAACGGTTACACTATGGCCGACCGCAAGCCGGTGGAAGGGTTCACGTCACTCAAGGACGATGGGTCTACGGCTTGCGGCTGCTGGATCTACTCCGGGTGTTATCGTGACGGCGTCAACATGACGGCACGCCGGAAGCCTCACTGGGAGCAGAACTGGATCGCGCGCGAGTGGGCTTGGGCGTGGCCGCACAACCGCCGCATCATTTACAACCGTGCATCTGCGGATCTGGAAGGCAAACCATGGTCCGAGCGCAAGAAGCTGGTCTGGTGGGATGAAAACAAGAAAGAGTGGGTAGGTCATGACACGCCCGACTGCATCATCGAACGCCCGCCGTGGTATCGCCCCTCGAAGCATGCTCGCGGGAAAGATACGCTCTCCGGTATTGATCCCTTCGTCATGCAGGCCGACGGCAAAGGGTGGATCTATGTAGCTACCGGTCTCGCGGACGGCCCCCTGCCGACACACTACGAACCGCAAGAGAGCATAGTCAAGAACCCCTTATACGGTCAGCAATGCAATCCGGAACGTATGGAGTGGAGGCGAAAGGATAATCCATACCATCAGCCATACGAGGACCCTCGATTCCCTTATGTGCTCACGACATATCGCCTGACCGAGCACCACACGGCGGGAGGGATGAGCCGCTGGTTGAGTTGGCTCTCTGAACTACAGCCGGAGATGTTCTGCGAAGTCTCTCCGGAGCTTGCCAACGAGCGTGGCCTGAAGAATGGCGGGTGGGCGACCATCCGCACCATCCGTGGTGAAATCGAGGCTCGCGTCCTGGTCACGAACCGCATGCAGTCTGTCCGTATTAAGGGCCGCGTCGTGCACCAGATCGGGATACCGTATCACTGGTCGAGCAAAGGGCTCGTCCGCGGTGATGCCGCCAACGAGCTGACCATGTTCGTGGCCGATCCGAATGTGTCAATTCAGGAATCGAAGGCTTTGACTGGCAACATCGAGCCGGGCCGGACCGGCAAGAAACGCCGTTACATCACCAGTGGCCCGTTCGTGAAGAAATTACCCGCACAAGAAAACAGACGCGATTTAGCGCCAGCTCGCCAGAAACCGCAGACAAAACACGGTCACAGGGCCGCAGAGATGAAGGAAGGGAACCAATAGCCGTGGCAGAAACGAAAGGCTTCTTCACGGATACTACCCTTTGTATCGGTTGCAAGGCATGCGAGGTGGCGTGTAAGCAGTGGAATCAGTTGCCGGACGACGGGTTCCTGTTCACGGGAATGTCGTACGACAACACCGTACATCTAGGCGCATCCACGTGGCGTCACGTTGCCTTCATTGAACGCCCTGTACCATTGACGCCGCAACACGACGGAGCCTTCTCGTGGCTGTTCTCGTCCGACGTTTGTAAGCATTGCGCGCGCGCTGGATGCCTGGAGAGTTGCCCGACTGGCGCAATTGTTCGGACCGAGTACGGATCAGTCTATGTTCAGCCGGATGTTTGCAACGGCTGCGGATATTGCATTGTGAGCTGTCCCTTCGGCGTCATCAATCGCCGCGAGGAAGATGGCCAGGCCTGGAAGTGCACGCTCTGCTATGACCGGCTGCGAGAGGATATGATTCCGGCTTGCGCCAAGGCTTGCCCCACCGAATCCATTCAGTTCGGCAATCTAGAGGATCTTCGCGAGCACGCCAAAGAGCGCGTTCGGAAATTACACGAAAGCGGTGCCCACAATGCGTATCTCTATGGGGCAACTGCCGAAGATCAGCCCGGCACCGAAGGGCTGAACGCGTTTTTCCTGTTAATGGATAAGCCCGAAGTCTATAATCTGCCTCCAGACCCATGCGTACCGACAAAGAAGGTGAAAGACTCCTGGCTAGCGGCGGGGGCCACCGCGGCGGCCATTGCCCTGGTTGCTGTGGGGGCGGGCTTATTCGGGGGGCGGGAACGGGTATGAGCGGTACCGCGGTTCGCTACAAGGACTCCGTACAGCCCGTACGCACAGATAGCCGCGATATCGATCGACGTGTCGCCGTCCTGACCGGTGAAGCTGCGGATCAGCAAGCGTCCGGAACGGCAGGCGAGCACGCACAGAAACAGGCCGAGGTCTGGCGCAATCTGCCACAACCAGAGGCGAATGATCCTACTTACTACGATCGGCCCCTGCTGAACGAGCCGGTTTGGAAATGGGCTATACCGACGTATGACTATATTGGCGGCTTGACTGGTGCCGCCCTTGTGCTGGGGGCTGCTGCTCAGATCGGAGATACCGCGTCGCGCGAAAGACTTATTCGTCGCTGTCATCGCATCGGTTTCGCCGGCGTCGTTGTCAGCGCTGCTCTGCTCGTGGAAGATCTCGGGAAGCCCTCCCGGGTCCTGAATATGCTTCGCGTTTTTCGCCCCACGTCCGTCATGAACATGGGCGCGTGGATACTGATGGGCTCAAGCGTGCTCGCGTTCGGCGCTTTTGTTCTCAGGCCGAGGAAGGGACGGCTCAGAAGAGTTGGCCAGTTCTGCGGCTACGCTGCGGGCGTTTTCGGCGCCGCTCTCGCCACGTACACGGGAGTGCTGACAGGCAATACTGCGGTACCCCTCTGGCAGGCATCGCGAAAAATTCTGCCCATTCTGTTCGGTGTTTCCGCCATGTCAAGCGTGGGCACTCTCTTTGAACTTACAGTAGAAAGCGCGGAAGAGCGCCGGCTAACTAAATTATTCGGAACTGTAGGGCAGACAGCAGAGCTTGCGGCGGAAATCGTAATGGAGCGGCAGGCGGCTGTTGTGCCGCGCGTTGCGCGCCCGTTGCATCGCGGTCTGGGCGGATTTCTTTGGAGAAGCGCAATGCTGCTTACGGGCACAGGCCTGTTGCTTGGCCTCACGCCGCGTCACACGCGTAACAGACGTATCGTATCCGGTCTACTCGGCACGCTCGGCTCGGTGCTGATGCGCTTTACCGTCGAACATGTGGGTACAGTTTCCGCGCGCGATGCCCGTGCTTCCTTCCACCAACAACGGGCTGGGTACGGAGCCGCGGAAGTCACTGGGCGCACCGCTGCAGTCCTATAACTGCTTTTCTATTACAGGATTTTTTCGAGTTCGGCCTCAAGAAACATTCCGTGTTAGGACTAGTCCCTCTATTCGCACGAAGATTATTTGAAGAGCGGCAGCTGCGGGTTCACACCCCAAGGCTAGACCCGGATGTCCCAGTATTTTTCGCGAGGCGCGAACTCGATCGCGAGGATAACAATCTTCGCTCTGGTCGTGGCTCTTTGTTCGGTTCTTTGGCTTGGTTACTTAATCGTGCGCTCGCCGTACGAGATGATGCAAAACGAGCCCCGCGAACAGCCTGTACCCTTCAGTCACGAGCATCACGTTGGCGGCTTAGGCATTGATTGCCGCTATTGCCACACCACCGTCGAAGATTCGTCTTTCGCCAACATTCCCGCTACCAAAATCTGCATGAATTGCCATTCGCAGATGTGGGCCACCAGTCCCATGCTGGAGCCCGTGCGCGAGAGCTACCGCACTGGGAAGTCTATCGAGTGGACGCGCGTAAACGACTTGCCGGAGTTTGTCTATTTCGATCACAGTATTCACGTCCATCACGGAATTGGCTGCACAACCTGCCACGGCCGTGTGGACAAGATGCCGCTGACGTGGCAGGCGGCGCCGCTCACGATGGAGTGGTGTCTGAACTGTCATCGCCATCCGGAGCGTTACGTGCGCCCCCTCGATCAGGTGTTTTCTATGGACTACGCGCCACCTCCCGACCAGATCGCGTTCGGAAAGCGCTTGGTTCGCGAGTATCACATCCAGAGCCTCACGAGCTGCTCCACGTGCCATCGATGAGAAGCATGCCCAAGCACGATTTCGTTCCGCTTGAATCTCTCACCCAACGCCGCCAACCGTCGCTTTGGCGCACGCCGGAAGAATTTGAGGGTCGCGCCGTGGAAATCGAGGAGGAGAAGTTCTCCGAAGAGGGCATCGAGTTTTCCGGCGCTAGTAGAAGGCGCTTTCTTGCGCTCATGGCCGGTTCGATGGCTTTGGCAGGACTCACCGGGTGCACACGGCAGCCGGAAGAGACGATCATGCCGTATGTTGATCCGCCGGAGGACGTGATTCCTGGAAGGCCGAAGTATTACGCGACGGCGGCTCCGGTCAACGGCATTGCCGAAGGCGTCATTGTCGAGAGCCATACGGGCCGCCCGACCAAGGTCGAGGGCAACCCCGATCATCCGGCCAGCCTCGGAGCGACGAGCGTTCATTCGCAGGCCTGCCTGATGGATCTCTACGATCCCGATCGCGCGCGGGAGATTATTCATCTCGGGCTGCCCCAGGATTGGGATTCCTTCCAGCTTGCTTGGCAGCAGGCGATTGCTCCGATTCAGGATCGCCACGGCGCGGGGTTTCGCATCCTGAGCGAAACAGTCATATCGCCAACCCTGGGAGCGCAGATCCAGGCGGTCCTCAAAAAATTTCCGGCCGCGAAGTGGCACCAGTTCGATCCGGCAGGCCCGCATTCGGCCCGCGCAGCCGCGCAAATGGTCTTCGGCAGACCGGTGCATACGTATTACAAGCTCGGTGCCGCGGATATCCTGGTCTCGCTCGATGCGGACTTTCTCGCATGCGGCCCGGGATCGACGCGCTACGCCCACGATTTTGCGCTGCGGCGACGGCAAGGTGATCGCCTGGACATGAATCGCCTGTACGTCATCGAGAGCACTATGACGGCCACCGGCGGAAAGGCCGATCACCGTCTGGCGCTGCGTTATGCCGAGGTGGAAGAATTTGCTCGCGAACTCGCGGCCGCCCTCGGCGTAAACGGTGCATCCCCCGGCAGTGGCGCATATCAATCCTGGATAACTCGCATCGCGCACGAACTTCAGGAGCACAAAGGCGCCTGCGTCATTATCCCGGGCGCGCATCAATCTCCGGCTGTGCACGCCCTCGCTCTTGCCATGAACGCCGCCCTCGGCAATACCGGCAAGACGGTGGTCCATACCGATCCGCTGGAAGTGCAGCCGGTCGATCAGATCCAATCCCTGCGTGAGCTTGCGCGCGACATGGGCGACGGAACCGTGGACGTGCTGCTGATCCTGGGAGGTAATCCCGTTTACAACGCCCCGGTCGATTTCAACTTCACGGCCGGGCTCGACAAAATAAAAACATCCGTTCACGCCGCAACTCAGTTCAACGAGACATCGTTGAAAACGACCTGGCACATTCCCGAGCCGCATTTTATGGAGGACTGGGGCGATGCGCGCTCAGTGGATGGCACCATCAGCATCATTCAGCCGCTGATTGCACCGCTATACCCGGGCTCGCGTTCGCAGCTTCAGATCCTCGACAGCATGCTCCAATTCCCGGGGCGCTCTCCGTATGACATCGTGCGCGCCTACTGGTCCGCGAAGAGCGGCGAAAAAGATTTCGAAGCGTGGTGGCGCAAGTCCGTGCATGACGGGCTGATCGCGGATTCGGCTCTGCCCGCGCTTACTGTCACGCCAAACAGCAATTTCGGAGCCGTGCCGCCCCCCTCTCCTTCAACAGGCATCGAAATCGTATTCCGGGCCGACCTGTACATGTACGACGGCCGCTACGCGAATAACGTATGGCTTCAGGAATTGCCGCATCCCATGACCAAGTTGACCTGGGATAACGCAGCCTTTCTGAGCCCCAAAACGGCCAAGCAGCTCCGATTCGACAACCAGCAGCACGTTCAACTGACATATCGCGGCAGAAGCGTAGAAGGCTCCGTCTGGATTTTGCCCGGTCATCCGGACGAATCGGTCACTCTAGATCTCGGCTGGGGCCGATGGCACTCGGGAAGGGCAGGGAATGGGGCTGGTTTTAACGCCTATGCTCTGCGTCCCTCCGATGCCTTATGGACCGGAGCCGGCGTCCAGCTTAGAAAGCTCGACACACCGTATCCGCTTGCGACCACGCAGATGAATCAGTCGATGGAGCATCGGGACGTAGTGATTCGAAATACCCTTGAAGGCTACAAGAAAGATCCCGACTTTGCGAAGCAGATCGAACACGAGCCTCCCGACAATCTTACGCTGTATCCGCACTGGTACTACTGGGGCTACGCCTGGGGCATGTCGATTGACCTCACGGCCTGCGTCAACTGTCAGGCCTGCGTCATCGCCTGCCAGGCGGAGAACAATATTGCGGTGGTGGGCAAAGAGCAGGTGCTCGCCCGCCGCGCCATGCACTGGCTCAGAATTGATGTCTACTACGAAGGCGACATCAGCTATCCGACGGCTTATTACTGTCCGACGCCCTGCATGCAGTGCGAAAACGCGCCCTGCGAACTGGTCTGCCCCGTACAAGCCACGAATCACAGCAGCGACGGCCTGAACGACATGGTTTACAACCGCTGCATCGGAACACGCTACTGCTC
>Ga0213882_10000441_pt1 | contig 13948 bp, 6 predicted proteins | sample BarmaccoBMER_R09_FD_160106 | JGI IMG/M metagenome (GOLD analysis project Ga0213882, IMG submission 160106) | Barbacenia macrantha exposed rock microbial communities from rupestrian grasslands, the National Park of Serra do Cipo, Brazil - ER_R09 ...
ACGAGGGTACGGCCAATTTGGACGCGATCTCAGAGCAAAAGATCTCTGAGGTACTCGCCGCTCTCTCTCTGACTCGCATCATCGTCGCGCATCGATCGCATCTTCTGACGGTTGCCGACATCGTCTATGAAGTCCGTGACGGAAAGGTATCCCGCATTCGTTAACGGAAAGGCCTGATCATGCAGAGCGTCCTAAAAAATCTTCGCTACGCCGCGCGCCAGTTGCGCTGTTCGCCGGAATTCACCGCCCTCGCGCTTATCACTCTAGCCCTTGGCATAGGAGCTAATACCGCGATGTTCACGGTCGTGGAGAGCGTGCTCTTGCGGCCTCTTCCCTATGGCGATCCAGATCGGCTCGTCCATATCGGCGGATCAGATATCGCGTCTGCCGGCGCCGTTTCGTGGCTCGACTATCTCGACGTTCGCAATGAGTCGCATGCTCTCTCGAGTGTGGCTGCATACTCGACCGACATGGCCGTTGTGCAGGATAAAGGCGCTGCCGTGAGTGTCGTCAGCTCCGAAGTAACTTCCAATCTCTTTGGCATCCTTGGCCGGCAGCCGCTGAAAGGACGTACGTTTACTGAGGAAGAAGCACAAGCCAATGGCCCACAAGCCATACTGATTTCGCAGGGGCTCTGGCGCGAGGTCCTTCGCAGCGACCCGGCGGTTTTGGGCCGGACTCTCCGCGTAAATGGACACGACCGCACCATCGTTGGAGTGATGCCTCGGGGCTTCCATTTTCCCGAAGCGGCAGGCAAGGACATCGAGAAAGGGTTGTGGCTTCCCATGCAGCCAACCTCTGAGATGCTGCAGGAACGTGGTGCCGATTTTTTCACGATCCTCGGAAGACGAGCTCCCGGCGTACTCCTGCCGCAAGTGCAAGCCGAAATGAGCCTGATCGCCAAACGCATCCGTGACACCGATCGGCGCGCTGATCGGAAATTGGGGTTCCGTGCCCAGTCGTATCAGGAGACGGTTACCGGCCCCGTGCGTGAGGTGTTCCTGGCGTTGGCTGCCGCGCTGGGAATCGTGTTGTTAGTCGCCTGCGCCAACATCGCAAATCTATTGATCGCCCGTGGTCTCGGCCGTGAGCACGAGTTTGCCGTGCGCGCAGCCCTCGGCGCCGGACGCTGGCGCCTTGTCGGCCAGATGATCGCCGAAGCCGGTGTGCTGACCGCGCTCGGCTGCAGTCTCGGTGTTCTGCTGGCTTATTGGCTTGTGGGGGCAGTCCATCGCTTGCCGCCGGATACCATTCCGCGCTCTCAAGCGATTGAGGTCCGCTGGACCGTCATGATATTCCTTGTGGCGCTTGCTATCATCACAACTGTTTTATCGGCACTGCTCCCTGCATTGCTCGTGGCCAAAGTGAATGCACGAGCAGTTCTGCGCACCGGTTCTGGGAGTTTAGGTAAGAGATGTCTCAGCACGAGAACCTGCGTTTGGCTGGCGGGGGCCGAAGTCGCTCTGTCGGCGCTATTACTGGTTGCGGCGGGACTCTTGTTCCGGACACTTTGGGATCTGGAGCACGCCCGACTCGGCTTCGATACTTCCCATGTCACTTCATTCGTTGCGATGCCCGCGGATGCATCCGGTTTTGGGAATATGACGGTGAGCGCGGCAGGCGGCACACCGGTCTCGGTCGCGACAACTCTCTATTACCCGCTGCTTGAGGCGTTGCGTCACGTCCCCGGCTTCCGAGGCGCGGCCTTGGTGACAGCGCCCCCATTTTCCGGATTCGCCTTGCAAACCAACTTTCGCGCTATCGGGTTGCCGGATGAGACCCAAACGGGGTTCGCGGCAAGACTGACCGCCATAAGTGGAGGGTTTGAAGAGTTAATGCGGACGCCTATTGTGCGCGGCCGGAGTATTACTGAACAAGACACGGCCGACGCACGCTTCGTAGCCTTGATTAATGCGACGCTGGCAAAAAAGTATTTCGCTGGTAGAGATCCGCTCGGCCAAAGACTGGATCTTGGAGGCGAAGCCACGGGCATGTTGAAGTCCTACACCATAATCGGCATCGTCGGCGATCAGGTCGAGACGCGTGCTTCGCAGGCCATAGAACCGTTACTCATGCTGTCCTACCAGCAAGTCCCGCCCACGTCGCTGTACTATCCAGCGTTGCTCAGGACCGCAGTGCATTTTGTTGTGAGAACGAGAGGTAATCTCGCCGCTGCACCGGCCGCGCGCGCAATATTCCACCGCAATGCCCCGGATCTCGCCTTGGACAAATTTCAAACTATGCAAGAGGCGGTGGATCAGAGTAACTTCGGTCCCCGTATTGGCCTCTACCTCATTGCCGCGTTTGCCGGGCTAGCTGTCTTAACTGTGATTGTGGGGCTGTACGGCGTACTATCTCAGGTGGCCGCCCAGCGTTCGAAAGAATTCGGAATCCGAATGGCTTTGGGCGCGACGCGCCAGAGTATAGTCCGATCGGTGTTGTTGTGGGGATCACGGATTGTCGCTATAGGGCTGTCCGTTGGAATTGTTCTTTCCTTTTCGATGGGTCGGCTGATAAAAAGCTTTTTGTATGGAGTGAAGCCGCTGGATGTGAGTACGTACGGTTTGGTCGTCATCGCCCTCTTCACGATTGGCATAGGCGCGGCTCTGATTCCGGCCTGGCGTGCGGCCTCATTCGAGCCGCTCAACGCTCTACGGGACGAATAGGCCTGCGAATCCACTTCAGCACAAAAAGAAGCGGCAGCCGAAGCTGCCGCTGGTCCTATTTTTTTGTTGAGAAGCCTTACGCCTCTTCGGCTCCCACCGCTTCTTCGCCGAGCTCTTCCGACAGCCCGCCGTTGTAGATACCGGGCGTTTCGTCGGAGTAGTCTGCCAAGCTCTCTCCGAACGCCACTTCCTGTTCGGGCATCGGCTCTTCCTCTACTACGTCCTCGCCGGCGATCTTCACGCGCCGGTAATATTCCATGCCGGTTCCGGCCGGAATCAGTCGGCCCATGATCACGTTCTCCTTGAGTCCGCGCAGGTAATCCACCTTGCCGTTAATGGCAGCTTCGGTCAGAACGCGCGTCGTCTCCTGGAAGCTCGCCGCCGAGATGAACGAATCAGTTGACAGCGATGCCTTCGTGATACCGAGCAGAATCGGCTTGCCCGTAGCGGGCCGGCCGCCTGCGTCAGTTACCCGGCTGTTCTCTTCCCGGAATTTGAATTTGTCCACTACCTCTTCGGGTAGGAACTCCGTATCGCCGATATCTTCGACACGCACCCAGCGCATCATCTGCCGTGAAATCACTTCCAGGTGTTTGTCGTTGATGTTTACGCCCTGCAGACGATAGACTTCCTGGATTTCATTCACCAGGTATTTCTGCAGTTCCTTTTCGCCCAGCACGGCCAGGATGTCGTGCGGATTGCGCGGGCCATCCATCAGGGGATCGCCCGAGCGCACGCGCTCGCCTTCCTGCACGTTGATGTGTACGCCGCGCGGAATCGAGTACTCCTTCTGCACGCCGTCATCGCCAACGATGTAAAGCTTACGCATGCCTTTCGTGACTTCGCCGTACTTTACCGTACCGTTGATTTCAGCAATCACGGCCGTTTCGCGAGGCTTCCTCGCTTCGAACAGCTCCACCACGCGAGGCAGACCGCCGGTGATATCTTTGGTCTTCGTCGTCGCGCGCGGAATCTTCGCCAGCACGTCGCCCGCATGTACCACTTCGCCGTCCGACACCATCAGGTGTGCATGCGTCGGCATCAGGTAACGCTTTTCTTCCGAGCGGCTGCCGCCTTCCGGACGCACAATGATGGTCGGGAATCGCTTTTCGTCGGATGATTCCGTCACCACCACCTGCATATTGCCGGTGATTTCATCCACCTGTTCCTGCGTCGTAACGCCATCGATCAGATCCTTGAAGTGAATCGTCCCGCTGACCTCCGTCAGAATCGAGAAGGTGTACGGATCCCATTCAAGCAGGATCTGGTTCGCTTTGACCGGAGCCCCATCTTCGACGTTGATCTTCGCGCCGTACACCACCGGATAGCGTTCGCGTTCGCGATTCTTTTCGTCAACGATGATGAGGATGCCGTTGCGGTTCATCGCGACAAGTTCGCCCTTGTTGTTGCGAACTGTATTCACGTTGTTGAACCGGACGAATCCATCGCTCTTGGCATCCTGGGTGGACTGTTCGCTGACACGAGTCGCCGCGCCACCGATGTGGAACGTGCGCATCGTGAGCTGCGTACCAGGTTCACCGATGGATTGCGCCGAAATAATGCCGACCGCCTCGCCGCGTTCCACCATCCGGCCCGTCGCCAGGTTGCGGCCGTAGCAGAGACGGCACACGCCTCGTTTCGATTCGCAAGTCAGCACCGAGCGGATCTTCACGCGCTCAATACCGGAAGCTTGAATGGCGCTGGCCAGCTCTTCCGTGATCTCCTGGTTAACCCCCACAATCACGTTGTTCTCGTAATCGCGTTGATCTTCGAGAACCACGCGGCCCACAATGCGGTCGCGCAGCGGCTCGATAATTTCGCCCGATTCGATGATCGGCTCTACATAGATGCCGTCCGTGGTGCCGCAGTCGTCTTCCGTGATGATTACGTCCTGCGCCACGTCGCACAACCGGCGAGTCAGATAACCCGAGTCGGCCGTCTTCAGCGCCGTATCGGCCAGTCCCTTGCGGGCGCCGTGTGTCGAGATGAAGTACTGCAACACGTCCAGGCCTTCACGGAAGTTTGCCGTAATCGGCGTTTCGATGATTTCGCCCGATGGTTTCGCCATCAGGCCGCGCATGCCGGAGAGCTGGCGAATCTGTTGCTTCGATCCGCGGGCGCCCGAGTCGGCCATAATGTAAATCGGATTCAGATTCCGGCCCGTCCGGTCATCCTCTTCCATGTTCTTGAACATCTTGTCGGAGACCGCTTCGGTGACCTTCGACCAGATTTCAATGATCTTGTTGTAGCGCTCGGATTGAGTGATCGCGCCTTCCTGATATTGCTGCTGGACTTCGATCACCTGCTGCTCGGCCTCGCGCACCATGCTGCTCTTCTCTTCGGGAACAACCATATCATCGATCCCGATTGAAATGCCGGCTCGAGTCGCGTACAGGAAGCCAAGCTTCTTGACTTCATCGAGCATCTGCACAGTAGTTTGTAGCCCAAACTTCAGGTAGCAGTACTGCACAAGTTGCCCGAGCCCTTTCTTTTTCAGCAATCCGTTAATAAACGGCATCTGCTTCGGAAGAACATCGTTCAGAATGACGCGGCCGACCGTCGTGTCCATGTACTGCTTGCTGAACTCGATCGGCTCGGTGTGCATGATGTTCTGGTTATCGAACGCCTTGTTCAGGTCAATAACGCGTCCCGTGTACCGCAGCTTGATGCCGGTGAGCGTTTCCACTTCACCCATTTCAAGCGCGATCAGCACGTCTTCAATCGAGGCGAACGTGCGGCCGGAGCCCTTCGCGTTCGGGCGCATTTTGGTGAGGTAATACAGACCCAGCACCATGTCCTGCGTCGGTATCGCAATCGGTCCTCCGTGCGCGGGAGACAGAATGTTGTTCGAAGCGAGCATCAGCGTCGCTGCTTCAATTTGCGCTTCAGGCGAAAGCGGAATGTGAACCGCCATTTGGTCGCCATCGAAGTCGGCGTTGAAAGCCGTACAGGTGAGCGGATGCAGCTTGATCGCCTTGCCCTCGACCAACACCGGTTCGAAAGCCTGAATACCCAGGCGGTGTAACGTGGGAGCGCGATTCAGCAGAATGGGGTGATCCTTGATAACTTCCTCGAGGATGTCCCACACAACCGGATCCTGCTGCTCAACTAGTTCCTTAGCCTGCTTGATCGTCGTGCAGTGGCCGCGCTGCTCCAGCCGATGATAAATAAACGGCTTGAACAGCTCGAGGGCCATTTTCTTGGGCAACCCGCACTGGTGCAGTTTCAGCTCAGGGCCGACCACAATCACCGAGCGGCCGGAGTAATCGACGCGCTTTCCAAGCAGGTTCTGCCGGAAACGTCCCTGCTTACCTTTAAGAGTGTCGGAGAGCGACTTTAGCGGACGGTTATTGGCACCACGCAGAACGCGCCCGCGGCGTCCGTTGTCAAAGAGCGCATCCACCGCTTCCTGCAGCATGCGCTTTTCGTTGCGCACGATAACATCAGGAGCATGCAGCTCCATCAGCTTCTTCAAACGATTGTTGCGGTTGATGACGCGGCGATACAGGTCATTCAGATCCGAGGTCGCAAAGCGGCCGCCATCCAGCGGAACCAACGGACGAAGCTCAGGCGGAATCACCGGAATCGCATCCAGAATCATCCACTCAGGCTTGTTGCCGGATTTCCGGAAGCTCTCGACGACCCGCAGACGCTTGGCGTACTTCAGCTTTTTCTGCGCTGAGGTCTCCGTCTTCATTTTTTCCCGGATTTCCTGGCTCAGCGTCTCGATATCGATCTTCTTGAGAAGCTCCTTCACACCTTCGGCGCCCATCATGGCGACGAATTTGCCCGGGAATTCCTGATCCAGTTGCCGCTTGCGCTCATCGCTGATCACTTCGCCCAGGTTCAGGCCCGTCGCCTCACCTGGATCAATCACCACGAACGCTTCGTAATACAGGACGCGCTCCAATTCGCGCAGCGTAATATCGAGCAGGTACCCGATGCGGCTTGGCAGCCCTTTGAAAAACCAGACATGCGAGCTGGCGCTCGCCAGTTCGATATGACCCAGCCGCTCGCGGCGAACGCGAGACAACGTTACTTCTACGCCACACTTATCGCAGATCACTCCGCGATGTTTCATGCGCTTGTACTTGCCGCACAGGCACTCCCAATCCGCCACGGGTCCGAAGATCCGGGCGCAGAATAGGCCGTCGCGCTCAGGCTTGAACGTGCGGTAATTGATCGTCTCAGGCTTGGTTACTTCGCCGTGTGACCAGCTCCGGATCTTCTCCGGGGACGCGAGACTGATTCGAATCGAATCGAAATCGGCAATGAGATTGGCTCTATCGTACGGGGAGGAACGATACATGAATTGTCCTTAGTTAACCTTCAGCTCTTTACCGCGAACTCCGGCGTCAACACCTTTGTTCGCATCGGCCCGTTTCTATACTGCAAATGGAGCGCGGGGCACGGATTCTGACGCTCCATTCGCAACATGTCCTTTAATCCGCCGCGTGCGCCAGGTCCTGCATCTCGCGTGGCTTCTTCATCAGCTCCACATCGAGGCAGAGGCTCTGCAACTCGCGGATTAATACGTTGAACGACTCGGGTACGCCAGGTTCGGCGGCCGCTTCGCCCTTCACTATCGCTTCGTAAATCTTTGCGCGTCCGTAGACGTCGTCGGATTTCGCGGTTAGTAGTTCCTGCAGAATGTAGGCCGCGCCGTATGCTTCGAGCGCCCATACTTCCATTTCGCCGAAACGCTGTCCGCCGAATTGAGCCTTTCCGCCAAGCGGCTGCTGCGTAATCAGCGAGTAGGGCCCGATGGAACGCGCGTGAATCTTGTCGTCCACCAGGTGGCTCAACTTCAGCATGTAGATGTAACCTACGGTCACCGGCTGCTCGAAGGCCGTGCCGGTCACTCCATCGAACAACTGGACTTTACCTGAGCTCGGCAGCCCTGCCTCGGACAGTCGCGCCTTAATGTCTTTCTCCGTCGCACCGTCGAATACCGGGGTAGCGAAGTGCAAGCCGAGCTTGGCGGCAGCCCAACCAAGATGGGTCTCGAGGATCTGCCCGACGTTCATACGAGAAGGAACGCCCAGCGGATTCAACACGATCTCCACCGGAGTCCCGTCCGGCAGGTAGGGCATGTCCTCTTCCGGCACGATGCGAGCGATCACGCCCTTATTTCCATGCCGGCCGGCCATCTTGTCGCCTACCGAAAGCTTGCGCTTCATCGCGATATATACCTTCACCAGCTTGATCACGCCCGGAGGCAATTCATCACCCTTGCGCAGCTTGGCGATCTTTTCCTCCGTGATCTTCTCAAGTACCGCGATCTGCCGCGAGGTCATCTCCTCGATCTCGTCGATCTGTTCATTGAGGCGAATGTCTTTCGTGTTCAGCCTCATGCGCTTCAGATCGCGCGCCCGAAGCTTCTCGAGAATGTCGCGTGACAGCGGCGTCTCTTTCGAGAGCAGCTTCTTGTTGGTCTTTTCATCGTGCAGATCGGCGAGAAGCTCTTTCCCTTTGAGCAGCTCTTCCAATCGCTTGGCGCGTTCGTCGCTCAGGATTCGCTTCTCGTCCTCCAGGTTGCGGTGCAGCCGCTCTTCCTGGAATTGCAGAATCTGCTTCGATCGCTCGTCCAACTCCGCGCCCTTCCGCGAAAACACCTTGCAATCGACAATGGTGCCTTCAATTCCGGGCGGGCAATACAGCGAGGCGTCTTTCACGTCGCCCGCTTTTTCGCCGAAAATGGCTCGCAACAACTTCTCTTCCGGTGTGAGCTGAGTTTCACCCTTCGGCGTCACTTTGCCCACCAGAATGTCGCCTGGCTTGACGGTGGCTCCGATCCGGATAATGCCGCTCTCATCCAGATTGCGCAGGAACGATTCCGCGATATTCGGAATATCGCGCGTAATTTCCTCTGGTCCGAGCTTTGTGTCTCGCGCTTCGATTTCGAACTCCTCGATGTGAATCGAAGTGTAGTAGTCGTCCTTGACCAGCTTTTCGCTGACCACGATCGCGTCTTCAAAGTTGTAACCGCGCCAAGGCATGAACGCCACCAAGACGTTGCGCCCGAGCGCTAGTTCACCTGCTTCCGTGCACGGCCCATCGGCCAACACATCGCCTTTCCTGACCTTTTGGCCCTGATAGACGATCGGCTTCTGGCTGATGCAAGTGTTCTGATTGGAGCGCTTGAATTTAGTGAGCTGATAGATATCCGCGCCAACTTCGCGCGACATCTGCCCTTCGTGCGCACCGCCTTCCACGCGGACGATAATGCGTTCGCTGTCCACCGAATCGACCACACCCGCGCGCTTGCAGATGACTACCGCGCCGGAATCGCGCGCCGTGACCTGCTCCATGCCGGTGCCAACAAACGGAGCTTCCGCTCGAAGTAGCGGCACCGCTTGCCGTTGCATATTCGAACCCATCAGCGCACGGTTCGCGTCATCGTTTTCAAGGAACGGAATCAGGCTCGCTGCAACTGAGACCAGTTGCTTCGGGCTGACGTCCATGTATTCAACTTCGTCGCGATGTTTCAGCACAAAGTTCCCGGCCTGTCTCGCGTTGACCAGATCTTCCACGATCCTTCCGTTTTGGTCGATCGCGACATTCGCCTGCGCAATGATGTACTTATCTTCTTCCCAGGCGGAAAGATAGTCTGAGTGGCCTTCGAACTCGGCCTGTTGCTTCTTGCTGCCGAGTGCCGCGTTCGCCTTCCGAACTTCTTCGCGCGGCACCACCTGGTTGACTTTGAAGTCCGTATCGCCCGGATTGATGACCCGCACTTCGTCGACCAGCACGCCTTCGCGAACTCGCCGGTAAGGACTTTCGATGAAGCCATACTCGTTAATCCGCGCGAAACACGATAGCGATGAAATCAGGCCGATATTTGGACCTTCTGGTGTTTCAATCGGGCAAATGCGGCCGTAGTGTGTCGGGTGCACGTCGCGTACTTCGAATCCGGCGCGCTCACGAGACAAACCACCGGGCCCCAGAGCAGACAGTCGCCGCTTGTGCGTGATCTCCGAGAGCGGGTTGGTCTGATCCATGAACTGAGAGAGTTGGCTGGATCCAAAAAACTCGCGGATCGCGGCCATCACGGGTTTGGCATTTACCAGGTCATGCGGCATCGCTGTCGACATTTCCTGATAGACCGACATCTTTTCCTTGATCGCGCGCTCCATGCGCACCAATCCGATGCGGAATTGATTTTCCAACAGCTCGCCGACAGCGCGCACGCGGCGGTTACCGAGGTGATCGATATCGTCTACCGTTCCGATCCCTCGCCGCAGTTTCAGCAAATAAAGGATCGTGTCGATGAAGTCCTTCTGGTCCAGCGTGCGACGATCGAGCGAAGTAGCATCCGCGCGATCATGCAGCTTGATGTTGAACTTCATGCGGCCCACGCGCGAAAAATCGTACTTGCGTGCGTCGAAAAACATTCCTTGGAAGAGCTGAGTAGCCGTATCCAGGGTCGGCGGATCGCCGGGGCGCAGCTTGCGGTAAATCTCGAGCAGCGCGTCGTTCTGGCTCTTTACTCCATCCTTGCGCAGGGTCGCTGAAATCACGTTGCCTGCGTCATCGCGATCCGGGAAAAAGACTTCAAAACTCTCAATCCCCGCTTCCGCAATTTTGTTGATGCCGGTGGACGTAAGCTCGTGGTTTGCTTCAATCAAAACCTCGCCGGTGGACATGTCAATGACATCGGCGGCAACGTGTGCGCCTTCGAGATCGTTCGAAGCCACTTCCACCTGCTCGATCTTGTGCTTCTGCATTTCGCGATAAACGGAATTGGTGATCTTGCGGCCTTGCGGCACTACCTGATCGCCTTTGTGGGTGATCGCATGCGAAAGCTTCATGCCGATCAGGCTGTCATTTACGTGCCAGAACAGTTTGTTGTTCTTGAGCGTGATCGTCGATAGCTTATAGAAGGCCCGGAGAATATCGGAATCTGTCTTGAATCCAAGCGCTCGAAGGAATACGGTTCCATAGAACTTGCGTTTGCGGTCGATGCGCACGTACAGCAGGTTCTTGTTGTCGTACTCGAATTCGACCCAGCTTCCGCGATACGGAATGATCTTTCCGAGGAAGTAGCCTTGCGCCTGCACGCGTTCGAAAAACACGCCGGGCGAACGGTGCAACTGAGAGACGATGACGCGCTCGGTGCCGTTGATAATGAACGTGCCGTTGTCCGTCATCAGTGGGATTTCACCGAAGAAAACCTCCTGCTCCTTAATGTCTCTAACGGTCTTGTTCCCGGTTTCCGCGTCCTTGTCGTACACGGTGAGGCGGATGGTCACCTTCAGCGGAGCTGCATAGGTCATGCCGCGCTCCTCGCACTCGGGAACGTCGTACTTCAACTGCAGGGCTACGGGGTCGCCGCAGCGATTGCAGAAGGTAACGATGTTCTTGTTGAAGGTGCCGCATTTATGGCACAGCACGTCGCCGGCGTGAAACGGGTCCGTGCGGATTTCGGCGCCGCAGGCGGGATTGCGGCAGATCGTACGCAAATGATGCAGCCCTTTCAGGTTGCCGCACTTGCACTCCCAGTTGCCGATCGAGTAATCCACAAACTCGAGCTGGCTCAAACCGCGAAAATCCGAAATCGGAAAAACCGAGCTGAAAACGCTTTGTAGACCCGCGTCGTCGCGTTCTTTCGGAAGCAGGTCCATCTGCAAGAAACGCTCGTAGGAGCGCTTTTGCACTTCAATCAAGTTGGGAATGGGTATCGAAGTCTTGATCTTCGAAAAATCGACTCTCTCGTGGAGAGATCCTTTTGACACGTTGGGCATCTACGCTTGTCCTTTAGGAAACCAATGGCACAGTGACGACATTCAGCAATTCGCAATCATCGAGTCGAGTAACAGCACGAAAGCTGCTTACGACCATCTCAGCGGCGAACCAGACGATCCGGCGCCGTATGCTGGAGCGGCGCAACCAGCCGCACGGCGATAAAAACTACAGGAAAAAAACCGGGTGACGATACTACTGGAGCAGGGCTACAATACGGTTCAACAAGGGTGATTGAATCAAAAAAGGAGCGTTCAAAGAGAACTAGATTTTTGGGCATGCAAAGGCCCCGCCAACCCATATGGGTCCGCGGGAGAACTTTAAACAACTGAAACCACAAATTGGATGTTGGACCGTCCCGGCTCGACGTGTACTCCCAGGATAACACAATTGGCGCCAGCCACGTCAACGGACGCGACCGGCGGACCGCCTTGCAAGCCTAATACCCGGTAAAACCCGGAAAACAAAGCTCTTACTTTACTTCGACCGTTGCACCTGCGTCGACGAACTTCTTCTTGATCGCCTCCGCTTCGTCCTTATTTACGCCTTCTTTGATCGGCTTGGGCGCGGCGTCCACTAGGTCCTTCGCTTCCTTCAGACCCAGGCTCGTGACTTCGCGCACCGCTTTAATAACGTTAATTTTGTTCGCGCCAACCGCCGTCAGAACCACCGTAAACTCAGTTTTCTCTTCCGCCGGGGCCGCTGCTGCGGGGCCGCCTGCTGCTGGAGCCGCTACCGCGACCGAAGCCGCAGCCGCCGATACGCCCAGCTTCTCTTCGAGCAGCTTGACGAGCTGAGAGGCCTCCAACAAGGTCAATCCCTGAATCTGTTCTGCAATTGCGTTGATATCCGCCATCTTCTTCTTACTCCCTTACAATGTTCTGTTTTGATTTGCCGGCGGATGCACCGCCAAAAACCTTTACTGCTTGAACTTGTTCTCTTTCCCGGCTTGGTCGAGCACCACCGCCAGGTTCCGCCCCACGCCATTAATCGAGCTGACCAGCCGTGTGGCATTAGCGTTGATCAGGTACAACAATTTCGCGTAGATCTCTTCCTTCGGCGGCATCGCGGCCAAATCATTGACCGCCTTGATGTCGACCGCCCGGCCTTCGACCATGCCGGCCTTGAAGGTGAATGCCGCGTTGTCCTTCGAATACTTTGTCAGCGCCTTTGCCAGCGCCACCGGATCCTTCGAGGTATAAGCGAGTGACGTCATCCCTCGCAACGCCCCGAGCAGTTCGCTCGCCGGTGTCCCCTCGGATGCCTTTGCGGCGATGTTGTTCTTCACAACTCGATACCGCCCGCCTGCCTCGCGAATCGCCTTACGAAGCTGGAAGTCCTGGCTCACCGTCAGCTTTTCGTAGCTGGTCACGAACAGGTTCTTGTTCTCGCTGATCGTCTTCTTGAGATCTTCCAGATCCTTCTTCTTCTCGTTCTTGTCCTTCATTCGGCTGCTTCCCTGCTCTCGCTTCGTTATGCCGTTTTCGTATTGAATGCGGTCACGTCCAGGTGTACGCCCGGGCCCATGGTGGAGCAGATCGTAGCGCTCTTGACGTACTTACCCTTGGCCGCCGACGGTTTCGCTTTGATCACCGCCTGAATGAGGCTATTCGTGTTTTCCAGCAGCTTGTCGCTGGCAAAGCTCACTTTTCCGACAGGCGCATGAACCACACCCGTTTTGTCAACGCGGAACTCGACCTTACCGGCTTTAATCTCGTTGATCGCGGTGCGCACATCGGTCGTCACGGTACCCGTCTTCGGATTGGGCATCAGCCCCCGTGGGCCGAGCACTTTACCCAAACGGCCAACCGATCGCATCATGTCAGGCGTAGCGATCACGGCATCATAATCAATCCAGTTCTCCGCCTGAATCTTGGTGACCATCTCCTCGCCGCCCACGAAATCCGCGCCCGCCTCTTGCGCCTCGCGAATCTTATCGCCCGAGGCAATCACCAGCACCCGTTTTGATTTACCCAAACCGTTCGGCAGAACCACCGTGCCACGCACCATCTGATCTGCGTGCTTCGGGTCCACGCCCAGGCGCATGTGCACCTCGACTGTCTCGTCGAACTTCGTGAACTTGATCCTTTGAACAAGGTTCACCGCCTCGGCAAGCTGGTACGGCTTTGGATTGACCTGCTTGGCCGCGGCTTCATACTTCTTTCCGGGCTTTTGACTCATAATGTGACTGGTGCAAGCGGCTCAGGTGTACACACCAACCCTCGCCTCCCAAATTTGGTTGGAACCTCCTCTAAAATAGCACAGCTCCTGCCGCGATATTCAACCGCCCTGATCTGCACAACATTCAAGACGGTAAACAGGCTGGAAGGAAGGTCCGGCGATCGTGAGGCTGCGCCATGGCGGAACCGGCTCACTGAATCGCCGAAAACAAGAGGGGCCGCAAAATTACGCCACAATCTCTGAATCCTTCAGTTCCGGACGGCTGCTCGCTTCTTCCATTCCGGATCATTGCCGAAATCGCGCCACAACCGGTCCCGCGCCGCCAAGTCGTCGTACGACAGCATATACATCAGATTCGG
>Ga0213882_10000443_pt1 | contig 13935 bp, 17 predicted proteins | sample BarmaccoBMER_R09_FD_160106 | JGI IMG/M metagenome (GOLD analysis project Ga0213882, IMG submission 160106) | Barbacenia macrantha exposed rock microbial communities from rupestrian grasslands, the National Park of Serra do Cipo, Brazil - ER_R09 ...
CGCCACGACCAGCGCCCTCCACACTCACCCCACCCCGGAAGGCGACACGCCCACCGCGTCCTGGACGTGATCACCAAACCGCTAACTCCGCGGCATTGCGAGCGCGATCGCCCATCTCGCTCCGTTGCGGCGGTGAGACGCGGCTACGAGTAGCCGCTTGGCCTCATCAATGGTGAGGGGCTCGATTTCCTCCTCTACGACGCGGGGCGCCTTCGCGGTCGTGGCGACGTTCACGCTCGCGTGCTTCCTTCTCACGGCCTCGCTGAGGGCTGCGCGCAACGTGCGGTGGGCGTGGTGGACGGTGCCCGGGGCGAGGCCTGAGCCGAGCATCTTGCTGTAGAGCTTCTCGATGTGCTCGGGTTCGAGCTTGTCGATCCGGTGGGCTCCAATCCCGGGTACCAGGTGCCGGTTGACGTCGGTGCGGTAGCCGACCAGCGTCTTATAGCGCACCGAATGCGCCGCGATGTTGTCCAGCCAGTGTGTGAGCCATTGCTCAACCGTCCACGCCCGGCCAGCTTTCCGCACTCTACCGCTGTCGCGCTCTCGTTCGAGCTGCCGAACCTTCCTTGTCACCTCCGCTCGGTTCTTGCCTCGGACGTGACGGCGGTCCGGCTTCCCGTCGTCGCGGACTCCCATCGTGACCCGGCCGTGCCACTTGTCGTCCTTGTCCTGGTAGATGCTGGAGGACCCGGCGGGCGCGTGAGTACGTTTTCTCTCGGTCTCGGTGGTCATCGCTGCTCCTCACGCTGCTGAGTTGTTGGAGTGGGGCAGGGCGGTGCGGAGCCGTTCGAGGTAACGGGGTAGCGCGTCGGCGGGGATGCGGCGTAGCCGCCCGATCTGGACGGACTCGACCTCTCCGTCTTTGACCAGCGCGTACATGAGGGTGCGACCGATGCCGAGCCGGTCGGCGGCTTCCTCGACGGTGAGCAGCAAGCGGATGGTCGTGCCATCGCTGGGGCTCATGCTGGGTGTCCTCCCGGTAGCCGGTGCGCCGAGTTCCTGACGGTTTGTGCGTGGGGTGCGGGTGGTCATTCGGTGCCTCCGACGACGCGGAGCGGGGAGCTACCCGTACCAGCCGTACCAGCCTCGTTTTGGCTGGTCAGGCTGGTACGGCTGAGCTCGGCGGTACGCCTTGAGCCGTACCGCTCTATCGAGCCGTACCGTGCTGACCTGGGAGAATGAGGCTGGGACGGCTGGGACGGCTTCCTTTCGTGGCCGTGACCGGCTGGGGCCACGGCTGGGTCTGGTGGGGGGCAGTAGCGGGTCCAGGCGTCGGTGAACTCGGCGCGGTGGTAGCCCTTGGCTTGGCCCAGGCCGGGGAAGCGGATCGTGGTGCTGCGGATGCTGTAGTCGCGCAGCAGCACACCGAGCCTCATCGCGGTGAGCCCGGTGGGTCCGTAGTCGACCCAGGGGGCTTCGGGGTCGCTTTTCAGTCGCTCCAGAAGGACGATGGTGGGGATGGCGTCGTGATCACCGAACGCGCTCCGGCAGTCGGTGAGCAGCCGGATCCGGGTGGAGGTCTCGCCGTTGTCGGTGGCTTCGGCGGTGAGCACGAGCACGGCCGCGCGGCTGCGGTCGGGCCAATGCGCCCCAGCATGGTCGGCGACGGTCACCAGGGGTTCCCAGGTGTCGGCGGCGCGGTCCTCCACCGGCATATGCGGTTCGGCGCGTTCCAGTGCGGCGAGGTCGGCGCGTAACCACGCGGTGAGTCGCCCGGCGAGGTGGCGCAGCGGTGGCCGGTCGCGACGGTGCCGGTAGGGGGCCACAGTCTCGTGCGGGGCGCGGCGGCGCATCCGGATCACCACGGCCCGGTCTTCGATGGTGTCGGGCATGGCGCCGATCCCGGCCAGCGCGGCCATCGCGAAAGTAGGGATCGACTCCACCCGGTTGGTGGCCGCGTCGTAGCGCTTCGCGGGCCGGTTGCGCTGGTGTCCGGCGTTGAGCAGGCCCCGGAGGTCTTCGTTGCCGTCGGCTTTGGGTCCGAAGATGGTGTCCGCTTCGTCCACCAGCATGGTGGGCGGATCGTCACTGATCGAGCGGTACACCGCTGCCGGGGAAGAGTTGACCGTGATGAACGGATCCCGGCACAGCGCTTCCACCGCGTCGAGCAACCGGGATTTCCCGCACCGCTTCTCCGGTCCCCGGATCACCAACCGGGGTGCATGCGCCCACGCTGGTTGCGCGTGGGTCGCCGCGATCCACAAGGTCACCGCGTCGGCGGCCTGCGGCGTGGGCAACACCACATACCGGGTCAACGCCGCACGCACCGCGTCAAGCAGAGCGGCACCATCGGTCACGCTTGGCTTCGGGTCGGCGTTCACGGGTAGATCTCCCCCTGTCGGCGTGTCGGGTCTCATGCGGCATCGCGGCGGGGGGTGGCACGGCGGGGGTTGCGTACCCCGGCCGCAAGTCCGGCGGTGATGACCCGGGCGATTTCGCGGGGTGTGCAGTCGCAGTCAGCGCTGATCAGTGGAGTGGCGGCGGTAGTGAGTTCGGTCCGCACGGTGGCTTCGTCGAGCAGGTCGGCGCCGATGAGCTGCCCGAGGGCGTAGGCGGCGCGGCAGAGCACCGCGTTGTGCTGCCCTCGTGGTGCGGTGCGCACCCGCTGGCACTCGCCCCGCACGGCGGCGCAGGCGTACCCGCTGGGGTTGGTCGTGACCGTCTGGGTGGCCGCTGAGATCCCCGTAGGCGGCTTCGGGGTGAGGGCCTGGTGTAACCAGCCGGGCAGCTCGACGGGCTCCCGGTCATCAATAAGTTCGTATCCGCTCGGGGGCACCGGGCTGCCGGGGGCGACGACGTACCCGCCGTGGGCCCGGGTGTCGATCTTCCAGCCGATCCTGTCGTGGGTGTTGCGCAGCGGTGTCCCGGGTGGGGCGGTGTAGTACAGGTGCCGGCCGCCTGAGGGTGTGGTGACGGCGTAGGTCGGGGTCACGGTGGTGCCGTGCGTTCGGGCCAGCGCCCGCAGTACCCCGGCACCGGAGTTGGTTCCGAGGGCGGCCCATCGCTCCGGCACGGGCTCGCCGGGTTTGGGGGTGTCGAGGTCGATGACCACCAGTCCCGAGGGGCCGGTGGCGATCCCGATCGAGTACGGGGTGTGCCGCCACCAGCGGGTGATCAGGTCGGGGTCGGTGCTGGCCCCTGCCTCCCACCGCTGGATGACCGGCGGTTTCTTCGTGCCGGGAGTGATGGGGAACACGTGCCAGCCCCGGGCGGCGAAGTGCAGCGCCCACCCGCGCAGGCTGTGCCGGATGGCGTCCACGGTCGGGGTCGGGTCGTCAAGGGTGGTCATGCCGAGTGCCTTTCGGGTTACTGTGAGTAGTCGGATGTGGGTGTGCGGGATCGGTCCCTGGCACCGGGGGTGGCGCCCGGGAGGGCGGGTGACTCGGGTGGGGAAACGGGGTGTGGGCTGGGCGGGCCGTGGGGGGTCTACCCCTCGCTACCGGGCAGGTCGCGGGCCGCTACCCGGGGGGTCTACCCGGGTAGAGACCCCCCACTACCCGCGAGTGTGGGGGCGGGTGCAGGTAACGGGGGGCCCGGTAGCGGGCGTGGTAGACCCCTGCCCCTCTACCCGTCACCGACCGTGACCGGTTGGTGAGCGGTGGGGAGGGTGGCGCCGGCGGGCACGGCGGCTTCCAGGTCAGCGCGGCGGTACCCGGCGAGGTTGACCCCCTCGACCTTGACCTGCCGCCCGGAGCGGGTGACCCCGGCGCGTTCGAGCTCCTCGGCCAGCCGCTCGGGGGTGTAGTCCCCGTAGCCATCCTCGTCCATGTTGACCAGGCGGGACAGCAGGGTGCTGGTGTGCATCCGCTCCACCCCGTGCATCGCATACAGCACATCCGCCAACACAGTGGGAATCTGGACCCCGGCGGCTTCGGCGGCGGCCACGGTGTCACTGGCCGCATCCCCACTCAACGTGCCCGCCGCCACCCGCAAGGCCCGCCCGTGGGCGCAGACCGTGGCGAAGGTGGGCAGGTCCATGTAGTCGCAGCGGACGATCTCAAAGGATCCGGGGCCGGTGACCAGCACCCCCACCCCCTTGTGGTCCTCGGACAGGATGGAGGCGTCGGCTCCCTGGGCGGCCTTGCCCTTGCCCAGGACCATGTCCGAGGAGGTGCGGTCCACGACCTGGGTGCAGTACCGGTAGGTGATGATCTCCCGGAGTTTCACGGGCACGCTGTCGGCGTCGGAGCGCTGGGAGGCGGCGTTGAGGATGAACCCCGCCGCCGGAGCCCGCCGCGCCAACCGGGCCAACTTCTCCACCGTCTCCTCCTTCAGCGGCCCGGGCATGGCGGAGAGGTACTCCTGCAGCTCGTCGATGGTGATGAAGATGACCGGCATGTCGTAACGGCGGCTGATCTCCGGGGTCAGCTTGCCCTCCGGACACACCGACGTCGGCAGAGTGCCCAACACCGCGAACCTCCGTCCCATCTCGGTGATGAGCTCATCGAGCATCGCCAGGAACCGTTCGATGGCCTCGTCTTCGGCGCCGATGACCAGGCGGTGGGCCACACCGCGCATGGGTCGCCAGTCCGCGCCGCCCTTGCCATCGGCGACGTAGTGGCGCACGTAGGCATCCAGCACTCCCGCTGCGGAGGGCAGTCGTTGGGCGAAGGTCTTGCCCCGCCGGGGCAGGCCGCCGAAGAACATGGACTGCCACATCAGCACCAGCAGGATGCGGCGTCCCCGGGCGTCGCGGCCGAAGGGGATCGGCTCCCACACCGAGAACTGCTCCGCCGTGCTCAACGGGGACGGGTTCGGGGTCCCCAGGTAGGGGTCGTCATCGGCCACCCAGACCGACAGGCGTCCGGCGTGGCCCCCGGCAACAGCGCGGACTCGGGTCATGATGACCTGGATCTCATCCACCCCGAGCTCGGCGGCCACCGTGTCGCGTTTGGCGATCACATCGGCGGCGGTCTTGCCGCCTCCTCGGGGGAGGTCCAGGGTGACGGCCCATCCGTTGCCATCCCGCAGGGGTGGGGTGACCAGCTGCGGGGTGGCGTCGGTCTTGACCAGCCCGGCGGCGCGCAGGGCGTCGGTGAGCATGTCCGCCGACAGCTCCAGGTGAACCGGCAGCACCGGACCCACCGGCAACACCGGGGCGGTGCGCGGGCGGCCCAGCCACAGCGCGCCCAGCCCGGCCCCAGCCAACGCCGCCCAGCCGAACATCTTCCCGGCCAGCACGAACCCGGCGACCCCGGCCGAGCCCCCCGACAGCGACAGCCATGCCGTGGTCTTGATCCGGACTCGGGCCAGCGCGCGGCGCTCGCTGATCAGGTCCCGGACCAGGTCCCACCGTTTGGCCTCGCGGGCGGCGGTGATCAACGGCCGGTACTCGTTGCGCACGCTCACCCAGCCGATTCCTGCGGTGATAGCCCGGGCGACGCCGCGCAGGGTCCACCACGACAGCGCCAGCCCGTAGGCGGGGGCGCGCCAGGCGTGGAAGGCCACGTGCCGCCCGGCGTACTCCACAGCCCACCGCGCCGTGCCCAGCGCTGTCTCCCGAGAACCCAACCACAGGGGCAACACCACCGGCATCGGCCACCGGGCGTACTCCAGCTCGCCGAGCAGCGGCTCCCCTTCCAGCACCTCCGGTGCCCGCTGCGGCTGTCCACCCGCCGGGGCGGGGAACGGGATCACCGTCCCGTCCCGCTCCGCTTCTGGCGCGGCATCAGGCCGCGACTGCTCGGCGGCGGGCTGCGGTCGGTCAGCACCATGCTGAACGGTGGTGTTCTCATCGGGCTGTTCAGGGTTCATCACGCGGTCCTCCCCTCAGATGCGGTCCAGGTCATGGCGCGGTGAACGGCAAGGGTGCTCATCGCCGGGCCCCCTTACCGCCGTGCACGATCTCGGTCACCGAGAACAACCGGGCGATCACGCTCCCGGCGAACAGCGCGGGCACCCCGAGGGCGACGGCCCAGGCGCGAAAGTCGGTGGTGAAGGCCACGACCGCCCACTGAATCCCGACGATCACCACCGTCGTGCCCAGCGCTCGGGCCAGGTTGCCGCCCATCCGAGTGACCTCCTGGGTGTGGCGCGCGACCTGGTACGCACCCCGCGCACCACTGCGGAACGCCGCCAGCGCACCCAGCCCGGCCAGCACCACCAACCCCACCAGCACAGGTGCGTGGTTCATCGGGGCTCACCCCAGCCCCGGTGGGCGGCGGTGTGGCGGACCCGCCACAGCAGCGACACGATCGCCGCGACAACGGACACGTCCCACCCGGCCAGCCAGCGCACGATGCGCTCGTCATAGGCGCCCAGCGCTATCCCGTCCAGCGCCGCCAGCAGCACCGCCCGCCGCTCCTCGAAGGACTCATGGCGATACCCACCACCGGGGTAGCAGGTAAACGGGGCGTGCACACTGACCGGCTCACGGTCCAGTGGCGCCAAGGGCTCGCCCATCACGCCACCTCCCCCGCGCCGACACCGGCACCCGTACCCGCCAGCAGCGCGAACGGCAGCGCGACAGACTTGCCCCACCCGGAGCCTGCGCTGATCAGCCAACTGGCCGGGCGGGACTCGTGCAGGCAGCACCGCCAGCAGTAGCGGTACTCGCGGCTGACGGGCTGCCCGGCGGCCGTCACGGCCGCCGGATCAGGATGAGTGAGCGGCTCCTGGCGCTCGTCGATGAGCACCGGGTGCCACTGGGTGAACTCGTGGCCTTCAGCCTCGCAAGTCAGCACCGGTCCGCATGCTGAGCACCACAACCGTCCACCCGGCCCAACCAGCCACCCCTCAGCGGCCGCCGCGTCGAGAGCGACGTCCTCGCTCGGGTAGTGCGCCTCAAACCCCGGGACACCCAGGGTGTCCCCGCACTGGTCACAGCGGACACTCACACAGGTATGCACCTGTACCATTCCCCACTCCTCGGTCGCATCAGTGAGTGATTCAGCAACCCCGACCCGGTGGGCACGTTCTTGGCGGTTCGGACCGCCGGGTCGGGTGTTGCGCACATCGCTCAGGTTCATGCCGCCACTGCCACGTTGACCGTGTGGGCGGGGCCGCCCGGGGTGACAGGCCTGTACTCCGCCCGCGAGCGCGGGATGGAGCAAGCGCACGACAGACATCACGCGGCCCGCCGCTCATCCGAGCTGGAAACGCCGTGACACACCGGCAGGGCGTGGATCACCGCAGCCAACGCTCGGTGCTCCGTCCGGCGCCTACGGTGCTCAGCCGCGCTCCCGTCCAACAGCGCCGATGTCGGCCGAGGGGCCTGCGCCACCTCGGCATACGCTCTGTCGATCAACTCATCCAGCGCCTCACCGGTTAGCCCGTCGGGGGCGTAGCGGTGGGCGCTCCCTGGGTCGCCGTACACCGGCTGACCTCCTCATCTTCAATGTATGTATTGACTAGACAATCGAAGCGATGCAGAGAGTGACAGGTCGGCCACGGAGTTGTCAACTCCATGGTCCAGATTGACTAGACAATAACTGGTGACCAGGGCAGACTGTCGGCCATGTCGCCACGTATCGCGCAGAGCCCCAGGCCCGTGTACCAGCAGCTCGCCGACTCGCTCCGGGCGAAGATCGCCACCGGTGGGCTAGCTCCCGGCGAGCAGGTGCCTACCGAGAAGGCCCTGGCTGAGGAGTTCGGCGCGTCCCGGGCCACGGTCCGGCAGGGACTCATGGTGCTGGTCAACGAGGGCCTGATCGTGGCATCCCGACCACGGGGTTACTTCGTCCGGCGTCACGAGTTGTGCTACTTCCGACCGCAAGCCGAGTGGGAACAGCATCCAGCCAGTCCGGAGATGGACCGGTGGATGACCGAGCAGACCACGCTCGGTCGCGCGCCATCCCAACGGATCAACGTGGAGATCATCCAGCCGCCCGACCGGGTGGCGGACCGGTTGGCCTTGAGTCCGGGTGACCTCGTGGTCGTGCGCCGCCGTGTCCGTTACCTGAATGATGAGCCATTCAACATCAACGACACGTTCTATCCCTTCGAGTTGGTCCAGGGCTCAGAACTCGTCAACCCGGCGGACATCGCTCGTGGCGCGAGCCAGGTACTCACCGAACTGGGTTACGAGCAAGTGCGCGCCATCGATGAGATCGAGGCGCGGATGCCACTTCCGGACGAGGTGTCCCGGCTGGAACTGGGCGCAGGCATGCCGGTAGCGGTACATCGAAACACGGGTTTCACCAAGGACAACAGGCCCGTGCGACACACGGTCAACGTTCTCGTCGGATCGAAGCATGTCATCCTCTTCGAGCGCACGAAACCCCAAGGAGCCCCCGAGAATGAGTAAGCCATACGTCATGCACCGCGCCGACGCCGCTGACCTACCCGAGGTCATGGCTCTGCTGGACGAGCGGATGCGGTGGCTTCGCGAGCGAGGAAACGAACAGTGGAACACGGGCCGGAACTTCGAGACTCGGATTGTCGACGCCATCGGCCGGCGGGACACCTGGCTCCTCCGCGACGACGGCTCTTCCATCGCCACGCTGACCCTGACCTCGGAGGGTGATCCGGATTTCTGGACCCCGGAGGAGCTGAAGGAACCAGCGCTGTACCTCGGGAAGATGGCGAGCGCCGTGCGCCGACGCGGCGAGGGTCTGGGCTCCCTGATGGTCTCGTGGGCGCAAGATTGGGCGGCGCGATCCGACTTCGGCTTACTGCGATGGGACGTGTGGCGGACTAACGAGCGACTCCAGGACTACTACCGGTCCGTCGGTGGACGATATATTCGCACCGTCCAGGTCGCCCATCGCTGGTCAGGTGCACTGTTCCAGATCCCAGCGAGACACATTGCCGATCTTTCCGGTTGCGTGATCACGCACGCGGGAATCCCCGATCGAGAAACGGTCCTTTTCCAATCCTGACATCGGCTTTTGGCTAACCCTACACGAATCAACCCCTTGAGAGGTGATCACCGGTGGGTCCTATTGACCCCGAGTTCTTCGATGACGACGATGTGCGTGCCGCGCTGGCCGCCCGTGACATCGGCACGCTCTACCGCCTCCTGCGGCGCGTCGGAGTGAGCCAGCGCCAGATCGCGCACCTGACCGGCCAGTCCCAGTCAGAGGTGAGCGAGATCCTCAAGGGCCGCCAGGTGCTGAACGTGCGGGTGCTCGAGCGCATCGCCGACGGCCTCGGCATACCCCGAGCACGGATGGGCGTGAGCTACGGTGAGCAGGGACCAGACACACCTTCCGCCGAAGAGGTGGACGAGGAGATGAAACGCCGCGTTCTGCTCGCCACCACCATGGCTGCCGCCCTGAGCCAGGCGTTGCAGGGCATGGGTGAGCTGGCCCTTCCGGCCGGGCAGGTACTGCCCTCGCGGCTGGGGATGTCCCATGTACACGCCGTGCGGGCGGTTACCGACCGATTGCGCGGGGTGGCGCGATACTACGGCGGGCAGGCCGACGTGTTCGGCGCTGCGGTGACGCTCTACACGCGCTGGCTGGAGGTGCCCGCGCCCGAGGGGGTCAGGGCACCGTTGCTCGCTGCGCTGGCCGAGCTGCACACCGAGGCGGGATGGTGCCGTTATGACGAGGGACTGGACGGGACGGGCTACTTCACTCGCGCCCTGCGGTTGGCCGGTCAGGCCGGGGACGCCTACGGGATCGCCAACGCCGCCTTCGTAGCCGGAGGAACGCTGGTCCGCAATGAACACCCCAACCACGCGCTCAAGCTGTTCCAGCTGGGGCAGTTCCGACTTCGAGGGTTCGCGCCCGGCAAGTCCACACCGGCGACCGTGCGCGCCGAGGACTCCCGGATACCGACCCTCACCGCGTGGCTGAACCTGAACTCCGCGACCGCCTACGCCGTCATGGGCGGCTCCGACCAGGCCACCCGCTACCTCGCCAGGGCCAACGACGGGTGGGAGCCCCGCGATGAGTTCGAGCGCGCGAGCATGGATCGCGTGACCGCGGGCATTCAGCTCGACCTGGGCCGGCTCGACACCGCCGAGCAGACCGCCGCCAGCGCGGTGCGCACCTACGGCCAGGGCCACCGCAAAGACCGCACCACCGCCGAGCTCATCCTCGCCGAGGTACACGTGCGGGCGGGGGACCCCCACGGGCTGATGCTGGCCCGTCAGGCCATCGACGGGGCGAGCACCCTGCACTCCGTCGCGGTACGACGGCAACGGCTGGTGCCACTGGCCGTCGCGCTGGAAGCCCGGCCCGGCAGCGACGCCCGGGAGCTGGCCCGCACGGCCCGGCAGCTCGCCACGACCCCGATGTGACGGTTTCTCACGGGGTGGGTACCTCGCCCGGCGGCGGTCATGGGTGGCGGCACCGCCGGGCAAGGCGCATGGGGGTGGTGAAGGCGGGCGAGGCGCCCTTTCAGCGGCGCCGAGCTGGCAGGCTCAGCAGCGGCTGCCGCCGCGGGAAGCTGGGCAGCTCGCTGCGGATCTCGTGCCACACGATGCAGGGAAAGCTGGGGCGGCGCCATCTGCGGCGAGGACAGGCGCGGCATCGACCCGCTGAGGTGGGCCGATGCTCGGCCAGGACCCGCCGCAACCTAGTGATGGTGGCGGGGCGATGGCCGGCTCGTTCCAGCTCGGCGATCTCCTCCCATACCGAGCGGGCGAACCTGCGCGCGTGGGGGTGGTCGGCCAGCCAGGCCAGCGTCCGAACCGACAGATGCAGCGCCGCATCCATAGTGGGCTGCTCATCAATGACCTTGCCAAGGCCGACGGGACAGGTTCCATCCAGGCGGGCAGGTCTCGGACGCCCGTTCAGCGATGAACTCATTGATCAAGTCCCGCCTGTGCACGACCATCGACATCGTCCAGCGTGGACCATGCGGACCTGTGCTGGTCTACCAGCGGGCCAGGCGCGCGACGTTGTGGCGGTGGGAGGTACATGGGTGCAACCATGCGAGGTGCGACCTATCCGAGGCGATGCCAAGGCGTCGAAGGAAGTAATGACAGGTCGGTATCGCGGTGAGTTCTACACGCGCGGTACCGTCGAGAGGGGACTGATGGAGGAACGAGCGTGCAGGATTTGCCGAACACCGTTGAGTCGGTATAACTCGGAGCCTGTCTGCGCTGGCTGTGCTCGGCGGATCGCGGCGACTCCGCGTTTTCCTCTGTGGTTGTGGGACTCGCTACCGCTGCGCAGGGCGTTCGCCGAAATGGACCTGGGTGCGGCGTTGACGATCATTCGGACAGCTCCAGGGTTGAGTCAGTTCGAGTTCGCGGCCCTGCTGGGGTGGAGCCAGTCAGCGGTTGCCCGTGCCGAGTCGGGAGAGCGCGGGAGCCTCTACGATCTCCGTCGGCTTTTTGAGGTGGTCGATGCTGTCGGTATGCCGCGTGAGGCGCTCATCCCTTTACTGCTGGGTAGCTCCGGTGGGGAGCAGGTCGAACGAGAAGAGACGGATGATATGAGTATGAACCGACGGCGGTTCGGTGGTGGGCTAGTCGGTCTTGCCGCCACGGCCGGCTTGGGTCAGATGCAGGTTCCGGGTAAAGTTGACTCGGCGCACGTGCGGTATCTCCGCTCGTCCGTGGAGAAGCTGTGGACGAAAGACCAAATCGTAGGCGGTGGCGCGTTAGCTCGTGATGGCTTGCGCTTATATCGTCGAGCGCGTCGAATGCTTGATGAGGCCGACTACAGCGAGGCAACCGGCTGGCAGCTCATGAGCGCGGCCGGTGAGTTGGCCGTCTGTGTCGGCTGGCTCGCCTACGACGCGGACGGTCAGACCTTGGCGCGAGGTCTTTATTCCGAGGCTCGCCTGCTGGCTGACCAGTCCGGAGATGACGGGTTGGCGATACGCGCCATGCAACAAATGTCACTTCAGTCAGTGCACCTTGCCCGCAAGGGGAACCCCGGCAGTGCCCGTGAAGCTGTGCGGCTCAGTGAGCGGGTCGCTGAGCTGGCGCGTCGCGATCCGTCTCCGCAACTTCATGCCCTGCTCGCGTCCCGTGAGGCGATCGCCCACGCGGTGGCCGGCGATACCCCGGGGTTCACTGCCGCGATCGCACGGGCCTGGCGTGAAGCGGATCGTGGGTTCGTCGATGACGGGCCGGTGTGGTTGCGGTTCGTGAACAGCTCAGAAATCGCGACAGCGGAAGCTTGCGGTCGCTTATACCTAGGAGACGCCGACGCGGCCGCTGCGCTCTATCGGAGGAGCCTGGACGCGACACTCGGCGCCCGCAACAGCGCCATCTACCGCGCCGGACTCGCTGCCGCCTTGGCTGCCGGCGGTGATGTCACCAGCGGGGTGGCCGAGGGTACGGTCGTGCTCGCCGCGCTAGATACGGGTGGCATCATGTCGCCTAGAGCCCTCGCAATGCTTCATCCTGTCAGACGAGCCGCAGCGCAAAACCGCGGGGGCGAGGACTTCTGCGCTCGCTATGACCAGATCGGAGGTCTTTCAGCATGAGTGGACAACGAGATGACCCCTCTGCGGGAAGGAACGAAATCACCTTCTGCCGTTACAATGCGACCGAGGCTCGACGGCTTCGAGACACAGTCGAGGCGGTATATGCCCGCTCGTACGTTGACGCGATCGCGAGCGGCGATCCCTTCGACGGTATCGAAGCGTTCATGCGCCGGTTCGGCTCATAAGCCTCTCAGTCCAGCTTCGACCTGGTGGTCGCTTGTCGGGGTGATGAAGCCATCGGGCAGGCATGGGGATGGCCACTCACCGAGCACGGCAGGTGGTGGGAAGGACTACTCTCTGAACCTGAGCCGGGCTTCGCTCACGAGAACGGTCGTCGCACATTCGCCTTTTCCGAAATCATGGTGTCCCAGGAGTGGACCGGGAAAGGCGTTGCGCATGCGTTACACGATCACCTCTTGTCGGCCCGCCCAGAATCGCGGGCGGTTCTTTTAGTGGAGCCGGAAAATACCAGAGCCTACCGTACGTACTCGCATTGGGGCTGGCGCAAAGTTGCGCAACTGCGCCCCGGCTGGGACGATGCACCAACATTCGATGTTCTTATCTTGACGCTTGACAAGACCCACACATGACGAACGATTATTGCCGAATCTGGCTCTATGGGGTTCAAGAGCGCCGCCCGGGGCGGCGCGGACGCGGCTGACTCGGCATACAACTCACTTGCCCGCTCGGGCCGGTCCCGCTCGCTGCGCGCGGCCTGGCGGCCGTGCTCGCGCGGGTCGGCCCGGCGGGCGTGGTGGTCGAGGTTTGCTCGGCGCCTGCAGCTGAGCAGACCAGGGGCTGTGTAGCAGGTCCGCTTGTAGCCAGTTCCTCGCGCCTCCACGACATCGTCCACGCCCACACCGGCGTCATTGGTGCCGCTACGCGAGGCTGCGCGGTGGTCCACAGCTAGCCTCGCCACCGTCACCGCGACGAGATCAGCGGCCAGGCCGAGGAGATGGCCGTGAAGTACTCTGTTGGAGCACACGCGGCGGTCGTCGCCTGTGGATGTTCCTGGATTGACGGTCGCGACCGAGCTTTGGTCTTCCCACCAGCGTGCCGCGGAGCGCAAACTCTTCCGCAAGCGTGCAACCGCTGCTGCAGGCACATGGACAAGGCTCGGAAGGGTGGGCGGTAGTGAAGGATCCGCAAGGTCCTGTGGTGGGGTTGGCCGCTGCGATCGAGGCGCTGCGAGCGGAGTTGACGGATGCGGTGTCCAAGGGCTGGGACCAGCATGTGCAGTTTCGGATGGATCCGATCGAGCTGACGGTGCGGGCGGCGGTGACGAAGGAGGCCAATGGCAAGGTCGGATGGTCTGTTCTGGGTCTTGGTGGCTCGTATGAGTCTGCGACCACGCAGACTCTCACGCTGCGACTGACACCGGTGTGGAAGACCGCCGACAACGTGTTGACCACGGATTTCACGATCGCTTCGGCGGACCCGGCTGGGGACACCTTCGGCCCGCGGTGGCCGCGGGCCGAAGGGTCTAGTTAGGCTCGGCCGTGCCGGAAACGGGGCTGGTGCTTGCGGTCGACACGGGGATCCCGCGGGCGCGGGTGGTAGCGGTGGTTGCCGACCTGCCCGGGGGCCGGGAGCAGGTCGGCTCTG
>Ga0213882_10000444_pt1 | contig 13927 bp, 15 predicted proteins | sample BarmaccoBMER_R09_FD_160106 | JGI IMG/M metagenome (GOLD analysis project Ga0213882, IMG submission 160106) | Barbacenia macrantha exposed rock microbial communities from rupestrian grasslands, the National Park of Serra do Cipo, Brazil - ER_R09 ...
CTCGGCGCACAACGGCACACCCCCACTCATCAACCATCCCCCCAGAATATTCCCCAGAAAGGGGACATCTTAGCAGATCAAACTCTGCTAGAATAAAGGCCTGTCGCTACGACCGTTTGAGCCCAAGGTCATAACCACCGTGACTCGGCGTCGAGGAAGCGCAAGGTACTCCAGCTCACCTGAGACGCGCCCCAACCGGGACTGGTATACGTCGTGGTGAAACGGACAACGTCCCCCTCGGCCGGTGTCTGGAGCCGGTGCGCCATCCGCACCACGGCGCCGGGGGCGCGAACTCGCGCACCCAACCCACGGTGGTCAGGTCACACCCACCCGATGTCCGAGCGTCTTCGCGCCGGGGCGAGCATCCCCGCGGCAGGGTCGAGCCCGCACAACCGCCCGGTATGACCGGCCTCCCGGGCCCCGCGCAACAATGCACCCGTCCCACAGCCGACGTCCAGCGCCGCTTCCGCAGACATCACCAGAGGCAGGTAGAAACCGAAGTCGTCGCGGCCTTCGCAGAACAGGTCGTACAACGCGGCGAGACCGGAATCCGCGAACGAGTGATCGGCCATCCGACCAGCCTGCCAAACCAGCCCGACGACCGATAGCACCGATAGCAGTTCCATTGATCTCGACCTCCGCATGGTCCGCGCGAGGCATGAGGGTAGCCAGGTCCAGAAAGATCAACAATTCTGCGCTGTCAGCGGCATGACCGGATGTTCGCCGGGGATGCGGAGCTGTCAGGGGGTGAGCAGTTGCCTGCGTGGGTGTTGTGACGCTGTTCGTGGGTCGAGTCGAGGTCAGCCGATCGTGGCGGGGATCGGGCTTGTCCCGGGGGTTCCTGGTGGCGTGTGGTGGCGGTAGCGTCTCGCGTCATGTCCGAGGTGTCGAGGTCGGTACCGAGCATGGGTGATGAACTCGCCGGGTTGTTCGAGTGGCGCGACGGCGCCGAGGTGCGGCTGGCGCGGGCGCAGGATGACCAGCCCTTGGCGTATGCGCTGATGATGGCGGCGTTGTGCTGGGATCGGGTGGACCAGCGGGGGTGGCGTGCGCCGGAGGTGTTGTGTGCGCAGGCTCGGCGGCTGATGGACGGATGGGGGCTCTGCGCTGAGGCGGTGGACGACGCGGACCGGGTGGCCTGGGCTCTGGAGTGGGCGGGGCAGGACCCGGTGCTGCTGGAGTGCGACGATCAGGGCCGCTACCGGCCGGTGTGGGGGGTGGGGCTCCCGGTCGGTTCGCGGTTGTGGCGAGAGCGTCACCGTGCGGCGGTGGCCTCTGAGGTGCTCACACCACTGGATCTGGTGGCCACCGGTGACGACGATCGTGGTACGAACCCGCCCGATCTTGATGCGGCTGAGGTGTCGTATCGGCTCGCTGTGGACGGCGGTGATGCGGACGCGGCGGCGTTGGCGTCACTGCGACTGGCCGAGCTCACCGAGGAGCGCGGCGAGTCACCAGAGGAGGCGGCACGCCGGTACACCGACGTGGCGGCCCTGCGGCATCCGGTTGCGTCGCCGCCCGCGGTGCTGTGGCTGGCTCGCCACGCCGCTCAGAACGATGACCGGTCCGCTGCGCGTGTTCTGGCTCATGAGGTCATCAGTAGCGGTGAGGGGTCGTTGCCGGCGGCGGCGTGGGCGCTGGTGGCCAGTCTCGCCTGGCGTGAGGAGGACACAGACGGGGCGGTGGCCGCCATGCGGCGGGCGGTGGAGGCGGCCGGAGAGTGGCACTGCTCCTACAGCCGGAGCCTGGCCGAGATGCTCGCCACCCGCGGTGAGCCCGCAGACGCGGCCGAGGTGTACCGCACGTTGCTGGACCAGCCGTGGCTCCACAGCCCGGACGCCGGGCGGTACGCGCAGCTGATGGCCGCGGCCGGCCGTGGTGAGGAGGCCGTGGTCGTCCTTGAGCGGTACGCCGCCGGCGACGGACCCTTCGCGGGTGACTGGCTGTTGGCGCTGGCCTCGGCCTACGCGGCGGGCGATGACCTCGAGGGGTGTCGAGGGACGCTGGCCCGCGTTCGCGCCCACTGGAGCGCGACACTGCCGCAGGTGTCGGTGCGGGCCGAGGTGATGGAGGCGTCACTGGCCGTCGCGGAGGGCGACGACGAACGCGCGGCGCGGCTGTTCCGGTCGTTGACCGACACGGACGACGTCGAGCGTCGCGACCTGGCCCGCCCACTACTGATCTCCACCGGGGAGCACTTCGCCGCCGCTGGGAAGCTGTGCGTGATCCCCGGCACACTGCCGTTACTGGAGTACCTGTCCGAGGCCGCAGCGCCCGCCACCGCGACATGGGCCGCCAAGAGCCTGGCGCACCTGGCCACCGCGCAAGGCCGTCCCGATGACGCCGAAGCCGCCGTCCGCCTCGCGGCACGCTACCTGAGCCCTGATGAGGTGACCGAGCTGCGGGTGATGCTGCTGGGCCGCACCGGCCGCGGTCGCCTACCCTGGTGACACCGGAAACGAGCCCTCGATGCACACCGCGGTGGCGATCCGGCGCCGCAGATGCGCGACCTCATCGAGGTGCGGGTGCGCGGCGGCGTAACAGGCCAGTTCACGCAGTTCCTCCGTGACACGGCGGGAGCGGATCGTGCCGGTGGTGGTCCCAGACCCAGGTGTTGACCAGCTCGGCGAGTTCCTGCCGGATGTGCAGGACACGTAGCCGGTCATAGGTCCGGGGCGACGACACCGCCGTGACCGCATCGACGGCCTGGTGGCCCACGACGGCCTCGTGGCCCACGCTCACGGCGGTGTCGTCGGTGTCGCCGGCGAGGGCGTGGGCTCCGTCGAGATCTGTGAGGTCGGACGCCCGGGGCCGCGCCCCGCAGTCCGGACAGCGTGGCCTGCCCCCAGGTTCGCCATGGGGTCACTCTCCCGGCTCAGGACACGCGCGGGGAACACGTGATCACGCGCATGTCAAGGGCGGATCAGGAGGAGGGTTCGCGCCTTTACTCGCTCGACTGACCACTTGGTGTAGCTGTCGCTGGTGCGCGCCAGGAGGGTCTACCGCGCGTTCAGGGGCCGATCAGGTTGCGGATGCGCCGGCCGACCTCGGCGTGCCGGTCGGGGTGCAGCTCAGCGACCGGGGTATCACCGACCAACCAGGTTCGGGGTAACGCGCTGAGGCGATCCAGCACCGCCTGGCCCACGTCGGGGATCGGTTCGGTGACCACCCGGGACCCGGGACGGCTGGTATCCCGGATCGGCACGGCCAGCATGTTGTCCTCGTTCAGCTCCAGGTAAAGGTCGTTGGAGACGATCAGCCACGGCTCGGGCCCCATCACCCCGCCCTTGATGGTCCACACATCACCAAACCGCGGGGGCCTAGGCGGCATCGCCGGCGTCCCGGCCGCGTGCGGCGCCCAGACGGTCCAGCTCGACGGCCGCATCAGCCGCCAGATGCGCGCGGTGCTGTTCGTCGTCGGGTCCGGTCAGGCCCTCGGCCGCGCACCACTGCTGGTGGCGGGTCAGCGCATCGCGCATGGTCTCGGCCCGGGTGCATCGGGAGATCCATGCCGACACGCTCATGTGGTGCTCAGCGGCGGCGGTGAGGGCGTCCCGGTAAACGCCTTCATCCATCGTGATGGTCACACGGGTCGTACTCACACCCCCACGATACACCCGTGCATATCAAACAGTAAGCAGGAACTGTGCACCGGAAGCACGTGATCACGCGCATGTCAAGGGCGGCTCAGGAGGAGGATTCGCACCCTTGCTCGCTCGACCGACGGCCCCTCTCAGGGATGCTCACCAGCACACGGGCAGCGAGGTCGGGGACTTGCTGGGCGAGTCGTCCTCCCAGGGCAACTCGTGCTCGGCGACGGCGAGGCGCAGGCGGGGGAACCGGTTCAGCAAGGCCGTCAACGCCACCGTCAGCTCCAACCGTGCCAGATGCATGCCCACGCAGTTGTGCACGCCCCGACCGAATGACAAGTGCGGGTTGGGAGCCCGATGCAGGCCCAGCCGGTCCGGGTCGGGGAAGACCGAGGCGTCTCGGTTGGCGGCGGCGATAACCGGCAGCACTGCCTCACCGGCGCGGATGGACCGGCCCCGCAGTATCAGGTGCTCGGTGGCGAGCAGCACCACTGAGCCGTTCATCACCGGCAGGTAGCGCAGTAACTCCTCGACGGCGTACGGCAGCAGCTCCCGGTCAGCGCGGAGGGCAGCGAGCACACCGGGGTGGGTCAGCAGGACCACCGCGGCATCCGCGATGAACATAGTGCTGGTGCGGTAGCCGCCGACCAGCATGGACAGCCCGAAGGTGATCACATCCTCGACCGTCAGCTCACCCGCGTCCTGCCGCCGCACCAGGTCGCTGAGCAGGTCCGCGGCGGGTTCACGCCGCTTCCGCTGGATCAGCTCGGCGAGATAGTCCCGCAGCCGGACGGTGGCCGCACGTCCGTGCTCCAACGTGAGCAGGGCGCCTAGCGCGGCGTCCGCCAGCGGCAGGTAGAAGTCCCGTTCCTCGTACGGGATGCCCACCAGGTCGCACACCACCCGGAGGGGGAACGGCTCGGCGAAGCCGCCGACCAGGTCTCCGGGTTGTCCGGCGGCCTCGAAGTGGTCCAGCAGCTGCTCGGCCAGTCGGCGGATCCGGGGTACCTGCCGCCGCACGGTTCGCGCGCTGAACGCCGGTGCGACGGCCCGGCGCAGCGCCGCGTGCCGGGGACCCTCCAGCTCCATCATCGTGACCAGCTCGGGACCGGCCGGGTCCGTGCCCTCGACAGGTGCGGGCCAGGAATCGATGGTCGGTCGGACCAGTCGCGGGTCCGCCAGCAGCATCCGCACGTCGTCGTATCGCGTGACATACCACGCGCTCGCCCCGATCGGCAACCGAACGCGAGCTATCGGGCATTCGCGACGGAGTACGTCGTACTCGCGGGGCGGTCCCATCGTCCCCGGCGGCGCGAGAGGAAAGGCCCGCGCGGAGTGGTCGGCTGCCGTCGTCACGTCGTTCACCAGCCGAGTTCACCAGCCGACGGGCAGCGCCAGTGGCGCCTTGGGGGTGGCCTCGTCGTCCCAGGCCAGCTCATCCTCGTCCACGGTGAGGTGCAGGCTCGGGAACCGGGCGAGCAACGCCTCAAGCCCCACCTTCAGCTGGGCTCGTCCGAGGTGCGCGCCCACACAGTTGTGCGCTCCACGGCCGAAGGCGAGATGCGGGTTCCTGACCCGGGTCAGGTCGAGCCGGCCCGCGTCCGGGAACACGGTCTCGTCACGGTTGGCCGCGGCGATGGAGGGCAGCACGGTCTCGCCGGCCGCAACGGTCCGGCCGCACAGCTCGACGTCCTCGGTGACCTGGAGTATCACCTCCGCGTTCATCACGGGCAGGTAGCGCAGCAGCTCCTCCACCGCGCTGGAGGACACCTCGCCGGTGGCTCGCACGCCGACGAACTGCTCCGGCTCGGTGAGCAGCAGCAGCACCGCGTTGGTCAGGAATACCGCGCTGGTCCGGTGACCGGTGAGCAGCATGGAGAGCCCGAAAGTGATCACGTCCTCGTCCGTCAGCTCGCCGGCGTCCCGCCGACGCACCAGGTCGGTGAGGATGTCCTCGGCGGGCTCCCGCCGCTTGCGCTCGATCAGCTCGGTGGCGTACTCATGGACCGGCGCAGTGGCACGGCGCGCGTCGTCCAGGCCGAGCAGGGCGTTGAACGGGGCGTCCGCGAGCGGCACGAAGTGCTCCCGTTCGTCATAGGGAATTCCCACCAGGTCGCACATCACGAGGAGCGGGAACGGCTCGGTGAAGCCGCGGACCAGCTCGCCCGGCTGGCCACCGGCCGCAACCGCGTCGAGCAACCGGTCGGCCTGTTCTCGGATACGGTGCTGGTGAGCGCGCACAGCCTTGACGCTGAAAACGTCCGCCAGCGCTCGGCGCAGCGCCGTGTGCCGCGGACCTTCCAGCTCCATCATGGTGACCAGGTCGGGGCCCGGCCGGGGCGACGGTGCGGGCGGTGGTGGCCAGTTCTGGACCGTGGGCCGCACCAGCCGCGGATCCGCAAGCACGGATCGCACGTCGTCGTATCGACTGAGAAACCACCCCTGGCCGTCGCCCACCGGCAGGCGGACACTGGCCATGGGGCATTCCCGCTGAAGAGCGTCATACTCAGGTGGCGGCCCCATCTTCCCTGGGGGTGCCAGCGGCAAGTCCCGTACCGCCGGGTCCCGCTTGGTCGGGGCCTCGTCCCGCAGGTGCTGGTCGAGCGTCATGCCGGTGGCCTCCGGGGAGCCAGCCGCAACCGGGCGAGGTAGGAGAGGGTGTCCACGGCCGATGTGTCGTCGTTCTCGTCGGCTGACAAGTCGTACACTCCCTCGGTCACCGACCGTGCTTGGGTGATCTCCTCGATCGCCCAGCCGGTTCCGGCCACCAACCGGTCCAGTTGAGGCGGCGTCACCTCTGCGGCGTATCCCCACTCGCTCCACTCGGTGACCTCGGCCCCGTGTTCGACCCGCAGGCGGTATAGCACCCTGTCGAGGGCCGCATCCGGCGCGGCGACGGAGTCGTCCGCCCCATCCGCCAGAGTTGACGTGCCGATCAGCCAGGCACCCCGGTTGGCCACCTCGGCGAGCCCTGCCAACGCGGCAGGCACGTTGTCCAGCACGCCGAGCAGGTGCAGGCCGCCGCCGGCCAACAGGAACGTGTCGAAGGTGCCCAAGCCCTCTGGCAGGTCCCCGAGACCGCCGACCCGCGCATCCACGCCGCGGCGGCGAGCGACCGCGACCGCATCCAGCGACGGGTCCAGGCCTACGACCTCGTGCCCGGCGTGCGCCAGGGCCAGGGCGTGGCGTCCGGCGCCGCAGCCGATGGACAGCACCCGCCCGATGGCCTGCTCGCAGGCCATCACGTCGGTGGGCCACCACCTCTCCGGAGGCGCGAGGTAATTCGCGACGTCCTCACTGAAGCTGCTGAAGCTGCTCTCGTCCTCCCCCTGGTAGGTGAGGCGGGCCACGCCGACGCGTCCGTTGACCTCCTCAGCCTTGCGGTAGCAGTACCCGTACATCTCTATCAGTGTCCGCTGCCGCACCCGGACCGTTGCCGCGTCCGTGAGGGTGTCGTCCTCGAGCATTCTGATTTCTCCTGGCACAAGGGGGATGAGTGGTCACGTCTGGCCGGGGCGCTGGATGTAGCCGGTGGTGTGGAAGTACTCGAGATAGCGGTCCAGGAGTGCCGTATCGACCGGCGGGCAGTGCAGCCCGCTGCCGGCGAGGTCGCGTTCGACATTGGCGCGTCCCAGCTCGGGGAAGGTGCCCTCGAAGTACATCTCCTTGACGGAGATGTCCGCCTTGTTGCCGCGATCCACGCACAGCGAGACGAAGGGGGCGGTGGGGCTGGTGGGGTGCCGCGCGACGTGGCGGACCAGTTCACCGACCCATTCGTGGTAAGGCAGCTCGTGGATCCGGTGGCCGGCCGCCCGCATCCGGTCGAGCATGTCCGTCAGGCTCGCCGGATGCGGGTTGGTCAGGTGATACGTTCGCCTGGTGGTGGGATGCCCGGTGGCGATGTGCACGACCGCAGCCGCGAGGTAGTCCACCGGCACGAAGTCCATCGGCAACGGGATATCGGGGGCCTGGCCGGTCTCAGCGATGGTCTTGAACAGCGAGCAGATCGCGGTCTCGGTGTTGCAGGCGCCGGTGCGCCGATCACCGGTGATCTCATAGGGTCGGTGGACCGCCACCGGCACGCCTCGGTCCGCGGCCTGCTGTAGGAGGTGTTCGGCGACCCATTTGCTCTCGGCGTAGCCCATGGTGAGCCGGTCGGCATGCTCAAGGGGACGATCCTCGGCGACATGACGCACCCCCGCAGTGCCGAAACCGGCCAGCACCGCGATGGTGGACAGGAAGTGCACCGGCACCCTGCGTCCGGCGGCGAGCCGCACGATCTCCCTCGTGCCGTCCACATTGCAGGCACGCAGCGCGTGGTAGGGGTACAGGAAGTTCACCTGCGCCGCGCAGTGGAGGACGAGGTCGAGGCCGGCGGCGAGCTCGTCCGCGTGACTGGGTGCTAGGCCGAGGCCGGGCTGGGCGAGATCGCCGGGAAAGCACACGATACGGCTACCCGTCTCCGCCGGGTCCAGCCCGAAGCGGGCGAGGTTGGCCAGCACCCGTTGTCTGGCGTGTGCGGAGTCGCGGCTGCGGACGGGGCAGTGCACCCGGGCACTGGTGACGCGCAGTAGCCGATCGAGCAGGAAGGCGCCGACGAACCCGCCGGCTCCGGTCAGCAGCACGTCCCGTGGCTGGTCCCAGCGCGGCGTAGGTCCGCGCCGCGGCGGCACCGTCAAGACCAGCCGCGCCTCCTCGCGGAAGTCCGTTCCGGACGCGAGCACCGCGCCTTCCTCGCGCAGCAGGGCGTCGACAGCGGAGGTGAAGCCCTCCAGGGTGGGCGTTCGTAACAAGCTGTGGATCAGGGTGCTGCCGTGTTGCGCGTCGATGCCGAGCACAGCCAGAGTGCGGGTGACGACCTCGGCGGCCAGCAGCGAGTCGCCGCCAAGCTCGAAGAAGTCGTCGGTGGCGGCCGGGCGCACTCGCAGCACCACCCGCCAGATCTCGGCCGGCGAGCCTCGCGTGCCCGTCCCATCGGGTGATGCCGGCGCAGACGCGTGGTCCGTTTCCAGGCCGGCCCGCGCGCGCAGCTGCCGGCGGTCGACCTTGCCTCCGGCAGTCATCGGGAACTCCGCCACAGTGACCAGCCGGGATGGCACCGCCGGGGCGGGTAACCAGGTGGCGAGGTACTGCCGGACGCGCTCGACAGGCACGGGACGTCCGGGGTGGGCGGGCGTGAGGTAGCCGGTCAGGATGTCCCCGGCGAGCTCGACGACCGCTTCGCCGACCGAGTCGTGGGCTCGCAGCCGCGCTTCGATCCCATCCAGCTCGATCCGGTGCCCCCGGAGCTTGACCTGCCGATCCGAGCGGCCAGCGTACTCCAGCTCGCCGTCCTCGCGCCAGATCGCGCGATCCCCGGTGCGGTAGAGCCGAGAGCCGGGCTCGAAGGGGTGGCCGATGAACCGCTCGGCGGTCAGTTCCGGATCACCCGGATATCCCAGGGCCAGCCCGTCTCCGCCGACGAGCAGCTCGCCCTCTTCCCCCACATCGGCGAGCCCGCCTCCGTCACGGAACACATAGCACGTGGAGTTCTCCAGCGGGCGGCCGATCGGCACGGCCCTCGTCCCGGCGGGCAGGTCTCGCACGACGTGGGCGGTGGACACCACACTGTTCTCGGTCGGACCGTAGAAGTTGACCACCGTAGTGTCCGGGCAGGCCGCCAGCACCGCGCGGGTCAGGTCCGGATCCATCGCCTCACCACCCGCGGAGACGAACCGCAGCATCCCCAACGCCCCCGGCCTCGTACGCGCCACGTGGTGGAACACCCCGGTGGTCAGGTAAGCGATCGTGACGCGCTCGGTCCGCAGCCGGCTTTCCAGCGCGGCCGGTGACAGCAGCTCCTCCCGTTCGATCAGGACCAGGCAAGCGCCACCCAGCAGCGAGGACCAGATCTCGATCGTGGAGCTGTCCGAGGAGAGGCTGTAGGCGTGCAACACCCGGTCGCCGGGACGTGGCCGCTGAGTGACCGAGTCCGACACGGCGAGCCGGACTACGCCGCCGTGCGGGATCGCCACAGGTTTGGGCCGCCCGGTCGAACCGGACGTGAACATGACGTAGGCGCAGTCCGTCGCGGCCACCTCGGGCGGCGTCACCGCGTCGGTGCGGATGGATACCGGTATGGCCAGGTCGACACGGGTCCGCAACCGCCGGATCCGGCAGACGGCACCGGGTAGCGTCACCGCCACCTGCACGCTTGCGTCCTCGGCCATCGCCTGCAACCGCGCGGGTGGAGAGGCATCGTCGAGGGGAACATAGGCCGCGCCCACCTTGACGACGCCCAAGAACGCGACCAGCGCGTCCAAACATCGTGGACCGCACACGCCGACCCTGTCGCCGTGCCGCACCCCGACGTCGCGCAACCGGGCGGCCAGCGCGTCGGAGCGGACCTTCAGCTCGCCGTAGCTCAGGCTACGACCCGCATCCACCCCGGCGGTCGCCCGCGGCCGGACCCTCGCCTGGGCGTCGAACAACCCGTGCAGGCAGCGATCCCGCAGCTGCACCGCAGTAGTGGCGTCCCAGACCCGCGGAGGCTGGGTCATCGTTCGGGGTAACAGCATGAAACGATTCCTTTGGTTGTGGACGGGACTCCGTACCGGAGTCACGTCCACCGACGGGCGAGCCGAGTCATCCGCTAGCCGAACTCCGCGGCGAAAGCGGAGAAGTCCGCGGTTCGCCACCGTTGCGGACGCATACGAAAGATGATGTCCTCGGCCAACTGGTGACCATTCGCCGCCAAGTAAGCCGATGCCGTCACCGGATCCAGGTAACGATGAGCCAAGGCCGCACGTCGGGCCGGGTCCAACGGATCGTCGACGGCCACGACCGGCCCCTCGACGCTGACATACCGGTACGGCGCCGACTCGTCCTGAACGCAGAAGCCGAAGCGCCCCACCTCGCGGATAAGCCGGGCCTTCACCGAATCCCGCCGGGTCTGCACCATCACCTCGCCGCCGGGCTCGTAGGAATACCAGACGGGAACCAGCAACGGCGCACGCTGCCCACGCGGGTCATCCACACCCAGAACCCCGATGTGTACACCTGCGAGGAACTTCTCCCGCTCGTCGGTCGACATGGCCAGGTCCATACCCCACCCCCTCACCTCGGTGATAACCGAGCACACGACGACGAGACCCGCCGACCGCAGCGCGCTAGCCGGCCTTTGCGACGCCAGGAGCGGGGACCACCCACCATTCCCTCTGCTCGTCCATCGCCACCTCCTTCACGCGGGCGCACGGTACGCGGGCTGATGCACCTCCCATCACAAGCTAGGCGGGCAGCGCAAGCAAGGCGTAAGCGGCACGCAACACGTCAAGTCGTTTTCGGCGCGTCGCCCGGGGACCATTGGTTTCGCTGACCGATTCGTGATGGGTGCCGGTTCGTCGGGGAGCTGGGGTTGCGACATGAGGTCGACTGATGTCGAGGACGTTGGCCCGGGTCGGTGTTCAATTCCTGTCTCGGTTCAATGCCTGTCTCGGGGGGTGGACCTGCAACTCGGAGAAGATTCCGCGCCCTCCCTACGGGCTACCGGTGCACACCAGGATGGCGAGCCGGTGCCGCAGGTGGGCGACCTCGTCGAGGTGCTGGTGCGCCGCAGCGTAGTGGGCCAGTTCGCGTAGTTCATCGGCGGCTCGTTGTTTCGGGGTGAAGTGCGTGAAGTGCTCATCGGCGGTGCCGATGGCGGTCAGTGTCTCGCCGACCCGGCGCATCTTGGCCAGCGCGCGACCCGTGTCGGTGTGCAGCAGTGCCCGTCCAGCCGCGGTGAGCCGGTCAGGGCGGACCAGAGTCCGTTGGGCCAGCGTGAGGCCCTCATCGGCCCGCGAGCGGCTCCCCCAAGACGAGGGCACCCACGCCCAAGGCGGTGGTGTGCTGCGGGAAATCTTCACGTTTCACGTTGTCCAGCTTCACCGCCGTGCGGCGGGAGCGGGCGTTGACGACGCTCTTACCGGCGACACGCGCCATCGGGCCACACCACAGTGACCGGTATCCCGCGCTCGCGTGCGGCTACCACGACATCGGCGGTACCCGAGTAACCACGGGAGGGGTTGCCATCCCATACCGCAATGAGCGAATCAACGGAATCGAACACTTCCTCGGTTGCCGCCATGTACGCGCCTTCGTCGGACTTGCGAAACGGTAACGTCCGCACCGCGCGAGCGCGACTAATCAGGTCGTCGAACTCCGCTAGATTGTCGGGCTTGACCTTCCGCTCTCGATAATCAGCGGCCGGGAGGACCACTTCAACGACGCCTCCACACTCCAGCACAACCCTGGCGAAGATTTGATCCGAGCCTTGCGCAAGACAGGAAACTCCAACCAGCTCCGTGCCGCACCAGCGGCGCGGCGAACACCAGGTGCAAGGACCGCCGTCGCCACCCGGGCACTCTCGTCCTCGGTGAGCCGCACGGCGCCCGAGTCCAGGCTGCGGATCATCCACTGCCGCCGGCCTAGCGGACCGCCAGCAGCGTGCAGGCGGCGCCGTCGTCGGTGCGGGTACCGGGAACCGACACCTGTACGGAGCATCGGGGTTGATCAGTCACGCGGGGAGTCCTTTCCTTGGGGGTGTGTGGGTGGGCCGGCACGGCCGCCGGGAGCCCGGAGCACGGGGGGGCAAAGGCTCAACTAGCGGCCGGCCGGGATTTACTCGTCTCGCAAGCCCAGCGCGCCAGGCTCCATATACGGGCCTGAGCTACCCGCTGGGAAAGGTAGCGGGTCGCCGCCGGGTGGCCGTTAGGTTTGGCGGTGGCGGCCGCGCTCGGTGACCTGCTCCAGCAGCGCGCCGCCGATCTGGAACCACACGATGCAGGGGAACCGGCGACGGCACCAGGGAAAGGGCAAGCGGTGGCAGCGCCAGATGATGGGGCGGTGGCGCCAGGTGAAGCGGCGGCAGGCGCGGCAGCGGCCCGCGCGGGTTGCGGGCTGGTGATCGAGAAGGATCGAGCGCAGCGCGTCGATCGCCCCGATGTGGTGGCCCACTCGCTCCAGCTCAGTCAGTTCATTCCACACTGAGCGGACGAACCTACGCTGGTGGGGTCGGTCGGCCAGCCATTCCACGGTCGGGGCGGGCAGGTCGGCGTCGGGTCGTGGTGAGGCGGGTCGTCGCCATGGTGGGCTCACCCCAGCCTCACGCAGGGCCGGTCACCGGGCATGCGAGGCCAGTGTGAGCAGTCGGTCTTGCAGTTGCTGGTCGGTGAGCGTGGGTGCGTCGTCGACCAGCGTGATCACCTGCCGTAGCGCCCAGCGCAGTCGACTGATCTCTTCGGCCGCCGCAGTCAGGTCGGCGTGGTGAGGGGGACGCAGGTGGGGGTTGACCAGGCTGATCATCCAGTTCAGGCCGCACGTCGTGCATGACCAGGTGTGGATCGTCGGTGCGGTGCCGGTGGTCCGCAGTACACCGGTGGTGGCCCCGCATCCCGGGCACGACCCCTGTCGTGCCCGGGGTCGTCGCGACAGGGGTCGTGGGTGGGCATGGTGTGGGTCACCTCGGGTGTGGGGGTGGGCCGGCCGGCCGCCGGGAGCGGGTAGGGGGGACAGCGCTCAACCGGCGGCCGAGCCGGGGATCTACTCGCTGACCGCGCGCGCCGTGTGGTCGGCGCGGGTGCCCACGAGGTGCAGGATCGCCGTCGCCAGCCGGGTGGCCTGCTCGTCGGTGAGCCGCACCGCGCCCGCGTGCAGGCTGTGGATCATCCATGTGCCGGTGGTCTCGCGATCGCCAGCAGCGTGCAGGCGGCACCGGTGTCGGTGCGGGTGCCGGGGACCGACACCTGGGTCGGGTACCGGGTTCGGGGTTGGTCGCTCACGCGGGGAGTCCTTCCTTCGGTGAGTGAGTCGAATTCTCGCACGCCGATTTCTGGGGAATCGAGATCCTGTGTCGCGCCATGCTCCCTGCGGTCGAGGTGAGTCGCGCACCGCCGCTTCTCCGTGCTGTCTCATGAGGTGCTCAAGGAGCTCGTCCCGCAGCCCGGTCCGCGCCATACTCACGAGGTCCGCGACCTCAGCGACCTCAGCGGCGGTGTGGTGACCGCCCCTCATGGAGTAGCCCACGGGGACCCACGGGCAGGTACGACGAGGGCAGCTGACGACTCTCGGTGTCTGGGTGCCGTTGGTCATCGCCGGACCTGGAACCCCTTCCCTTCGGGCGCGTGGGGAACCGACCGGACGCCGGGACCTCGACCGGGGGCAGGGCCCAACCGACCGCCGGCCGGGCATTACCCGTCTCGCGCAGCGGCATCCACCAGGAAGACCAGGTGACAGCGCGCGCAGCGCAGGCCCCAGAGTGGTCGCTCACGCGGGGTCGCGCTCGTCGTCATCACCGCGCCGCACCGCGCCTGAAGAACACC
>Ga0213882_10000445_pt1 | contig 13919 bp, 11 predicted proteins | sample BarmaccoBMER_R09_FD_160106 | JGI IMG/M metagenome (GOLD analysis project Ga0213882, IMG submission 160106) | Barbacenia macrantha exposed rock microbial communities from rupestrian grasslands, the National Park of Serra do Cipo, Brazil - ER_R09 ...
GGGAGTTATTGCGGCGCGTCATCTTGAACGGCCATGCACCGGAACAAGTGGTGCTGCTCGAAATCGAACCCTACGAACAAAAGACTCTTCCGGATTTCCTGTTTACGCAAAAGCGCCTTGGGATCCCGATTGCCTGTATCACGCAAGTAGAAAGGCGCGGTCGAAAGCTGTACTTCAACGGCGTCGAGATCAAGCGGATTTACAACCGTGTGATTGTGGACGAGCTGATTCGCAAGAACATCCGGCCTTCGTTTCAGCTCACGGAAGATCTCGACCTCGAATGGGCGGGCCATCCCAACTGGTTCTTCCGCATCAGCAAATTTTCGTTGCCCTGGTTCCGGCATCCATGCGTGCCGGAGACCTGGTTTCTCGATCGTCTTGATAAGCTCCCTGATGATCTCGGCAATTACGTGTTGAAGCCGCTTTACTCATTCGCCGGCCTCGGCGTCAGCATCGGTCCCACCAAAGAAGAGATCGAAGCCATTCCCGAGAACCGGCGCCCCGATTTCATCCTGCAGCGAAAGATGAACTTCGTCCCGACTATCGAGACCCCGAGCGGTCCAACGAAAATCGAGGTTCGGGTCATGTACGTTTGGGACGGAACGCTAAAGCCGGTAACGACGGTGCTGCGTAGTGGCAGAGGCAAGATGATGGGAGTAGACTTCAACAAGAATCTGGATTGGGTCGGCGCCTCGGCTGGATTTTGCATCCCCCAGCAGTAACGGGCCGCCTGCCAGGGCATCACACAGCAGTAGCAAATAGGAGAACCGGCATGGCTACGGATCCGCGCGCGGGTAAACCCGCCGATCCTTCAATGCTCGTGAATCTACCGCGATTGATCGCGAGTTACTACACCATTAAGGCCGATCCTGCAGAGAAGACGCAACGTGTGGCTTTCGGAACGTCCGGCCATCGAGGTTCTTCCTTTAGCGCTGGATTTAACGAGAACCAGATTCTTGCCATTACGCAGGCCATCTGCCGTTATCGCCAGGAGCAAGGCGCGACCGGGCCCCTGTTTCTGGGCATGGATACGCACGCGCTTTCAGAGCCCGCCTTCATGTCCGCCCTGGAGGTGCTGGCTGCGAACGGCATCGATGTAATGATCGACGATGCGGGCGGCTACACGCCGACTCCATCACTCTCACACGCAATTCTTACCCATAATCGTGATCGCAAAGACAAGCTCGCGGACGGCATTGTCATCACGCCTTCGCATAATCCGCCTGAAGATGGCGGCTTCAAGTACAATCCTCCATCCGGCGGTCCAGCCGATACCACCGCAACCAAATGGATTGAGGACCATGCGAATGAACTCATGGCCGCTGGTTTGAACGGCGTGGCCCGAATGCCCTTCGAGCGCGCACTGCGCGCCTCGACCACTTATCGCTATGACTACGTAGCGAATTACGTCAACAACCTTGGCGCTGTTATAGATTTCAACGCAATCACCAGCGCGCGACTGAATCTCGCGGTGGACCCGCTGGGCGGCGCCGGAGTCGCCTATTGGCCGCGAATCGCCGAGCGGTATCGCCTCGATCTTGCGGTGCTCAATACCAACGTCGATCCGACTTTCCGATTTATGACCCTCGATTGGGACGGAAAGATTCGCATGGACTGCTCTTCACCATACGCAATGGCCAGCCTGATCGGATTGAAGGACAAATACGATGTTGCTTTCGCTTGCGATACCGATCACGATAGGCATGGCATCGTCACTCGGAGCGCGGGCTTACTGAATCCCAATCACTATCTGGCGGTTGCCATTGACTATCTTTTCCGCAACCGTCCCGAGTGGAGACATGATGCCGGTGTTGGCAAGACCCTCGTCAGCAGCAGCATTATCGATCGCGTAGCCGCCGATCTCAAACGACGCCTCTATGAGGTCCCCGTCGGATTTAAGTGGTTTGTGGATGGTCTGCTCGATGGCTCGCTCGGCTTCGGTGGCGAAGAGAGCGCAGGCGCGTCCTTCCTCAGACGCGATGGCGGTGCTTGGAGCACGGACAAGGACGGTTTGATTCTGGCTCTGCTCTCGGCCGAGATCACCGCAAAAACCGGCAAGGATCCCGGCGAGAAATATCGTGACCTCACGAGCCGGTTTGGCGACCCCGTATATGAGCGGATCGACGCGCCCGCATCACCGGAAGAAAAAGCGGTTCTCGCGAAGCTGTCGCCGGAACAAGTTTCTGCGAAGGAACTCGCAGGAGAGCCGATCAAAGCTATGTTGACGAGCGCGCCCGGCAATGGAGGGCCGCTCGGCGGATTGAAAGTTATGACTGAAAACGGCTGGTTTGCCGCGCGGCCTTCCGGTACAGAGAATGTATATAAAATCTATGCAGAAAGTTTCCTTGGCAAAGAGCATTTGCACCGCCTTCAGAAGGAAGCGCGAGCTCTAATTTCGCGCACTTTCCAAACCGTTGCAGCGGCCAGCTGATCCGGTTTCGGAAGCCACTCTTTCTCGCCCTTCGGTTGCTACACTTCTGGATTGAAGCGCAGCATTCTCACCAGACGGACCCTTCTCGGTCTTCTCGGAGTTCCCGTCGTACACGCCTTCGGGCAGGGTGTTTCTACCCGCGCCGTCAAACCTCAGCCGCGTGGAAAATTTTCCGGCCTTCCTTTCCATGCCTGCTTCACTGATATCGGCGCTCAGGCGGGATTGCATGCGCCGCTGATCTACGGACCCGAAGACCACAAGACCTACATCATTGAAACGGTCGGGTGCGGATGCGCGTTCATCGACTACGATAACGACGGCTGGTTGGATGTGTTCTTGCTCAGCGGCACCCGCGAGGATGGCCCGCCCCCGGGCGCAACGAACCGGCTTTACAAGAATAATCGCGACGGTACCTTCACCGATGTGACCGAAAAATCCGGCTTAGCGCATACCGGATGGGCTTCCGCCGTAGCAATCGGCGACTATAACAACGACGGTTTTGAAGACTTGTTTGTCACCTACTACGGCCAGAATATTTTCTACCGCAATAACGGTGACGGCACCTTCACCGATGTCACCAAAGATGCCGGCTTGCTGCACGAAGGCACCAAGTGGGGCGCCGGCTGCACATTTGTCGATTATGATCGCGACGGCAAACTCGACCTCTTCGTATCAAACTACTGTGTCTTCGATAAGAATCGAGTTCCTAAACCCGGAGAAAGCAGTTTCTGTAATTGGAAGGGAATTCCGGTAAACTGCGGGCCGCGCGGCCTGCCGCCAGGCGATCTGGTGTTGTATCACAACAACGGCGACGGCACATTCACCAACGTGACCGAGAAATCGGGGGTTGGCAAATCAAAAGGTAGCTACTGCATGACTTCAGTTGCCGCCGATTTCGACAATGACGGCTGGCCCGACATCTACGTGGCCTGCGATTCCACCCCGAGCTTTCTGCTCAAGAACAATCACGACGGCACCTTCACCGATATCGGCCTGGAGAGTGGCGTGGCGCTTAACGAAGACGGCATGGAACAGGCCGGGATGGGGTTAGGTATCGGCGACTACAACCTCGACGGCAGTCTTGACATCCTGAAGACTCATTTCGCTGATGACACCGCCGTGCTTTACCGCAATGACGGCAAAGGCAATTTCGAAGATGTAACAAACTCCGCGGGGTTAGGAGTGGAGACTCGTTTTATCAGTTGGGGAGCGGGAATGTTCGATCTCGACAATGACGGCTACCCGGACCTCTTCTGGGTCACAGGCAGCGTCTACCCGGAGATCGAGAAGGCCCTGCCGAACTATCCGTTCAAGAGCCCGCGCATCGTTTTCAGAAATCTGAGAAACGGAAAATTTGAAGAATTACTGGACCAGGCAGGTCCAGGGATCGCTGCCCCACACGCGAGCCGCGGCGCCGCCTTCGGCGATTTCGATAATGATGGGGATATCGACATTCTGGTGATGAACCTTAACGAGCCGCCATCGCTTTTACGAAATGACATGAGCGGCAGTGATCATTGGCTGAAAGTGAAACTCGTCGGCACGAAATCGAACCGTAGCGGCATCGGCGCTCGCGTCACCGCCCGTTACGGCGGAAAACTCCAAGTGCAGGAAGTGCTCAGTCAGGCCAGTTTCTACTCAGCGAACGATTTGCGACTCCACTTCGGCCTTGGCGCTGTGGATAAACTCGATCTTGATGTGCGTTGGCCGAATGGTGGCGTTGAACATTTCAAAGAAGTCGCCGCTGATCATTTGGTCACCATCCGCGAGGGAGGTGGCATTATCAAGACAGAAGCGTTCCGGAAACATTCCAAAGCAGGCGCCTAGCTAGAGACTTACCACCTTAGCCGCTCCAATCCCATCACCTCGGCCGCACCGCCTCCAATGCTTGCGCGAGACGTTCCAGATCCGTCTCGTCGTTGTAGACGTGAGGGGAAACGCGCAACATGCTGCCTCGAAGTGATACGTGAATGTGGCGGTCAGCGAGTTGTGCAAGGCACGACTCGATATCAAAGTTGGGAGGCGCCTTCAGACCAAACAGATTCGCCGCCCGCTCGCTCTCATCGGCTACCTCGAATCCCATCTCGCGAACGCGGACGACAAAACCCCGTTCGATACTGAACAAATATCTGCGGATGCGCTCGGGACGCCATTGCAACAGCAGCGCAGCCGCTGCCTCCAGCATTCGAATCAACACCGGGTTTGCTCGCAGGCTCGCGTCGAAGCGCCGCATTCCTTCCACATAGCGATCCTCGTACTCCACCAGGCCGCTGAATTTCTCGCTTCCCTGCCGCATCAACCAGCTCTGTTCCAGCGGACAGCCCGACGCGAAACGCTCGCCCAGAACCATGAAACCCAACCCGTAGTTGCACAACATCGCCTTGTAGCTGTGCACCACAAGGGCATCAGGCCGGATCTGCTCCAAGTCGAGTGGCATGGCGCCGACCGTCTGCGTGCCATCGATGACGAAGGCTGCGCCCACTTTTCGACAGGTCTCGCCAATATGCGCCAAATCGAAGAGGGTCCCGTCGGTCCAGTGCGCCTGCTCTACGCTCACCAAAGCGGTACCGCAGTCAATAGCTTGAATTACGGCCTCGTTCCACCGTGCCGCTCGGCTTTCTCCCGGACGCGCCGATGACCAGGGTGCGTCCGGCGCATCGACAGTACGTATTTGTACCCCCCGCGCGCGCCATTCGCGCCAGGGATACACGTTGCTCGGAAACTGATCGCCGAGCAAAACCACATTTTGCCCGCGGCGCACACTCAAATTCTTGGCAATGCTCGCCATACCATAGGACACAGAAGTTACAAATGCCACACTCTCGGCCTTTGCGTTAACGAGTTGCGCGCATAGCTTGCGTGCACGCTCGGCAGGCTCAAAGAAATCCACCGGCGTAATGTTGCCGGGAAAACTGCGATCTACAAGCGCTTCCACGCCAGCTTGCTGCACCCGCACGGGCAGAGGTCCCATATAAGCACTGTTCAGGTAGCAGTGGCCATCCGGAAGAGAAAACATGGCTCGCTGACAAGTTAGGGGTGCATCGCTACCGCAGTCCATCTCTCCATGATCCCGTGTGGTGGCGACCCGTGTGAAAAAATGGGAGGGCTTGGAAACTTGCGTGCGCCCGCCCGCCTTTCTGTGTCTTCTGCTGATCGCAAGCTCAGCGGAATGCCATCAGAGCCCGGTCGATTTCGGTGTGATGCAGCCGTATGAGGCTCATGTGGTCGAAGCCACCGGCCAGGTTTCCCGCTTCCGGGATGCTCAGGCTTGGGCGTTGAGCACCGGCGAACAGGTCAGAGTTCAGCAGCTCATCACAACCGGCGCCGATGGTTACGCCAAGTTTGTCGTTGCCGGCGGGAGCACCTTCGAAATTTTCGCCAATTCGCGTTTAGTTTTTCGTCAGAACACGGCCGCTGTGGGCGATCTGCTGGATGTAATCGGCGGCCGAGTTCGAGTCCATTTGCAAGCAGCTATCGGCCAGCCCCAGCGCGTCTTTACGCCGAGCGCCATCGTAACCGCTCGTCAACCCTCGACCATCGCCCTCGCAATCGATGAAGATAACGCGGTCCGTATCGACGTCCTCGAAGGCGAAATTGCGGTCCAACATGCTCTCTTACCGAACAACACACCCACAGTTGTAAAAGCGATCGATGCCATCCTTATACAGCCCGACCAGGCGATCTCACGGCGCGTCGATCGCGGCTCGCTTTATCGATACACGATGAAGCCACTGCACGATCTCTGGTCTTCCGTCACTCACACGGGCGGCAAGAATACGAAAGAAGTGACCGGCAACCAGAAACTGCTCGCAGCGAACTCCTCTCGAGTTTGCGAGTGGTTTTGATTGCCCCGCTAGAATGAAGGCGGATGTTCCCGCTGATCGCTTTCATCCTGCTATTCGCTCGCGCGCAGCCGCAGCTTGCCCCGGCGCCGCAGCAAGCGCCTCCGAACATGAAGGCGCAACAAGCACAGGCAGAAAGCGGCCTCGAGAATCCTTGGGACGTGCGCAATATCATCGACACGATCCAGAAAGAGACGGACGGTCTGCGCCCCATCCTGGCCGAGTTGAACCCACAGCAGTGGTATGACCAGAAAGGCGCCCCTTCTACTTACATTTCCGAGTGGCACACCGCGCAGAAGCAGCTAGATGACATCGCTCTCTCTACCCGGCTGCTATCTCAAAAGACCGATAGCCTTTCTCTTGCGCTCGACGAATACTTTCGATTGGAAGCGCTTGATGTCACCAGCCGCACCCTCCAGGAAGGCGCCCGCAAATATGCCGTGCGCGCCGTGGCGGACCGGTTGGATCAATTCGTTGCCCGCAATTTCAATAATCGCGAACGCCTCCGGGATTATCTAAGGGATCTGGCCGCCAATCAAGAGCAGGATTTCAAAATTGCGGATCAAGAAGCGCAGCGCTGCCGCGGTATGATCAGTCAGGAACCCGCTTCGAATCTAAAGAAACCGCGAAAGCACTAAATGGAAGTCTCGACGTTCACCTGTTCGATTTGCGGCGAAATTTCACAGCGGATTTGTATCTACTGCACCAAGGATGCTTGTAGCAACCATCTGTGCGAGCGCTGTCACCGCTGCAGCGATTGCTGTGAGTGCGATACCCTGTTTGAATCCCAAAATCATATCGAAGCTGTGAACGGCACCTCGAATCCGGCCAGCGGGCCACCGGAGACTTTGATTCTCTCTGACGATTAGCTTTTCTACTGCTCGTCGCTAGTTTTGGCTCGGCGATGCAGCACTGAAAATCCCGAGTGGTTCCCGTTTGAATTCAGTGCCTTCTTAAGCACGTCCTCGCGATCTTCGCTCAACCATGCGGCCTGAATCTGTTTCTCATCGAGCCCGGCTATTCTTCCGGCCAAAATGAATGCCGGCAGAGCGTGATCTAGATCATGCCACCGAGCCATTTCGACAACGGACGGCAGGGCGCGTTGCCGTATCAAATCCAGCGTTTCAGGATTCCGGTCCTGAGTAAGCTCAACCAGTTCCAGACTGGCGTTTCGCCGGTCCGACCAGACCACCGAATTCAGCAGCTCCACATACCAAGTCGGCTCAATGCGGATTTGCTGTTCCGGATGAAGCTTGGCGCCGACCGCAATCGCCTTCAGCGCGCGCATCGCGTTCTCTCGAACAGTATCGTCCTGATCGCGCAACGCCCATTGCAAAGCGTCCACGATTTCTTTGGAGCTTCGAGGGCCACGAGGACCGTATTGCAGAAGGTAAGCGGCGGCCGCGCGCTGATCTGGATCAGCGGATTCGCGTAACACATGATCTACCAGTGCAAGATTCTGTTCGAGGAGCGGAATAAACGATTTTTGGATTTCCCGGCAATCCTCGTCCGCCATCAATGAATATCCATTCGTCAGGTCCTCATCGTTGTTGCGGCCGCGAATGCTCTCTGGAATGGTGTTGAGCAAGGCACGGTACTGCTCATCCAGCGCAAGAGGAAGCGCAACGGCACCGGTGGGCGCTGGATGATACTCGACGTGCGGAGAATCCCGCTCTTGGATTCCGATATAAAGAATCGTTCCGTGGGATTCGCAGCATGCCGCTTCTATGCGGGCCGCCACAACCCCAGAGAGCTTGTCAATCCGCTCCTCGGCAGCCTCACGCGAAGGAAGCAAATCGCCGGGGTTGGCACCGAGCGCAATCTTTATCTTCTGTATTGAAACCTTGCGGGCTCCATAGACTTCAACCGACCCCACGCGCGGGGTAATATCTTCGGCTCTCGCGAGAAGGCACACGAGACCCACGGCACAACAGAACTTCACCACTCTAGTATCCGACGTACCGCCTTAGATTTCGTTGGATCGGTTTAAGCCTGCTTCTCCGCCAAATCGCCGACCAACGGCAGCTTCACCTTCTTGTTGTTATAGGTCGAAAACATCATGTATAACCACACAACGAAGACCAGCAGGTCCCAGAGGCGGTGAAGCAGGAAACCAGTCCAAAATCCGCCGCTGCTAAGAAACACTGCACCCATGATGATGCTGATGAGGATCGAAATGACAATCACCCCGATACTGAAAAAGATCGATTGGAAGGCGTGGAATCGAATGAGCTTGTTCTGGTTGTATGGCGCAATCACCAGGAAAATAATTCCAGTGATAAACCCAAACAGATAACACAGCGCGCCTGCCACATTTTCCGCCATCCCCGGCGCGGATAACGGTCTTGAGGGCGGAACGTAGCCGGTCCCAGCCCCTGCTCCAGCACCAGCAGGTGCCGTGCCTCCTGCCACTGCAGTTCCGCAATTAGGACAGAAGCTGCCCGTAACCTGGGCTCCGCAGTTTGAACAGAATGCCATTGATTTCTCCTGAATCAGAAGTATTTCTACGAGTCTATTGCAAACTGATCAGGAACGCTATACCGTTGCAACTGCCACCGGGTGACGCAGTACGGGCCGTAGAACCAGGTTTACTATGACCATCAGTACTGAGAAAGCCGGGATCAGCAGCAGCCCCCGTTGATAGTTGCCGCCTCCGGCTAATGCGCCGATGATCTTTGAACTGACCGCCAGGCCGATCCAGCCGCAAGTGATCACGATGCCCATGGCCGTCGCTGTCCCGCGATGAAAAGTGTCTCCCGTTATAGCCAAGGTCGTTGGAAACACCGGGGCCATGCTCAGCCCGGCGCAGAAAACTGCCGCCGTAATCGCGTTCGGGGAGTGCAATTCCAGCATCACGAACGTCGTGATTGCCATGCAAATTGCCGCAAACAGCGTAACCGTCAAAGCGGGCACTTTGATCAAAACGCGTGAGATCACCACGCGTCCCAGCAGGATCCCGAAAGCGAAGCCGTAGCTCACCACATGCCCCGCCCTGGTGGGATCGAAGCCCGCCGTCTGCAGGTACCGGTTCAGCCAGTTCCACACGCCTACCTCGCATGCGACATAGAGGAACAGGAAGAACGACAACATAATCAGTGCCGGCGTGGACAGTAAACTCGGCACTTGGTTCAGTTGGAAACTGGCGCGGCCGGCTGCCGGCGGCATTTTTGCCAACGCGTTCATCACGAACGCCAGGGCGGTCAGCGCCGCAATACCGTAACACACAGTCGCCGGATTCACTCTCTCACTCGCGACATACGTAGTAACGATGCCGCCCAGCCCGAAGAACAAATTCAGGAAATTCAAAGCCGATCCCCGCCGCTCGGGTTCCACCGCTCCAACCAGAGCATTCGCGCCAGTGACCACAATCCCGCCGCCCAGGCCGAGAATAAAGTAGATTGCAACCAGACCGCCGTAGCCGCCCGCGTTCGGCGCCGAAACCAGTGCTGCGATCACCAGTCCCAATCCAGCGAGAAGCGCCAACTTATTGCCTTTGATATCGATAAACGGCCCGGCGGCCAGCGACGCGATTACCAACCCGAGCGCCTGAACACTGGCGATTATGCCTTCCTGAGCAGGTTGCAGGTGATATGTAGGCAGCAGCGCGCCGAGAATTGGCGCGATCAAGCCATAAACAAAAATGGCTAGGACGGAAGCAACAAGGAGCACCGAGAAATAGTATCAAACCTCAGCGCTTCAATGCGATAGTTCGGTCACGATCTCCGTTGCTATCTCGCTCGAAAGTGCCGCCGCCCGCTCACAATCCTCGCGCAAAACATCCATATGCGTGACCATCCGCATACGCGTCGAGCTAATCCCGTTTGCCAGCACACCACCCGACTTTAATTGCCGGCTAAACTCTGCCGTCGTGATTCCCAGGCCCGATATGTCGAAAATGACAATATTGGTCTGAACGGTGCCCGAATCAATACGAACTCCCGACAATTGCGAAAGGCGCATGGCGAGCAACTGCGCATTGCGGTGATCTTCTTGGAGACGCTTCGGCGATTCCTCCAAAGCAAGTATCCCCGCGGCTGCCAGGATTCCGGCCTGCCGCATCCCGCCCCCCAACCGCTTGCGATATAAGCGTCCGCGCTCGATCGCATCTGCCGTGCCCACCAGCATGGAACCGACCGGCGCGCCGAGACCCTTCGACAAGCAGAACATCACCGTATCCACGTCGCGGACAATGCGCGAAACAGCAGTCGCGGAAGCTGTTGCGGCATTGAACACACGAGCGCCATCCATGTGAACCTTCAACCCGCACTCGTGCGCTTCCAAACAGATCTCATCGATAACATCCTGCGGGTACACAGTGCCCCCGAACATGTTATGGGTATTCTCCAACGTAACGAGTGTCGTCGGCGCATTGTGCGGACCTTTCCGCCGTCTCACCCCCTCAATCTCTTTCCAGGTGAGAAGGCCATGCTCCGTCTGAATCGGCCGCGCGAGGCAACCCGAAAACCAGGCCATCATCGAAAGTTCCCAGTCGAGGACATGCGAACGCGAGTCGCAAATTACTTCCTCGCCGTGGTTGGTATGGACCTTGATTCCGATGGTGTTGCCCATGGTCCCCGTTGGAACGAACAGCGCCGCTTCTTTCCCGCAAATCTCCGCTGCCAGCTGCTCCAACCGGTTCACCGTCGGGTCTTCGCCGTAAACATCATCGCCAACTTCCGCCTCGGCCATTGCCGCCCGCATCGCGGCACTCGGTTTGGTAACCGTATCGCTACGTAAATCGATGTAATGCATCTGTTTAGGCATCCAGGAATTCCCGAAAAATTTCGTTCGAAAGCAGGACAGCCCCCGGCGCGAGCGCAAGCCGCCCGCCCTCACGTTCCAGCATCCCGAGGCCTATCCACTTTTCAATCGGCTCGCGAAACCGGGTCCACTCTTCCGCTGTCGGCTGGATTCCGCTCATCAATCGCAGTCCGACGAAGAAATGCTCTTCGCCCGCATTCGTTCTCGTTCGCTGCCCGGGTTTTCTGCCGAGATCTAGGTACTCTCGCAAATCGTCCGGATCGCTCCACCGCTCGCGCCCATTGAAGGAATGCGCATCCAGACCGAAACCGACGTACGGTTCCAGCTTCCAGTACTTCAAATTGTGCAGCGACTCGAACCCTGGTCGAGCAAAATTCGAGATCTCATACCGGTCAATGCCGAATTGCGAGAGCCGGGCCACTGCGGTCTCATACAGCTCCCCCGTTAGGTCGTCGCTCGGAACCCGAGTTGCGCCGTAACGAACGCCGTTGAAGAGAATCTCCCTCCCCAGCCGGCTATCTTCATCCACCTCGAAAATGTACACGGATACATGCGGCGGATCCAAGCGTGCGATCCACTGCAGCGACTCGTTCCAGGAGGCCGCCGTCTGCCCCGGAAGTCCCGCGATCAAATCAATGTTGATATTTCTAATGCCCGCCTCGCGCAGAATCGCTATCTCGTTTCGAACAGTTTCGGCTGTGTGACGGCGTCCCACCTTCTGCAATTCTTCCGTAACGAACGACTGCACACCCAAACTCACGCGATTAACCCCGCAAGTCTTCCATCCTTCAATCGATTCCCCCGTTAGGCTCCCGGGAGCGCATTCGAGTGTGACTTCCCGCAAATCCCTCCCCGGAATTGCGCTTATCAGCTCCCGAAGCAACTCAACACGCATTAGGCTAGGCGTACCGCCGCCGAAGTAGACGGTTTCGGGAGGCCAATCCCACGAATGCGAGCGGACCTCATCGAGCAGCGCCTTCTCGTATTGCTTCTGCAACTCGGAAGAATACACGTCCGACGCAAAATTGCAAAAGGTGCACTTTTGCGCGCAGAAGGGATAAGAAATGTAAACTCCGGGCACGCGATTACAGACTGACTTCTTCGCCTAATTGGCGGCTGATTGCCCCGGCGATCAGATGATCCAGCGATTCACCGGTTTCAGGCAGCACAAACGCCTGCTGCCCCGAGTTCCAGTCCAGCTTGAAACTCTTCGAATGGGCAGAAACCCAAACTTGGCGAACGGGAGCATTCGGGCTAACCACGAACCGACCTTTCGGTTCCTCGAACTCGATCGAGAGGGCGCCTGAATTGAAATCGGGCTCGAACCCGTAACGATCCGAGGCAGCCGTCAGCTTACGGTAAAGCGCCTCTAACGCCGATGCGGATCGGTTCTTAAATTCCTGTTCGTCCATAACGTTTACCTATATTCTCCAACTCCAAACGGCGAATTTGGTAACTTTGGCCGAGTAGCGGTCATCTGCTAACTGCGACCCTCGCTATGGAGCCTTCGTGTGTCCGCCACAACCTGATTCCCGGAACAAGCAGGCTCTTTGAGGATTTCCTCTACGATTTCGATCGGGTCGCCCCGTTTTACTCCCACCCCTTCTCGAACTTCGAAGAATTTATAGCCGAGGCGAAAGCTCTCAATTATCCCGCCGACCGCCGCACCAGACTCGTTTCAGCGTTGCGGGAGCAAGACGGCCAATCCGCCGGGCTGTCCAAATTGGCCGAACCTGCCACAGTGGCGGTCGTTACTGGCCAGCAGGTGGGGCTCTTTTCGGGTCCAGCTTACACAATTTTCAAGGCACTCACGGCCGTGAAGCTAGCTGCCGAATTGGAGCAACACGGTGTGCCCGCCGTCCCGGTCTTCTGGCTTGCGACCCAGGACCACGACATCGCCGAAGTGGACCATGCCTGGGTTTTTAACGAGCAATTAACCCCGACACGAATCTCTGTGGCCAACACCGTCGCTGGCGGTGGTCCGGTCGGGGAAGTTGAGTTGCGCGATCTGCCTTTGGAGGAGCTGCGGCGCGCGCTCGGGGAACTGCCCTTCGCCGATGAAGTCACCCAGCGACTCACCTGCGCTTACCAATCGAGAGCATCGTTTGGCTCCGCTTTCCGCGTGTTCCTCAAGGATCTACTCGGCCGCTTTGGCCTTCTCTTCGTTGATCCGCTCAAACCGGCTATGCGTGAGCTCTCCGCGCCATTTCTCGCCGGTGTCGTCCCGCGCGTGGCTGAGCTCGTTTCCCGTTTGCAGAACCGAAATAAGGAGCTGACGGACGCCGGATACCACAACCAGGTTCATGTCGAGGATGAGACGTCGCTCCTCTTCCTGCTCTCGGAAGGGAAACGGACAGCTCTCCGCTTCAAAGATGGGAAATTCGCCTGGAAGGATCGCCAACTCGACGCGTGCGAGCTAAAAGCGATGGCGACGGATCTATCCCCCAATGCTCTCCTGCGGCCCGTGATGCAGGATTATCTGTTACCGACTGTCAGCTATGTTGGAGGGCCTGCCGAGATCGCCTACCTCGCCCAGAGTCAGGTGCTTTATCAGGAACTGTTGGGCCGGATGCCCGTGATTTTCCCCCGCAACAGTTTCACTCTCCTGGATGCCCGAGCCACCAAGCTGATGAATCGCTACGGTCTCCATCTCACGGATCTCCTGGATTTCCAGGAACACGTCAAAGGGCGTATTGCAGCAAGGCTCGTTCCCGCCGGTTTAGTGGAGCACTTGGAAGAATTGGAGCGCTCGACTTCTGCTGCCCTCGAAGACGCTCAAGACTCGCTCGCCAAGTTTGATCCGACCTTGCAATCGGCCGCCAAGAAGAGCTCGGCAAAAATCCTGTACCAGATTCATCGCCTCTCTGAAAAAACTGCGCGCGAAA
>Ga0213882_10000446_pt1 | contig 13902 bp, 11 predicted proteins | sample BarmaccoBMER_R09_FD_160106 | JGI IMG/M metagenome (GOLD analysis project Ga0213882, IMG submission 160106) | Barbacenia macrantha exposed rock microbial communities from rupestrian grasslands, the National Park of Serra do Cipo, Brazil - ER_R09 ...
AGCGAAGGCGAGATCCGCTTGGAACTCAACGATGCGGAGTATGAGATGAGCGCCGGGGATTGCTGCGTTTTCTCGGCGGCCTTCCCGCATCGGTTACGCAACGATGGCAAGCGAGCGGCCTTAATCATCTCGGTGACCACGGGCCGGATGTAGGAGAGGTCCCGGAGCCGTGCAATATTATGCGCGAGAGTGCAAAATATTGTAGCTCAAGTGGAGCGGTGGGCGTTTAGTCGGCCCTTTCGGATTACCGGCTACGAGTGGAGCGACTGCGACGTTTTGCTCGTGGAAGTGAGCTCGGGCGAGCTCCGCGGCCGCGGCGAGGCGCTGGGGGTCTACTATCACGGCGACACGCCGGAGACCGCGTGCGAGCTCCTTCGTGACAGAGAAGTGTTGAATGCATTGCCGGCCGGCGGTGCGCGAAACGCTCTCGATTGCGCGCTTTGGGATCTGCGCGCGAAGCTCGAAGGACGGCCGGTCTGGCAACTGCTCGACTTGGAATCGCCGCGACCGATTATAACGACCTACACGATCGGTGCCGACGAGCCGGCGAGCATGGCGCAGGCAGCACGCGAGTACGCGAAGGCGCGCGCACTCAAACTCAAACTTATCGGCGACGGGGACGACGCGGAGCGGGTGACGGCGGTTCGAGCGGCGCGGCCCGACGTGTGGCTCGCGGTCGACGGGAATCAGGGCCTGACGCGCGAGTCGCTCGAGCGGCTCGCCCCCGTGTTAGAGCAATCTCGGGTCGAATTGATCGAACAACCGTTTCCGATCGGGCGCGACGCTGATCTCGACGGTCTTCGCTCACCAATTCCCATCGCTGCGGACGAGAGCGCGCAGACGAGCGCAGACTTGGGGAAACTCGCCGGACGGTTCGACGTGGTCAACATCAAACTCGACAAGTGCGGCGGACTCACGGAAGGCCTCAATATGTTGCACGAAGCGCGGCGTCTCGGATTGCGCCCGATGGTCGGCTGCATGGGCGGAACATCGCTATCCATGGGGCCGGCGTTCTTGCTCGGGCAGCTCTGCGAGTTCGCCGATCTCGACGGCCCGATCTTGTTTTCACGCGATCGTGAACCGAGCGCCGAGTACGACGACGAGGGCAGAATTTTTTGCAGCGAAGCCGTGTGGGGCGGAGCGGCGTGAGCGAGCGTTACGCAATCTTGACGGAAGGTTTTCTAGCCGACATACACGGCAAGACCGCTCACGGCATCCTCCGCTATCGTCCGGAGCTTGCCGCCGTGGTGATCGATTCACGGTACGCCGGACGGCGCGTGCGCGATGTCGTTGCGTCACTGGAGAGCGATGTGTCGATCGTCAAGTCGGTACGGGATGCGTTGGCGTACGAGCCGCGTACGCTACTCGTCGGCGTCGCCACGGACGGCGGGGCAATCGCACCCGCGCTGCGCCGGCCTATTCTCGATGCGATCGACGCAGGCCTGAATGTCGTGAGCGGCTTGCACGAGCTCATCAATGAGGATGCGGAGATTGCCGACCGCGCCCGTCACAACGGCGTTCGATTAGTCGACGTGCGGGTGCCGCCAGCGCACATTCCGCTCTTTAGCGGTGCTGCCTATCAGGAGCGGCGGCCGATCGTGCTCGGGGTCGGCAGCGACTGCGCGGTCGGCAAGATGACGGCGATGCTCGAGATCGAACGCGCGGCGCGCGCTCTCGGCAGGGGCGCCGAGTTCATCGCGACCGGTCAAACGGGAATTCTCATCACCGGAAAAGGGATCGCCGTAGATCGGGTCATTGCGGATTTCATAACTGGGGCCGCGGAGCAGCTCGTGCGATCGGCAGATTCGGACGCCGAGATGTTACTTATCGAAGGGCAAGGCTCGATTTTTCATCCAGCCTATGCGCCCGTCGCATTGGGTCTGCTCTACGGATGCTCGCCCGACGCGCTCTTACTTTGCCACCGTCCCGGCCTCCCGACGATTCAAGGCTTTACGCAGACGATCCCCGACCTGCGGACGCTCGTAGAAATGCACGAGCGCGTGATCTCGTTCGTGAAGCCCGCGCGCGTGCTCGCCATAGCGCTCGACACCTCGGCGTTGAGCGAGCGCGAGGCGGACGAGGCGATTCGATCGGCGGAAGAAGCGACCGGTTTAGCGGCCGACGATCCCGTGCGCAACTCGGGCGCGAAACTATGGCGCGCACTAGAAGGGCTAGCGGCGCCTCGATGAGGCCGGCTACACGCCTCGTTTGCGGGATTCTCGCCTTTACGCTCGCGGCGTGCTCGAACAGCCCAAATAACGCAAAGCAGCCGCCGGACCTGAGCGCTGCGGCGTTGCGGCAGGTCGACGCAGTACTGCAGGCTGCGATCGCTCATCAACAGCTGCCCGGCCTGTCGGTCGCCGTTGCATCGAACGGCAGGCTGATCTTCGCGCGCGGCTACGGCTCTCGCAACGTCGGCAAGCGGTACGCGGCGTCGGGGCATACAGTTTACAACATCGCTTCGACCACCAAACAGTTCACCGCCGCGGCGATCATGCGCCTCGCTGAGCGTGGGTTGCTGCGCGTGGACGACCGCCTGTCGCGATACTTTCCCGAGTACCGGTATGCCAACCGCGTAACGCTCCGAGAGATGCTCGAACATGCGTCGGGGATTCCGGACTACCTGGACCTATCGAACGTTCCGGCGAACGCGACGACGAAACAGATTACCGCTGCGATCGCGCACCTTCCGCCGGTTTTTCCGCCCGGGTCGCGTTTCCAGTACTCGAACAGCAACTACGTTATTCTCGGAACGATCGTCGAGCGGCTAACGCACCAGTCGCTCAACGACGTGTTTCGGCGGTGGTTCTTTGGGCCGCTGGGCATGCGAGACAGCGCATCGGGCGTAGCTCCCTGGAGTCTTGCCAGCGGCGCGATGGGCTACGCGTACAAGAACGGCCGATTCGTGGCGATTCCGCAAGCCGTGTACGGTTACGGCGACGGCGCGATTGATTCGAGCGCGATGGATTTGATGACGTGGGACCAAGCCTTGATTGAGGACCGAGTCGTCAACGCGCGATCCCTGCGCGAAATGACGACGCCGCCGCGCGCGCAGGGCGAACCGCTGCCGGGCGGCTACGGGTTCGGCTTGCAGGTCGGGACGCTGTTTGGCCGGCGCGAGCTCGAGCATGGCGGCGATAACGAGGGATTCAAGAACGACAACGCCGTCTTTCCCGACGAGCGGTTCAGCCTAGCGTTGCTAAGCAACGGCAACCAGTTCTTCCCGGACTGGCTGCTCATTCGTCTGTTTACAATTTTTTATCCGCCGACCGCCCAGGCGCAGCGGGTGTTCGATGCCGGCGCGCCGGCCGAAGACATGCGGGTGACCACGCGCGCACTTCACATCTTGCAGCGCATGCAAACGGGAATCGCGAAAAAGTCGGAGATTCTTGCGCCGGAGATTCGCGGGGAACTCCCCGGCAGCCCCAAGCAGATGGCGACGCGTGCCGGCGCCGTTGGGTCGTTGCGTAAAGCGGTGTATCGCGGGATGAGCTATCGCGCCGGCAACCGCATCTACGAGTATTTTCTCTTTTATCCGCGCGCCGTCGTGGCGTATTTCTTCGTGCTGACGAAGCATGACGCGATTTACGCGGCGTTACCGGTGCGGGCCGACTGACCATGCATCTGAGGAAGCGAGGGCCGAACGTGCGCACTATTCTTACCGCTGCCATTGCCGTGCTATTGCTTATGGGTCGGGCGTTCGCCGCAACCCCGGGCGGCGTCGGGGGAACCGTCACCGACAGCGACGGCCGTCCGATTGCGGGCGCCAGCGTCAGCTTGCAGGGGCCTGGAAATCCGCGCGCCGTCACCGATGCGCGTGGCTCTTTCAGCCTCGGCGGCGTGTCGCCGGGCGAATATACGCTCGTCATTTCCAAGTCGGGCTTCGCGCAGTACACCCAACTGCTGAGCGTCTTCGCCGGCGAAACGGCACAGGTACACGCTGCGCTAATTGCCTCGACGTTCGCGTCGCTCCGCACGATCGCGCACGTGTCGACGACGCATGCCGGGTACGCCGCGATCAATACCACGACGGCAGCGGTCAACACGATCAACGGCCAAGTGTTCGCAAACCAGGGACAACTGCAAGTAACCAAGGTGCTCAACGAGACCCCCGGCGTTATCGCGCAAGGCGCGCCGGGAAACAACAACGGCGCGTCGCAGGGCAGCCCCCAGACGGTTCAGATTCGTGGCACGCTTCCATACGAGACGGAATCGCTGATCGACGGACATCCTACCCCGATCTCCTTGACGGGAACGTTTAATCCGATCTACTTGAATCCCGCGCTCCTGGAAGACGTGGAGGTGGTAAAGGGCCCAGGTTACATGGGCCCCGAGATAAACTATGCCATCGGCGGAACGGCGAACTACATCACGTTGCAGCCCACGCGTACGCCGCAGGCTCTGTTGACGGTCGGCACCGATAACTGGGGCGGCGTGAACACGGCGTTTCGGGCGACGGGCTCGACAAGGTCGCACGTGCTCGACTACGCCTTCGGGTATGCGACGAACGGATCGCCGGGACCGCTGCAAAACTATCCCGTCGCCGGTTCGCAGATCAACATGGTGGCGGGAGAGCCGTTTTCCTGGCGGATCAACGGTCAGTACCTCGCGATGGTCCCGGAGCTTCTCGGACCCGCGCCGGCGAGCCGCTATTACAAGTATATCGGACTCGTGGGGCAAGTGCAGTTTGCCGATCCGCTATACGTGTGCTGCTGGAAGCTCAATACGTCGTACGATTCGAAGGCCGAACTCGGAAAGGTTCGCCTCAATTTTTCGCAAGCGAGTTCGCTGACGCTGAGTTATCTCGGAGGCCAGGCGTTCTCGGACGCGGGCGGGATCGACGCGACCTCGGTGGCGCCGATCGGCTCGACCGGTAGTTTCGCCGTCTTTGCGCCGCCGCCGGGCTATCACGGCTCGATTCACCCAGGAACGGCGATTCCGTTCGAGTTCAACGCGTTTCTTCCGGAGTACGTCTCAGACCAACAGAACCTATATCAGGGAGAGTTTCGCACGACGTTCGGACGCTGGACCGCGCTCGCGCGCTATTTCTCCGGTGCCGACAGCAACTACGCATATCTGGACGCCCCGGCGAATGCGCCGTACGTCTTCGGCGGGAGCGCCTGGGGCGACGTGCCGTTGTGCCCTTCCGGGACGTTCGCGAAGGAAACGCCGAGCTACACGATTGAGTGCACGAAGAACGGTTCGACATTCGTGCCGCCGGTGATGACCTTTTTCAACGGACAGCACGCGTCGCTCTCAATGTTCAACGCGATCAATCAAGAACTAGAGTCCGACCATTTGCGCGGCGAATCGTTGCTATTGCAGACCACGAGCAACAACGGCGGTGACTTTACCCTCTCCGCCGACCGTTCGCATCACGATTCGTACCAGTTCATCAACGATCCGGTGACCGGCTTGCCGGCGCAGTATCTGTTGCCGCGTGGCGCGAGTCAGAGCTTCACCACGGAGACCGTGCGCGACCGGTTCTACGCGGCCAAGAACGTGTTCGCGAGCCTTGCGGACTATGCGATCCAATACCGGAGTCACTATACGGACGACGGCGGCAAGACCTGGCAGGACGCAACGCGCGGATATAATGCGCCGCGCGCCGCGGTCACCTGGCAGCCGAACTCCGACGTTTCGTGGCGCTTCGCGGCGGGGGCGTCGATCGCGCCGCCATTTCTCTCGTTCCTTTCGTCGCCCGGTTCGGCGCCGACGGAGAACGTCTCGGGCGTGCCGGCGGCCGGCTTCACGGAAAACCTCAACAACGGGTCCATCGCGCCGGAGACCGCGTTCGGGTACGATCTCGGCGTCGACAAGCGCATCCACGGCTCGGCGTCGTTTTCAATCGACGTCTATCGCGAAACGCTGTTCGACATGTACTTGCCCTCGACGTTCTTGATTACCAACTCGTACGTGCCACCTGGCAGCGCCACTGGCTACCCGCTCTACGGTTCGATCACGCAGAACCTGGGACACGCGCGCTACGAAGGCGTCGAGTTCGCAGTGCAAAACGCGCCGGCGACCGGATGGGGCTTTTTGGTGCAGGGTTCCTTTCAGCGGGCGTACCCCTACGCGCTACCACCCGGCTTCTATTGCACGAACGTGCCGGCATCGCAGTGCACGCCGCTTCACTACAGCACCAATCTCGGCATCGTTCCGGGCGTGAACTTTCAGGCGAGCGGGATCGGTTGGAACACGGTGAACGGCGTTTCGGTGCCGTACAGCATGGGCTACGCCGAGGTAAATTACCGCACACCGTTCGGTGCGTACTATAATTTCGGCGCGACGTATTACGGTTCGAACAATACGTATAGCGTGCCGGCGTTCTACGTTTTCTCCGGTGCGATGCGCCTCCCAATCCGGCGGGGCACATCGGTGCAACTATCAATCGACAACCTGTTTGACGCGAATGGAAAGCCGTGGACCAGCGACTTTGGCGGCATTCCGGCACCGTTGCAGCCGCAGTGCGTCGGCAAATTGGGCACGCCCTTTCAAGGCTTGCAGGGAACGGTGTGCACCGCGCTCGTTCCGGCGAAGGACCGCGTCGTCATACCGCAAGTCGGGCCGACGCTGGCGGGCAACTACGGGCCGACGACGTTTCGGTTACAGGTTATTCAGGCGTTCGGCGCGCCTTAGGCGCCTTCCCGGACCGAGGAGGGCGTAACTCCCATGATGCGGCGCATGCAGCGCGCTAGGTGGCTCTGATTTGCGAAACCGGCTTGCAACGCGACGTCGGCCAGCGGGGGATCGCCGGATTGCAATAGTTCCGCAGCGTATTCCACGCGGCGGCGGATCACGTATTGGTGGACCGGCATGCCGACCGTCTGTTTGAAGAGCGTCTTGAAGTGCGACGGGCTGAGGCCCGCGACCGTCGCAAGTTCCGTGAGCGTCAGATCGCCCGCGATGTTGCCCCGGATGTAGTCGCAAACGCGCGTGAGGCGACGGCGGGAGAGCTGTGCCGTCGGCGCGGGCTCGGATGCCGGCGCGTACGTGCGAAGCAGATGCGAGGCGAGCGCGACGCCGAGGCTGTCGCCGTACAGGCGATCGAGCGGGTCGGGCGATTCGATCTCGGCCTTCACCGCCCAGCCGATGTGTTCGATCCGTGGGTCGCGCACGTGAAGCTGCGGCTGAATTGCGACGCGATTGGGGTTGACGCTCATCGAATCGGCGACCGAAAACATCAGCGATGGGCTGAGATACATCGTAAGCTTGACCGTGGACGATTCAGTCTCCCAAATGCGCGGAATGCCGGGCGGAACGATCTTAACGTCGCCCGGAACTTGCAGGCGACGAAGCGTCTCGCCGTTGCAGCTGCTCGTGACCAACAGCGGGTGCCCGACCTGCATGCTGACGTTGTAGCGCACGTACTCGTCTTCGGAGAAACCGGCGGATGCTTCGTATAAGACCGCTTCGAAGCCGTTCCAATGCCGGTCCGTGCTGGTCGCTCGTTTGCGAAAGACCATCTGGCGGTCCTCATGGCGGGCCCACGCGCGTTCTTGCCACATGAATCTACGGTAACGCTTTCCTCACAGTATTCGTGACCTTCGAGGGGCGCCCAGGATGACATTCTACCACGGTGCCGCGCGGCGGCAGTCGAGTACGTTCGGACGATTGCGGACACGAACGGACGCTCGGGGCGTACCCGTGCCCAATTGTGTTCGGCTTCGCCGGAATGTGAGCGACAGGGAATCGCCGCACCGGTACGCTTTTGCAAAAGCCCATCCTTCGACAGGCTCAGGATGACATTGTTGCATTGGAGGTTTATGTGAGAAAGCGATATTTTGCGGCCGCGTTCGGCATGCTGATGGCCGCGGGTTGCGCCGCCAACGGCGGAGGCGGCGCTCCCAATATTCCACGCGCGCTCAACTTTACGGGAAGTTCGAGCACCGGATACGTGGTTTCCGTGCTGCAGTCGCTCGGCGGAACGAACAGCGCGGCCAATTCGCTCAACGATAACGGCGAGCCGGCGGGGACGTCTTTCCTGTCGGGCAATACGGCGATGCACGCGGCGTTGTGGCGCGATGCCGGCGTGGTGGATCTGGGAACCCTCGGCGGACCGAACAGTGCGGTGGAGTGGCCGGTGCTCAACGACGATGGTTTCGTTTCCGGCATCTCGGAGACGTCGCGGACCGATCCGCTGGGCGAGAGCACGCAGTGGAGTTGCCACGCGTTTTTACCCGACGGGGGTAGTTCAGGCAAGACGTGCCTGGCCTTCGTGTGGCATAACGGAAAGATGCGGCCGCTCGGGACTCTGGGCGGCAACAACGGCTACGGCGCGGGAATGAATCAGCGCGACGAGATCGTAGGCTGGGCCGAAACGTCCAAGCACGATTCGACCTGCGTAGCGCCGCAGGTGCTGCAGTTTCTGCCGGCGCGGTGGAACGCGCTGGAGCGCAAGGCGCGCGCGCTCGCGACGCTGCGCGTGAACGGCAAACTCGATCCCGACGGCGCCGCCACTGCGGTGAATCGCGACGGCGACGTGGTGGGAATTTCGGGCATCTGCGACGTGGCGGTGGGGCGTTTCACCGCGCATCACGCGGTGCTGTGGAAAGACGGCGGCCGTGCGACGCAGCTCAAGACACTCGGCGGCGTATCCTGGAACACGCCGACCGCGATCAACGACGATGGGCAGATCGTAGGATTCTTGAATCGGCCCGGCAGCGCCGATAAGAAGGGCGCGCCAAACTTCATCTCGGTGATCTGGACGGATCCCGCGTCGAAACCGACTAAGATCGGGGTGCTGCCGGGCGATCAGCTTAGCGAACCGACGTCGATCAACAATCGCGGCGTCGTGCTCGGCGTGTCATTCCCCAGCTCGCACGTGTTCCTGTGGCAGAATGGACGGATGACCGACTTCACCAAGATCGTTGAAGCGGCGTATCCGAACCTCGAGCCCGTGAGCGTCGGCGGCATCAACGACCGCGGCGAGATTGCCGGGCAGGCCTGCGAGTTGGTCAGCGGCTCGTGCCCATCGTCGGGCGCCACCTTCGTGACGTTCTTGGCAGCGCCGAATTAGCTGCGGGCTTCCTCTCAGCGTCGCTACGGCGGCGCTGAGAGGGAAGTCCTACGGTGCGCAGAGAGACATTAAGGAATCCAGCGCGGCGGGATCGTCGGGCGTGCCGACTTTACGAACGTATTCGGCCACGTAGGCACGATCTGAAACGGAGAGCACAAGGTCTTCCTTGATTGTTGGCAGCGCTACTTTAGCATACATTCCTGTCTGCGTGCCGTTGCAGATCTTGACGCGCTTTGACTGACTGACAGCTTTGCCGCCTACGAGCGCAGCGAGCCCTTTCCGCATGCCGGCGTCAATTGCGTCAAGTTTGTCGTGATCGGATCCGGCGGACAGCGGCATGTCGACGTGCGCTAAGAGAAGGCCGCCGCCGTGATTCGGATCCACCCACAACTTATCGGCCTTGAATGGACCCACGATAATCGTCATCGTTCGGACGACCCAATGCGGGGGCGGAGTGAGTGCCGCGACCTTCCCTGCCGGCGATGCGCTGGGCGAGGGGGACACGGGGGGAGGCGTTGGGGACTGCGTTGCGCTTGCCGACGGCTCCACAGACGGTGATGTTGAGGGTTGTGTCGGCGGCCCTGCGGCGCAAAAGAAAAACGGGGCGAGGAACAGTAGCGCAAAGCGACGCACTGGCGGTTTCACGCGCCGTTGTTCTCCGTCAGGTCCGCAGGGTCTTTGTGAAGTAGTGCTGGGATTTGATGCGCGTATAGCCGTTGCGTTCGTAGAATGGGTGGGCACGGTCGCGGATCACATTTGAGTGAACGCGCACTTCGGTTAAGCCTTTTTGGCGGCACCACGTTTCGGCCTGCGCTAGAAGTTCTGCCCCGATTCCTTCGCTGCGATGCTTTTCGTCTACCACGAGGCCTTCGATGCGGCAGCCGCGCCCGGCTACGAACGGGTCTTCGACGCCAAGCGCGATCCAACCGATGACGGCATCGCCGTCCGTGGCGACGTAGACTTCACATGAATCACCGCGACGATCGAGGCCAGCGACGACTTGTTCAGCGGTGACGTCGTAGCCTAACTGCGACGTGAGTCTGACAATGGCGGCGGCGTCGGTGGCTTGCGCGAGTTTGATTATCGCCACGGCACGTCGGTTAGGCTCGCTCAGCATTGACAAGATCAACGTCAATGGTTGTGCGCGAGGATGTTCGTGAGCAGCACGGGGTTCGCGGCGTCGGGGCGGGTGAAGTCAAGGCGCGCGCTCACCGCGGCCCCGTAAGCGACGCGTTGGTTGCGGTCCGTCAGGCTGACGCGCGGCGCGACCGCGGTGTAGGGTTGCAGGTGGGCCGTCGTTCCGAAGGCGGCATATAGAGGAAGCGCCATCGCGTCGTAGGTCGAGAGTGGTTTCAACCCGAGGATCAGTTCCATCGTGCGCAGCACGCTCACCGTCGAGTAATGTCCGTGGTGCAAGCCACCCGTCGCGTAGGGCGAAGCGATGAAGAGCGTCGTCCGTTGCGCGCTCACGTGGTCGGGGCCGGCCTGGGCGTCGTCTTCCGTAATGAAGATCGCCGACGATTTCCAGATGCTCGAGCGCGAGATCGTCTCCACCATTTGCGCCAGCGCATAGTCGTTGGTCGCGACGTATGAGAGGGGCGTGAGCATGCCGGGTCGGCTGCCCGCCGTGTGATCGTTGGGCAGCCAAATGTATTCGAGAGCCGGCACCGTGCCACGTTTGACGAATGCATTGAACTCGCGGCGCCACTCTTTGACGCGGTCGAAATCGCTGTAGTCGAGATTCCAGCCGACATACTGCGGGTCGTAGAGTCCCTCGAGGCTCGGCGCGCTGCTGCGGCCGGTGTTGGCGAGATTCGGCGTGTCCGTGAGCTCGCCGTAGTCTCGGAACGAGATGCCGGCGGCGCGGGCCTCTTGCCAGATATACCCGTTGTGCGAGAGGGGCGCGCCTTCGCCCGATAGGCTGTCGTCGATCAGACTGCCGCGATCGCCGTAGGTCATCGGCCAAACGCGTTCGACGTAGTCGTTATCGAACGCGGCGTCGGCCCAGTTGTGGCCGCTCTCGCTCACCTCGCCGCTCGCGTACATGTTGTCGAAGATGCCGAAGCGTTCTGCGAGCGCGTGTTGATTCGGCGTGACTCTGGCATCGAACCAGGTGAGGCGCTTGTCGCCGTTCGCGCCGGCGACGTCGCCGAGCACCTGATCGTACGAGCGGTTCTCCTTCAAGATGAAGAAGACGTGCCGGATCGGGCCGCCTTTGCGCAGCAGCGTTTGCGGCGGATCGTTACGCCAACCCGGAACGCCCAGCGGGTTACCGTTGGTGAGTGAATCGCGCGCCGTGTCTATGACGCGGATCGAACCGTATTGGATTGAGGCCACGTAGTCGTGAAAGTCACGGCGCTTCGCGTTGAAGTTGGGATTGGGGCGCGTACCCTCACCCTTGCCGTCGAGCACGAAGAGCCGCGAGCCGATCGGCAGCACGTCGGTGGGGTACCAGCCGGTGGGGAGGCGCCGCGTCACGCGGCCGTTTTGGATGACTGCGAGGCTATTGGCAGCACCGAGCGTTACGAAGAGCGTTTGGTCGCGCATCGCCAGCGCGTTGGGGGAGGCGCCGATGAGCTGCGCGCCGGTGGTGCGGTCGCCCACGAAGATTCTCTGGATCGTTCTTCCGGTCGCCGTATCGTAGATGCCGACGGTGTCGTCGTCGGACTCCGCCACGTAGAGCGTGTTGCCGCGCACGAGCAGATCGGAGGGATGAAGCCTGGTGCCTATGGGCCTTGCGGCGAGGCTTTGTGCGTCGATCGCTTCGACGACGTTCGATGACCGATTCGAAGCGAAGAGCGTTTTGCCGTCGGACGAAAACGCGAGGCCGCCGACGTGGCCGCCGATCCTTACCGGTCTCGCCGAGGCGAGCGTTTCGAGCGTGCCGATGCGCACGGACTCGTCGTCGTCGGTGGCGACGGCGAAGGTTCCACCGCTGACTGCGATGGCCGTCGGGTAGGTATTTTTAGAAAGCTTGATTTCCGCGGCGATTCGCGTTGTAGTGTCAACGTTAAAAATGGCGTCGGCGTTCGCGCCCGCGACGAGGACGTGGGTTGCATCGAGCCAGATCGGCCGGCCGAAGGCGCCCTTGAGCGGGACGGAGGCGATTTGCGCGAGGTCGCGCGCACGATAGACCTCTAGCGCGGGCGGGTTGAACCCGGATGCCACGACGGCGATCTCTTTGGCATCGGGCGAAGCGGCCTCGCCCTGCGGCATCGTGCCGGTCAGGCGCATCAAGTTTTGAGGCTTCGCGATGTGCCAGCCGTTCGGCACGACGATGGTTTCGACGGTGCCCAGGGTGGGGAGAGCGGCGGCGGTTGCTATTGAGAAAAAGACGGCCAAGGCGGCGATACAACGGTAACGCGCAGTCATAGTGCGGCGAGGTTTTCGGCGTGCTGCCGCAACGCCTGCCGTCGGCTTCCCGCCGAGCGCACAAAGCGCGGTCCTGAGCGAGAAGCTTTGCGCCGAGTCGACGGGTCAGGATGACGTCGGCAGGTAGCCGTCTACGAGTATCATGTCGGTCGTGCTCAGCCGCTGGCGTAGGGCTTTGGCCGGGCCGTACTCCGTTGAATGCCACCACTCCACCGCTCGTTCGTACGACGGGAATTCCAGCACGACGATCCGCGTCGGATTCCAAGAGCCTTCCAGCACTTGCATCGTGCCGCCGCGCACGATATAGCGACCCCCGTATCGTGCGACCGTTTCCTGTGCCATCTCCTTGTAGCGTTCGTACTCTTTGGGATGCGTCGTGTCGACGTTGACGATGATGTAGGCAGACATTTTGGCTGCTTTTCTAAGCGCGAATTGCTACCTCATGCTTTTGCGGTGGGCCTAGCGGGGACGACGGCGAAGCAGGTCTTGTGAAAAGTGCGGTCGGCGGAGTGGCGCTCCGATCCATCGTCATTTGCGCCTTCGCCCTTCTCCCACCGGTCGCCGCGGCGAGCGGTAACACCAGCAGTCCGGTCGACGATTTGGATCGTGCTAAAGTATCCTCGGCGTTGCAGATCTTGCAGCGTTTTAACTCCTCGCACTCACTAAAAGACGCGGAGGAAGCGATTCGCACGATGCAATCCGCGTATCAGGGCTATACTTTCACGCCTGAAAACTTGATCGCCCGGCGCAGGACCCTCGTGTGGGCATGGGCACAAATCATCTTCGCTGTTCAGCGCTCCTACGATCCGAATTGGAATCCGATGGATCCCGCGAACCTTCCCGAGAGGTGCCTTTATCCACCCCCGGAGGCTGCTGGGCAAATGCCGACGTGCGATGACCCAGACGCTGTTAAGGACCCCAAGCTACGAGCACAATACATTAGGGACATTCAGGCGAATGAACTGAAAAAAACGAAAGCCGAAGAGTGGCAACGCCATCAAATTGTCGATGAAGAGGCAATGGCCGTGTTTGAGGGCAGGATTGACTTCCTCCACGAGATGTCGCCCAAAGGAGTTCCGTCCGACGCCGCGGCACTCGACGGCATTGTGCGGGAGGCAAATCTCAGCGATGCTACCCGGGAGACCCTTCATCGTTATTTTTGCGCGCCGTCCTCGCAACGCAGTGCTGCGTATGAGCCGGCGCCCTCGGATAGATCGGCGATCATCGCCGCCATCGAAAACGAGGAGCAGAGGAAAATCACGGTGAGCTCCATGGTTCAGGTTGGCTCGTACGCAATGGCGACTCGGTTGGGCGCAGGCGGGCAGGAGGCGGATCAATACCTGCTTGTTAACAAGACCGGCTGGAGCATAACTATCGACGGCAATGGCTGTTTATCAGATGTTCGCTATTTACAACAAAGCGGCGTACCGGGTTCAACCGCTGCGGCACTCGTAAAAGCCGTCGGACCGTGCAACTGCTAGTTAACTGAATTCTGCGTCATGCTTCGACAA
>Ga0213882_10000447_pt1 | contig 13890 bp, 13 predicted proteins | sample BarmaccoBMER_R09_FD_160106 | JGI IMG/M metagenome (GOLD analysis project Ga0213882, IMG submission 160106) | Barbacenia macrantha exposed rock microbial communities from rupestrian grasslands, the National Park of Serra do Cipo, Brazil - ER_R09 ...
TGGGATCGCGTCTCGCTGCGCAGAAGATGCATGGCGCTCCGCCGACCTAATCCCTTGCCCGCAAAAGGGGTCCCGCTTCCGGGACGATGTCTTGCGAGCCGAGGAGACGACAAGCCGGCATGGGCCAATCCATCAAACGCTCGGCGCGCCTAAGCCATGATCGCGGCCGTGACGGCCGCGCGATCGATTCCCTTCTCGCCGATCACCACGAGACGGCCGCGCCGCGCTTCTCCTCGGGCCCAGGCTCGATCGAATTGCTGGCGAAAACGCTGACCCACGCCCTGCACCAAAAGGCGCATCGGCTTGCCGGTGACCTCGAGAAAGCCCTTCATGCGCAGCACGTCATGCGTGCCCGCGAGCCTCGCGAGCTTGGCGACGAAGGAGGCGGGATCGTCGATCGCGGGAAGCTCCACGACGAAGCTTTCGAAATCGTCGTGATCATGCTCCTCTTCGGCGTCGTGATGGGAGGGGCGCGCCGCAACGTCATCTTCCGCGGCGGCCGCAATGCCGAGCAGGACCGCGGGCTCGACGCGTCCCTCGCGCGTCTCGACGACCTTGACGGCACGCGGCACCGTGGCGGCGATATCGCCATGCACGCGCGCGAGCGTCGAGCGATCGAGGAGGTCGGCCTTATTGAGGATGATGAGATCGGCACACAGAAGCTGATCCTCGTAAACTTCCTCCAAGGGATTGTCGTGCTCGAGCGACGGATCGGCTTCACGCTGGCGCGCGAGCTTTTCGGGATCATCGGCGAAACGGCCGGCGGCCACCGCCGCGGCATCGGCAACGGCCACCACCCCGTCGACCGTGACCCGCGAGCGGATGGGGGGCCAGTCGAAGGCCTTGAGAAGCGGTTTCGGCAAGGCGAGGCCGGAGGTCTCGACGATGATGTGATCGGGGGCTTCGTTGCGGCCGAGGAGCGCCTCGATGGCCGGAATGAAATCATCGGCGACCGTGCAGCACAGGCAGCCATTGGCGAGCTCGACGATGTTCTCCTCGCGGCAGCTCTCGATGCCGCAAGAGCGCAGGATCTCGCCGTCGACGCCGACATCGCCGAATTCGTTGATGATGAGCGCGAGACGCCGTCCGTTCGCGTGCTCGAGCACATGACGGATGAGTGTCGTCTTGCCGGCGCCCAGAAATCCGGTGACGATGGTGATCGGCGTTTTTTCGCCAAGATTCGCGGGCGAGGGCGTGTTCATTCGGCGGCCTCCGGAAGATTTTGAATGGGGTGATCACTGAGCGGCGGTATCCGGGCGACAACGCCCTTCTTCAAAGCGTCCGGGCGTTGCCGCCACGGAATGAGCCCGTCGGCGGCCGCCGCATAAAGGGCGGACGCGTCGAGAATGACTTGCGCCGAAGCCTCATCGGGCGCGAAATCGCCGTACACATAGGTCCATTTCCCGGGGGCCGAGAAAGCGATCGTGCACGGGCGCTTGCAGACGCTGAGACACTCGACGGGGATGAGCTCGACGGAAATGTCGCGGCGCGAAGCGACCTGCCGCAACGCCCGATACAACCGGGCCCCGGGGCGTTCGGCGTCGTCGGGTTCCCCCGCGTGCCGGCAGGTGATGCAGATATGGATGGAAGTCGATCGATCCGGCATTGCCGATGCTCCCGGCGCTCAGCGTCCTTGGGGTGCATCGGCCGGGCCTTCGGAAAGAGCCCAGCTTCCGGTTGACGCCGCGTGCGGCGCCGACCGCCTCCGGGGCGCCCCGCCCGGCGGCATGCGGCTGGCGACGGCAGGTCTCCTGGCTCGCGGATCTGCGCCTCGTGCTGCCTTCCCGGTCGCCGGCTCCGGCCAGCTTCCAGTGGCGTCGTCGCAAAAGGCTCACCGCTTACAGTTGCGGGGGCAGCTGCGGCATTGGCTCGGCGTCACGATCCCGCTCGGACGCCACGCCGCACCGCATTCCCTTTTCACCCCTCTTCCGAGGGGACCATCGCTCCCGTTAGATAGAAGGGCCGAAGGGTGGGTGTCAATCATTGAGCATCGCGATGCCAATTGCTTGTCCGGGCAAAGCCAACACACGCGCCCCTTCACGGCTGGAAGTGTTCTGATTTCAGTGCGCCTGTCGGTGCCAGAAAATATATTCGCCGCTGCGAATCTCGTCGATGATCCGACCCCTCAGGCAAAGGGTCGTCGGCGGGGGACGCTGCAGCCCGAGCAATTGCACGCGGGCCCGTGTACGCGGCAAAGCGACGGCGATCGCTCTGAGGAAGCGGTCGCGGCGCGTTGCGTCTCGAAGCACCGAGCTTCTGCCTATTGAGCCGAGCACGAGAATCGCTACATGTTTCGACGGGGCTGAATCGATTGCGAATTGGGTTCGCCCTCTTGCGCGCCGCAAGGGAGCGGGCCTCCATTTTGGGAGAAGATCGATGAAAGCTGAAATGATCGGCGGCACCACCGAGCACCCCATCACGGTTCGTCCCGCCAAGGGGCGCGCCAAAGTGAGCTGGAAGGACGCCGTCATCGTCGATTCCTCAAGGGCGCTCGATCTCGACGAGGCGTCGCACACGCTGGTGAAATATTTTCCGCGCGAAGATGCCGATATGAGCCTCTTGCGGCGCACGTCCCACAGCACCCATTGCCCCTACAAGGGTGATGCGAGCTATTTCTCCATCGTAGTGGACGGGCAAGTGTCCGAAAACGCCGTGTGGACTTATGAGAATCCCTTGCCGGGCGTCGCTGCCATCAAGGACCATCTGGCCTTTTACCCGAAGCGTGTCGACCGCATCGAGGACATGGGCTGATTCAAGCACGATCTTTCGAGGCAACGGCTTTCCGCTTTTTGTTCCCTCCTGCGGCGCCGGATGAGATGCGCGCATTTATCGGGCATTCTGAACTTGCTCGTGTTGATCTCGGCGCCTTCAGATCGGAGCGGCTCCCTCGACAAGCGCGAGGGCCTGTGTGCCCGTGAGCTCCTCGCGGCGCGCCCAGATGTTCTTGGAGGGGTGGACGGTCGTGGCGCGCTTGAGGCGCAGCAAGTAGGCAGGGCGGGAAAGCTCGACCGCACCGAACGTCGCCAGATGCGGCGTCACGAATTGCGTATCGAGAAGAACATAGCCGCCGAGCCTCAAACGCGCCACGAGATGCACGAGCGCGACCTTGGAGGCGTCGCGGGCGCGCGAGAACATGCTCTCGCCGAAAAAGGCGGCGCCGAGCGAGACGCCATAAAGGCCGCCGACGAGCGTCTCGTCCTGGTAAGCCTCGACCGTATGGCAATGCCCCTCGTCGAAAAGGTCGCGATAGAGCGCCCGGATGCGCGCATTGATCCAGGTGCGTTGCCGCCGCGCGCCGAAGGCGCTCGCGCAACCCTCGATGACGGCGTCGAAGTCCTTGTCGATCTCGACCCGGAAGCGCTGCGAGCGAACCGTTCTCGCCAGACGGGCCGGAACATGAAAGGCGTCGAGCGGGATGACGCCTCGCTTTTCGGGCTCGATCCAAAAGATCGTGGGGTCTTCGGCATCCTCCGCCATCGGAAAAAGCCCGATTTCGTAAGCCCTGAGCAGCAGTTCGGGCGTGATGACGGGAAGCGGAGCCGACACCTGGGCGAGCGGCGGGTTCAGAAGAGCTTGAGCCCGGGCGGCAGCGGAAGGCCGCCCGTCGCATCCTTCATCTTCTCAGCGAGCACCGCCTCTGCCTTCTTGCGCGCTTCCGCATGGGCCGCAACGATGAGATCCTCGAGAATCTCGCGTTCCTCGGCCTTCAGGAGGGTCGCATCGATCGAAATCCCGCGCATCGTGCCCTTGGCGTTGAGCCGGATCTTGACGAGGCCGCCGCCGGCTTCGCCTTCCACCTCGACCGTCTCCATCTCGGCCTGCATCTCTTGGAGCTTCGCCTGGGCGGATTGCACCTGCTTCATGAGGCCCATGATGTCGCGCATGTCTGCCTCTCCTCCTCAGGCCAATTGAAATCAATCATCGGACAGGTTGTCGAGAAACTCGAACGGATCGCTGTCCTCGACGGTTTGCGTGTCGAGGCTCCCGGCGTCGAGGCTCTCCGGATATTCTCCAGCCTCTTCCAGCTCTTCCTGCGTGGCCGCCAGGCTGTCGCGCACCGTGACGATTTCGGCGCCCGGGAATCGTTCGAGAATAGCGCGCACCAGAGGCTCCGTTCTCGCTGCCTCGAGCGCGGTTTTTCGTTCGACATCGCGGGTCTCCCCGACGCTGCGTCCCCCCGCGGCAGGCGAAAGGGCCACGAGCCAGCGCTCGCCGGTCCATTCGAAGAGGCGCCGCGCCACGGTCTTGGCAAGATCATCCTTCGCGCCCGGTGAAGGCTCGAACTCGATCCGACCTCGTTCGAAGGCGACGAGGCGCACATCGCGTTCGAGCGCGTAGGCGAGGGTGAGGTCGCGCTTCTCCTGGGCGAGCGCGATCACATCCTCGAAGCGATTGATCAGCGGCATCGCGCGCGGGCTTGGCGTCGGCTGCTCGCGTCGAAGCGCATTGGCGCCACCGGCTCCCGAGCTGGAGGAGGCAACGCGGAGGCTCGTCGGTTGTCGCGAAGATGGCGAGCTTGGGGTCGTCGAGACCGCCGAACTCGCGGGAGCCGCACCGGCAACGGCCGTGCCGCCTGAGAGCGCCGCGCCGCCGGGAGAGAGCGGGGCTGAAACAGGCGGCGCGGCCGATGAGCCTTGTGAGAGGGCCTTCAGCGCCTCATCGGGCGTCGGCAAATTGGACGCATAGGCGAGGCGGATGAGCAGCATCTCGGCGGCCGCAATCGGCTTTGCGGCCGCCTGCACCTCAAGGAGGCCGCGCGAGAGAATTTGCCAGGCGCGAGACAGCACGGGCATCGAAAGGCGCTCGGCGAAGGAAAGGCCGCGCACACGTTCGGCTTCCGAGAGTGCCGCGTCCTTGCCCGCCTCGGGCAAGATCTTCAACCGTGTCGCGAGGTGGGCGACGTCGGCGAGATCGGCGATGACGAGCGCGGGATCAGAGCCGATGTCGTAGAGCGCCCGCAGCCCGGCAAGCGCCTCGTTCGCCTTGCCGGCCATGAGTGCCTCGAACAGATCGAGGAGGCGCGCGCGATCGGCGAGACCGAGCATCGCGCGCACATCCTCGGCGACCACCTTGCCCGCGCCATGCGCGATGGCCTGGTCGAGAAGCGACATGGCGTCGCGCACGGAGCCCTCGGCGGCGCGCGCGATGAGCGCCAGCGCTTCATCATCGATCAGCACCTCTTCGAGCTTGCAGATGCGGGCGAGATGGCTGACGAGCGTCGCCGCATCCACGCGCCTGAGATCGAAGCGCTGACAGCGCGACAGCACGGTGACCGGCACCTTGCGAATCTCGGTCGTCGCAAAAATGAATTTCACATGCGGCGGCGGCTCCTCGAGTGTCTTGAGGAAGGCGTTGAAGGCCCCCGCCGACAGCATATGCACTTCATCGATGATGTAGACCTTGTAGCGAGCCGAAGTCGGTGCATAACGCACGCTGTCGGTGATCTGGCGCACATTCTCGACGCCATTGTTCGAGGCAGCGTCGATCTCCATCACGTCGATGTGGTTGCCTTCGATGATCGCTTCGCAATGCAGACCGAAGCGCTCGAGATCGACCGTCGGTGTGCCGCCGCCATCCGTCAATTGGTAGTTGAGCCCGCGCGCCAGGATGCGCGCCGTCGTCGTCTTGCCCACGCCGCGCACTCCGGTGAGCATCCAGGCTTGCGGAATGCGATTGTTGGCGAAGGCATTGCGCAACGTCCGCACCATCGGGTCCTGCCCGATGAGATCGGCGAAGCTCGAAGGACGGTATTTGCGCGCCAGCACGCGGTAGCCGGAGGCACGTGCTTGCGGCGGCGCAAAGCCCGGCAGCGACAGCTCCTCGGCCCCCTGCACCTCCGCCGGGAGCGCTTCGCTCGCCGGGGTGGAAGGAGGCGTTTCCTGCATCGCTCATGTCCCGATGAGAAGTGGGAGGCTGGACGAAGACCCGCTCGGTCCCGTTAGGGCTGCTTCCTTCCGGACCTGACCCGGTTGGCGAGTGAAACGTCCCTCGCCAACCTCCCAGGGCCTATATCGCGCAGCCCAAGGCCAGGTGCAAGAGGACGAAGCGACGGGACGAGGCGACAGAGGACGAGAGGAACGACGTTCGTCACCACCGAAAACGCGCTTCGCGCCCGAAATTCAGGATCTGCGCGCGAGCGCGAGGCCTGCTCCCGCGCCGATGAGGAGGCCGCCCGTCAACCGGTTGCGGAGCTTGCCGTTGACCGCGAGAAAGGCGCGGAAGCGACCGGCAAGAAGCGCCCAGGTGCCGTCGAGCATGACTGCGATGACGAAAAAGGTCACCGCGAGCAAAATGAGCTGCGCAGTGAGATCGGCACCGACGCTCACGAATTGGGGAAAGAATGCGCCGTAGAACAGAAGCGTTTTCGGATTGCTGAGCGACACGAGGAAACCGCGCAGATAAATGGCGCGCGCCGAACGCGGCTCCGGCTTCGCCTTCGTGAGATCGACGGGCGGGGCGCGCCACGCCTTGATTCCGAGATAAACCAGATAGGCGACGCCGATCCAGCGCAGCCATTCGAACCAATTGGCCATCACCGAAAGAAAGGTGGTCATGCCGGCGATCGTGAGGAGCAGCTGGATGACGACCGCGGAGCTCGTGCCGGCAACGGTGAGGAGACCGTAGCGCGATCCATGCGCCACGCTGTTCGCGACGATGAGCGCGACATTCGGTCCCGGGATGAGGATCAGGATGGCGGTCGCGGCGACGAAGGTGAGATAAAGCTCGAGCGACATGAGGAGCGTTCCGATTTCTTGCGCCATCATGCCGTAAATTCACACGATTGACCATCGCGCGGTCTTGCCGGGATCCTTACTGTCGCGCGTCCTCGCGCATCATCATGGCGCCCTTCTCGGCGATCATCACGGTCGGTGAGTTGGTGTTGCCCGAGGTGATCCGCGGCATCGCGGATGCGTCAATGACGCGCAAGCCGGCGACGCCGCGGACACGCAGCCTCTCATCGAGGACGGCATTGCGATCATGGGCGGGCCCCATGCTCGCCGTTCCGACCGGATGAAAGATCGTCGTGCCGAGATCGCCCGCGGCGCGGATGAGATCGTCATCGCTGATCTTTTCGGCGCCCGGTATGTGCTCGCGCGGCCTGAAGCGTGCGAGCGGCTTTTGCGCCACGATGTGTCGCGTGAGCCGGAGCGCCGCCACCGCGACGCGACGATCCTCGTCGCTCGCGAGATAGTTCGGGCGGATCGCCGGCGGCACCGAGGCATCGGGACTCACCGCATGCACGCTCCCGCGGCTGGTGGGACGCAGATTGGCGACGCTTGCGGTAAAGGCCGCGAAGGGATGGAGACCGTCGCCCCATTTATCGAGCGAGAGCGGCTGGAAATGGAATTGCAGATTGGGGGTCGCGTATTCGGGGGATGAGCGCGCGAAGGCTCCGACTTGCGAGGGCGCCATGGTCAAGGGGCCCTTGCGCAGAAAAACGTAGTTGAGCCCCATCCCGGCGCGTTTCCAGAGCCTCGCATAATCACCGTTGAGCGTACGTGCGCCGTCGACCTTGTAGACGGGACGCAATTGCAGATGATCTTGCAGATTCTCGCCGATGCCGGGCGAATGCATGACGACGGCAATGCCGAGCTCATTGAGGCGCGCCGCGTCCCCGATGCCGGAGAGCTCGAGGAGCTTGGGCGACACGACCGAGCCCGCCGCCAAAACGATCTCCTTGTCCGCCGCCACATGATACCGTTCCTCGCCTCGGCGAAACACGATGCCCGTCGCGCGTCCGTCCTTGAAGGTGACGCGCTCGGCGTGGGCGTTCGTTTCGAGGCGCAAATTCGGTCGCTTGAGCGCGGGTTTGAGAAAGCCGCGCGCCGCGCTCCAGCGCCGCCCGCGCTTCTGGTTCACCTGGAAATAGGACGAGCCTTCGTTGTCGCCCGTGTTGAAATCCGCGATCTTCGGAATGCCGGCAGCTTCGCAGGCATCGCGAACGGCATCGAGAATGTCCCAGCGCAGGCGCGGATATTCGACGCGCCACTCGCCGCCTTGTGCGTGCGCCTCGTTCGGCGGGGCGGCATGGTCTTCATGGGCGAGGAAAACCGGAAGGACGTCGCTCCAGCTCCAGCCCGGAAGGCCGAGCTGGCGCCAGCCGTCGTAATCGGCGGCCTGGCCCCGCATGTAGATCATGGCGTTGATCGAGGAGCACCCTCCGATCACCTTGCCGCGCGGGTAGGCAAGCTTTCGCCCGTTGAGCCCCGCCTCTTCCTGTGTGGTGAACAGCCAATCAGCACGTGGATTGCCGATGGCGAAGAGATATCCCACCGGAATGTGAAACCATATCCAGTTGTCGCGACCGCCGGCTTCCAGGACAAGCACGCGCCGGCGTGGATCGGCGGAAAGGCGGTTCGCGAGCACGCAACCCGCGGAGCCGGCACCGACGATGACGTAGTCGTAGGAACCGAAATCGGCGGCATTCGAGGTCATGATCCGTTATAGCGCCGCAACGCTTGCTTGCCAGCCGTTCTCTGCCGGGTATTCGCAGGTGCGAAATGCATCAAGCCCGCCAAACATCGCGGGCGGCCGAGGCGACACCGGGCCCAAGCGCGTCGAGAAGCGCGCGCACCCGCCGAAGATTTGTGCCGAGATCGAAATTGCCGAGCTGGCTGCGCGAATAGACGGCAAGTGTCGCGTGATCGGCGTCCACGGGGACGATCTCGACATCGACCGTGTCCGGAAAGCGCAGGAAGCGGGTCCGCACGACGAAACGATCATGCAGCCTCGTCTCGTCCGAACCGACGAGAACGCCGCCTTGCGTGGCGAAATAGCGCCGCACGCGCCGGCGCAGCTCCCCGGCCGCAGCTGCGTAATTCGACGGGACGACATCAACCCGCGCACTTCCGCAAGTGGCGGGAGGACAAGCGAGTGCGTCATTGCCGGCGGCGCGCCGGGTGATCGTCTCGAAGGCGATCTCGCCGAGATCGGGCGGACCGAAGAGACCTTCATAAAGTCGGTCGAGAAGGTGGAGCTGGCCCGCCGCGAGCACCGCCAGCACGAGAGCAGCGACAAGGGTGACGGTCGCAATCGCCAAGGTATGGCGCGTTCTCGGCGCGTGCATGCTCATGCGCGCTGCTTCTGCAGCCGAGCCACTATTCGGGCCATGACGCCGCGCGGCAACAAGCGAGGCGCAAGCGGCGTCAGCTTGTTCCCGAGGCCCGGGATCACCAGCGTCTTGCCGGCGCGATGACCTGCGAGACCGAGCCGCGCCACCTCGCGTGACGAGATCGAGAGGCGCCGCAGTAGCGGCGTCTCTGCCATGCCGGCGACTTGCTGAAACTCGGTTGGGGTCGGTCCCGGACACAATGCCGTCACCACGACGCCGCTGCCCCGCAGCTCGTGCGCAATGGCTTCGGAGAAGGACAGAACATAGGCTTTGCTCGCATAATAGACGCTCATATACGGGCCGGGCAGAAAGGAAGCGGTGGAGGCGACATTGATGATGCCGCCCACGCGGCGAGCGCGCATCGGCGCCAGAAAAACACCGGTGAGGCGCGTAAGCGCAACGACATTGAGCGCGAGCATGTCGGTGATGCGTTCGAGCGGCTGCTCCGCGAAGGCGCCCATAAGGCCGAAGCCGGCATTGTTGATCAAGGTGTGGATTTCGACCCCGAGCGTCTGCACCTTCTCGGCGAGGAGATCGGCCGCCTCGTTTCTCGCGAGATCGAGCGCGACGGTTTCGACGCGCACGCCATGGGCGCGCCGCAGCTCGCCGGCAAGCGCCTCGAGCCTGTCTTGACGCCGTGCCGTGATCACGAGCGTCTCGCCTTCAGCGCCGAGGAGCCTCGCGAACTCGGCGCCGATGCCGGCGGAGGCACCCGTGATAAGCGTTGCCGGCGTCATGGGTCTTCCCTCGATCGTCGTCCAGGATGCCTGTTCGCCCCCATCTGGCGACGCGCTTTCAACGAATCGAGCGCGACGTTCTCGGCGTCCTGGGGCGACATCCAGGACCAGCCGGGCATCTGATGCCGGAACCAAGTGAACTGCCGCCTCGCATATCGGCGCGTATCGGCTTTTGCCGCAAGTGCGGCCTCGGAAAGGCCGATCTCGCCGCGCAAATGCGCCAGAAGCCAGGGAACGCCATGAGCGCGCAGCGCCGGAAGCGAAGGATCGAGCCCGCGCGCGGCAAGATGACGGATTTCCTCGAGCGCGCCTTCGGCCAGCATCGCATCGAAGCGTCGCTCGATGCGCTGGCGCAGCTCATCGCGATCGGGCGCAAGAAAGAGGCGCACGCAGTGCTCGGGCGCGAGGAGCGGGGAGGGGCGCTCGCCCTCCTGCCATTCACGCAGCGAGCGTCCGGTCGCCTCGAAGATTTCGAGCGCCCGAATGATGCGCTGACGATCACTCGGGCGAAGCTTCGCGGCCGCAAAAGGGTCCTGCGCTGCCAGAATCTCGTGCAATTGCGGCGAGGCATGCGCCTGCGCAAGCTCGCGGATCTTCCGACGCACCGCTTCGGGAACCGGCGGCATGGCCGAAAGGCCGTGCGTGAGCGCCTTGAAGTAAAGGCCTGTCCCGCCCACGAGGATCGGGGTGAGGCGGCGCTCGCGTGCTTGCGCGAGGGCCTTTTCGGCATCCGCGAGCCAGAGGCCGACCGACCAGTTGCACGCGGCGTCGACATAGCCGAAGAGCAGATGAGGCGCTTCCTGTTCTTCCTTCACGCTCGGCCTTGCGCTGAGGACGCGCAGATCGCGATAGACTTGCATCGAATCGCAATTGATCACGACGCCCCCGAGCTTTCGAGCAAGCGAAATGGCGAGCGCCGACTTGCCCGAAGCGGTCGGACCTGCGATCAAAATCGCCGGGGACGTCTCACCGCGCAGCGCGCGCGGGGTCATGCGCGCCGAAGTGCCGGAGCCGGACGGGGTTTCACGCGAGCAGGTCAGCACAGCCGGATCTTTTTCGGTTTCACGAATTCGTTCGAAGCTCGAGCCAAATCTCGATAGACAGATGACAGCGCCACCGCAAAGGCTCGTTCCTCACGTCCTGGTTCTCGCTTGCGCGCCGAAAAGCCGTGCGCTCGATACGAAGCTTTTGCGCGCCTGCGCGGAAATTGTCGACCGGGCAGCCGCTCCGGTTTTGCTGGAAGAGGGCGGCGTGGCCGAGATCGCCTTCACGCGCCCCGAGGGTCGAGATCACGCAGCGCTTCTCGCGCGCCTTCGCGATGTGGTGGCGCAGGTGCCGATCGACGTCGCGATCGTGGCGGCGCAAGAGCGGCGCAAGCGTCTCCTTCTTGCCGACATGGACTCGACGATGATCGAGCAGGAATGCATCGACGAGCTTGCCGCGAAGCTCGGGCTGCGGGCTGAAGTATCCGCCATCACCGAACGCGCGATGCGAGGCGAAATCGCCTTCGAACCGGCCTTGCGCGAACGGGTGGCGCTTCTGAAGGGCATGCCCGTCGAAACCGTGAATGAGGTCCTTTCGCGCATCACATTGACGCAAGGCGCGCGGAAGCTTGTGATGACGATGCGCGCCCATGGGGCGCATTGCTGCCTCGTCTCCGGCGGCTTCACCTTGTTCACCGGGCCTCTCGCGGAGAGGCTCGGTTTCCATGAGCATCGCGCCAACCGTCTCGTGGTGAGACACGAGCGCCTCACGGGCGAAGTCGAGGAGCCGATCCTCGGTCGGGATGCGAAACGAGACGCGCTCGCCGAATTGCGCGAGCGACTTTCGCTTCCGCGCGAGGCGGTGCTCGCGGTGGGTGATGGCGCAAACGACCTCGCCATGCTGGCCGAAGCAGGATGGGGCATCGCCTATCGGGCCAAACCCGCTGTCGCGGCGGCCGCGCCTTTTCGCATCGATCATGCGGATCTGAGCGCGCTTCTTCATATGCAAGGCTATCGGCGCGAGGAATTCTGTGAATGACGATGCTCGTTTTTTCGAGGCATCAGCGTGCGCCGGAGGCTTTGACCTCTTCTCGCTCCCTTATTCCTCCGAGCGGGCGCGCGGGGCGCCGCGCGTTGCCGATCGCGCCGTGCGCGATTTCCCCACCCGATAGAGTTGGAAACGGCCCCCATCGAAAACTTGCGTCATGAGTTCCGGCGCGGGATTGTCGGCGCCATCCTCGGTGAAGAGCAGGTAGATATAGTCGAAGCGCTGTGGCCAGGCACGCCAATAGGCGGTGCTATCGGTGTCGGGACGCAACGCCGCGACGATGAGCTCATCGATCGTCGGCGGCGTCCCGTCCTCGGTGTCGACCTGATCCACGTACGGACGGCGCACATGCATGATCTGCTTGCCTTCGACCGTGAACGCCGTGGTCACGAGCGCCGAGCGCTCGATGATGGCGAGGCAGGCGGCATGCACCAGGCCGAGATTCTCGATCTCGTCGCCGCCGCTCTGATCCGCATAGGCGACGAGCACGGTTGCGCCCCGTTCGATGCGCTTCACCGAATCGCGGAACTCGAGGCTTGCGGCTGAAAGCGACGTCCAGGCGACATTGACCTCGATGACGCGTATCAGGAGCACGATCGCGGTGAGCGCGATGAAAGTTCGCCTTACGCTGCGCGGACGGATGTCGAGATGCAGGCAAGCGACGCTCATGAACGCGAGCGCGATGGGCAGCCGCTGATCGGCCATGTAGGTGTCGAAAAGCATGCGCGGCAAGGCCAGATAGACGAGGCCGCCGACGCCAAGCACGAAGAGGCCGACGGGGTGAAAACGCAAATAGCCGCGCCGCGTCGCCCAGATGGCGCTTGCCGCGAGCGCACCCGTCAGAATGAAAGCGATGATGTCGGAATAGACCTCGATCGTGAAGGCGAGGCCATCGATTTTGCCGGTCGATTCCCACTCGAATCCCGTCACGTGATCGAGGATCGGACTTCGGCAGAGCAGCAAGAGCGCAGGCAGGAAAGGCAGGCCCGCCGCCACGAAATCGAGCAGCCCGCGCCTCAGGTAGCGGCGCTCGAGCGTCGTGAGGCGCCAGAGCTCGAAGGCCAGGAGCCCGACCCCGTAAACACCGACCGCGAAGAGGTGGCAGAAGAACAGCACGAGGACGAAGAGCGTCGAGACGAGAAGGCGAATCGCTATCGCTTTCTCGCGCAAGGCCACCCAGGCCGCGAGCCCCCAAAGCGCGATCCCGATGCCGAACTGGTAATTGGTGACGCCGATCAGAAAGACCCGATTATAGAGAAGCGGAAAGGCAATCAGCGGCAGCACGGACCAGCGTCCATGCAGTGCCCGATGGAGCGCCATGGCACCCGATATGATGAGAACGAAAGTCGAGATGAGAAAAAGCTGCCCGGCCGCGTAGATGTTCATGATGCGGACGAGAGAAGGGACGGTGAGGTCCATCATGAGATTGGGGACGATTTCCCAATGCAGCTCATAGAAGCGCGCGAGATTGGGATCGTGGCCGAGATTGGCGATGACGCTCATGCGCGCCAGATGATTGGCGTAGTCCTCGAGCGGCGGCAGAGGGCTCGTGATCACCGGAATCGAGGTGATGAGCGCGAGCACGGCGAAAAGCACGGCGATTTGCGACGCCGAAAAATCCGCGCCGCCGCGCACCGGTCCGGCAGGCGCGACGCTGAAGAATTTTGCGACCTCCCGAAGTGGGGCAGCAAGGCTCATGAGGGGAGCTCCGACGTAATCCGAGGGACGTCTCGGCGAGCCTGACGCATGGTCCGTTCTGGCGTCGTGGCAAAAGATAGCAAGCACAAATTACGAAAATGCCATGGGCCGCCTCGCACGAGTGGCGGGCTGGATTGATACTGTACGTTTGTCATAACAAACATATTGTGTCTTATATAGAACGACAGTCGGTCAGCTGGACTTGAGGAAGATCACCCAGGAACGATAATCGAGGGCACCGCGATTGCGCGGTTCGCCTCGCTCGGAGAAATCCCGTCATGTCTCGTCGCTTCTATACGCTCGATGTGTTCA
>Ga0213882_10000449_pt1 | contig 13883 bp, 11 predicted proteins | sample BarmaccoBMER_R09_FD_160106 | JGI IMG/M metagenome (GOLD analysis project Ga0213882, IMG submission 160106) | Barbacenia macrantha exposed rock microbial communities from rupestrian grasslands, the National Park of Serra do Cipo, Brazil - ER_R09 ...
GGCCCGGAAGGATGCCAGCGTCCGACAGCCCGTGATAGAGGCCGACCGCATGGTGTTCTGGACCAAGGCCACCGCCGTCGGCCGATCCGGAGCGCCAGCAGCCGCCCGCCCAGGCTGTAGCCCCCGGCCTCCGTCAGGCGGTTCGCGGGCGCTAGGAGCTGGCGTTCCAGTGGTTTGCCGTCGGGATCCTCCAGCACCTGCATGGGCCGGCCGCCCTGACTGAGAGGCTCGAGCGGCCGCAGCGCCCAGGCAATGTCGAGTTCGTCCCTCAATCCATGTTCATGTGCGAGACGACCGACAAGGGCCGGATGCGGGCGCTCCGCGAGGGCCGAACCGCCAATTCGAGCGCCAGTTCCCATCGGTCCCCGAACGCCGTATTCAGCAGAAGACTCGATCCTCGTCCTCCCAAGAACTTGGAGGCGGGCGTGCTCACCATTCTGAAACCCGGAAGTTTGGCTCAATGCAGGCTCCACTATTAACAATGGAAGGCCAATCAGGCCTGACAAGCGGCACTCCGCCCAGCCTGGCCGAGCTTAGGGGATGGGTTTGCCACACACGAGACAGTCTGGCGATGCCTCCGATGCGATTTTCCTTATCGCACTACCGCGGACTTGGCGTCCGGCGAGCGGCGAATGCGCCCCGATGTACGGTCCGGCCTCGCCTTGCAAGAGTTTTCGCCGTCTAGCTCCAACTGGACCGCGAGAATATATGATCGCGGAAGAGAGCCGCGCTCGATTGTGAAGCACTCGTTGAAGGCTAAGGTATCGCGTGGGGCCGCAGCACGGTTTTCATAGTGGCAATCATAGACGAACTCGGTCTGCAGGGTATGGAAGAACTTCTCCATCGGTGCATTGTCGAAGCAGCTGACCTTGCGGCAGGCTCATACCTGCTTCATGCGAAGGATTGATGAGATATCGCAGGTTTGGTTGGTGTGGGGAAAGGCGGTAGCGCTCCCCCGCTACCACTGGCCACGATTTTGCACGCGCTTTCCGTAACACACGTTTAGCTGCCGCCTACTTAACTTCCAGGCTGCCGCGATGTGCGGCCACTGCACAAACATTGATCAAGAAAAGCAAATTAGTGCTGCTTGCTAACGAGATACCTCCGGCTATGCTGCGCCGCAGCGGGGCATGCTGACAAGCGGTGTCGCGTGTAGACAGCGGAGGCACAATGACGTGTTCTGCCCTCTCTCCTGGTGCGGCGCAATCGCCGGCCTCATTGTCGGAGGGCTGATCGCTCCCACGACATCGGCCAGGGCAGCCGGCGTTCTGACGGTGGCGATGACCGCGGGCGATTTGCCGACAACGACAGGCAATCCAGACCAGGGCTTTGAGGGCTTTCGATTTGTCGGCTGGAATCTGTACGACGCTTTGATCAACTGGGATCTGTCCCAGGGCGACAGGGCCTCCGACATCAAGCCTGGCCTCGCGACCGAGTGGCATATCGATCCGGCGAACCACAAGCGCTGGATCTTCACCCTCGACGTCGTCGTCCGAATGCTCGGGGGCCTGTGGGGGAAGGGGCGGGCGCCCATTCCGCTTGCGCTGGTCCCGCTGACGACCGGCCAGGTCCTCGACGTCGGCGACTTCACGATCGGCTGCTTCCCGGTCCGCCGCCGCGAGACCGACAGCTTCGGATTCTGCTTCGAAAGTCGTGCACCGCGTCATCTGAGACCAGACCGCTTGGCAGCCCTCGGAGTACCGGACGGCCCGGTGCGGAAGGATCTCGCGGAAGGAAAGCCCGTCATGCTCGATGACGGCAGGACGGTCGATCCAGAACACGTGCTCGGGCCTGCCGAACGACGCAAGAAGCTCGTCGTGGTCGGCGATACCGAAACCACCCAGGGTCTGGCCGAATGGGTCCGCGACGCCGATCTGCTGGTGATAGAGGCCACGTTTCTCGATCGTGATTCGCTTATTGCGCGCGACTACGGACATCTCACCGCGGCCGAGGCCGCTACTCTTGCGGCGACCAACAATTTCCAATTGCTCATCCTGACCCACATTTCCGGACGCTACGGCGATGAGGAAATATTGGCGGTGGCGACCAAGAGGTTTCCGAACAGCCGGGTTGCGAATGATTTCGATCACATCGTGATCTGATTGGCGCAGGAGCGCGGCGCTCCGTGCAACGCGATGCCCGGCGGTTACACGTCATACTGTCGACGTCACCTTTCTTGACGCGACTTCGTCGAATTGTACGCAAGCCGGGCTCTGTGGCGCGTTCTTATGCTGGCTGCCGAAATGACGTGCACGGCACAAGGACATTAGTCCGGCTTATGCAGCCGATTTTCCCTTCCAATTTTACTTCGAAAATGTCCGTCGATAACCTCCTTGCAAGTCGAGCAGCAATCGATCGGTCGGATCGTTGCGCAGTTCATCGTAACCAACGAGGGTTGCCATGGTTGAGACAAAGGGGTCCAGCGACGATAGTGCCGGAACGAAATCACGCCCGGGAAAGCTGAGCCGCCGTTCACTGCTGAAAGCGGGCGCCGCGCTCGCCGGCGCCGCGCGGCCGGATCGGACGCGATCCGTGGCTTCCCCACCATCTGGGCGCAGGAAATCAAGGACATCGAGCTGCGCCATGTCGGCGTCTCCTATTCCGTCGTGAAGGCGATCGGCGACCAGGCTGCAAAGGATCTCGGCTTCAAGGTCACGATGCAGAACCTGGATACGTCGGCCGCGATCAACCGCTTCATCAGCCAGCCCAATACCGTCGATATCGCCGATCTCGAGGGCTGGCAGGCCAAGCTCGCGGCCAAGCGCGGCGTGATCCAGGGCATCGAGGTCAAGAAGATCAAGGAGTTCGAGAACATCCTGCCGATCTTCACCAAGGGCGAGATCGACGGCCACAAGATCCCGCGCCAGGGCATCTCGCCCTATGAGGCGATGTATATCGAAAAACCCGACGCGACCGATCTGCATGAAGGCATCACCGAATGGGCCACCTTCCTGCCGCAGGTCTATAACGCGGACTCGATCGGCTATCGGCCCGATCTCGTCGGCCACGAGGTCACCGAGTGGAAGGACCTGATCGATCCGAAATTCAAGGGCAAGGCCGCAATCCTCGACGTGCCGGCGATCGGCATCATGGACGCGGCGCTGTGCTTTGAGAGCGCGGGCCTGATCAAGTACGGCAACAAGGGCAACATGACCAAGGAGGAGATCGACTTCACCTGCAACAAGCTGATCGAATTGAAGAAGGAAGGCCAGTTCCGCGCAACCTGGACCACCTTCGACCAGTCGGTGCAACTGATGGCGGCGGGCGAGGTCGTCATCCAGTCGATGTGGTCGCCGGCGGTCGCCGCCGTGCGGGTGAAGGAGATTCCCTGCGTCTACGCGCCGGTCAACGTCAAGAACGGCAAGGAAGGCTATCGCGGCTGGTGCAACGGCATGGGGCTGATGAAGCATCTCTCCGGCAAGAAGCTCGACGCGGCCTACGAATATCTCAACTGGTATCTCTCGGGATGGCAAGGCGGGTTTGTCGCGCGCTACGGGTACTACAGCCCGGTGCCGTCGACCGCGAAGAAGTTCCTGACCCCTGCGGAATGGGACTTCTGGTACGAGGGCAAGCCGGCGCCGGAGGTGATCAACGATCCCTATGGCGTGGCGATGGAGAAGTCCGGCACCAAGCGCGACGGCGGCTCGTTCCTGGACCGCGTCACCAACATCTCCTGCTGGAACACGCTGATGGACGAAGCCGCCTACATGAACAAGCGCTGGAACGATTTCAAGGTGGCGTAGTCCTCGCGATCAACTTTCATTGCTGGCGGCGCGCGCCGCCAGCCTTTCTGAAGCTGGTCGTTAGCGGGATGGCAACGCAAACCATGCAAACAGCCTTTCGCCCATTACGCGCCAATCTCGCCGGATGGTTTTTCGTCTCGCCCCTCGTGGTCGTGCTGGTGCCGTTCTTCGTGGCGCCGATCCTGGTGGTGCTGGCGGCGAGCTTTTTTTCGACCGACGGTTTTGGTGGCCTGACACCTACCTTCACGCTGGCGAACTATGCCGAGATCCTGCACTCGGCGCTGACGCTGAACCTCTATCTCGCCACGGTGAAGTTCACCGTCCTGACCTGGGTGTTCACGCTCGCGATCGGATTTCTCGTCGCCTATTTCCTGGTGTTCCACGTCCGCAGCCAGCTGCTTGCGATCGGCCTGTTCCTGGTCTGCACGGTGCCGTTCTGGACCTCGAACATCATAAGAATGATCTCGTGGATTCCGCTGCTCGGCAAGGAGGGCCTCATCAATGACGCGCTGCTCGCGACCGGCGTCATCCATCAGCCTCTCGAAGTGCTTTTGTTCTCCGACCTAGCCGTCGTGATCGCCTATGTCCACCAGCTCACGATCTTCATGATCGTGCCGATCTTCAATTCGATGGCGCGCATCGACAAGAAGCTCATCGAGGCGGCAGTCGACGCCGCTGCGAGCCGGTTCGACATCATGCGGCTGATCGTCTTGCCGATGTCGAAGAACGGCATCGCGCTCGGAACCATCTTCGTGGTGTCGATCGTGATGGGCGACTTCTTCGTGGTCAAGGTGATGTCGGGCGGCGGTTCGGCCTCGGTGGTGGGCGCGTTCTACGAGGATGTCGGCGTGCTGCAGTACCCGACCGCGGCGGCAAGCGCGGTGTTGCTGACCTTGATCCTGATCGCGATCGTGTCGCTGATCCTGCGCACCGTCGACATCCGCCGGGAGATCACGCAATGAGTGACGCGATCACCACGATCGACGGCGTCGCAATGCCGGCAGCACGTGGCGCGATCGCGCCGCGGAGCGGTGCGCGGCCCTGGACCTTCTATGCGCTGGCGACGCTGTTTGCGCTTTACGTGCTCGCACTCTACGGCCCGATGAGCTGCATCTACATCCTGTCGTTCCAGGATGTCCGCGGCGGTCTGGTGTTCCCGATGAAGGGGCATTCGCTGCACTGGTTCGTCGACCTGTTCACCCAGGTGCGCACCGGCGATGTCAAAGGCTCGTTCGACCGCTCGATCAAGCTCGCCATTCTCGTCACCATCCTCACCGTCGTGATCTCGTTCATGGCCGGCCTCGGTTTCCGCCGCCGCTTCAAAGGCGACGGTGTCGTGTTCTATGTGATGATCGGCAGCCTGGTGGCGCCCGGGCTGGTGCTCGGGCTCGGCACCGGATTGTTGTTTCAGGCGCTCGGCATCGCAACCAGCTGGTACGGCTCGGCGCTCGGCGCGCAGCTGTCATGGACCCTGCCATTCGGCGTGCTGGTGATGTTCGCGGTGATGTCGCGCTTCGACGACGCCTGGGAGGAGGCGGCGCGCGACCTCGGCGCCAGCCGTTGGCAGACCATCTGGCTCGTCATCATCCCGGTACTGGCGCCGGGCCTGGTCGCGGTCGCGCTGTTCGGCTTCACGCTGTCTTACGACGAGTTTGCCCGCAGCCTGCAGACCGCGGGCTCGCTCAACACCCTGCCGCTGGAAATCTGGAGCATGACGCTGAACGTGACCTCGCCCTCGCTCTACGCGCTCGGCACGGTCACGACCATCGTCTCCTTCATCATCATCGGAGTCAGCCTCGGGACGATCGTCCTGATCCAGAAGAAACGCGGTGGCCGCGCCATGCCGCCGGAGAGGTCGTAAATGAGAATCGAGCGTGGCGACATCGAGCTGGCCGGCGTATGCAAGAGTTTTGACGGCGCGACCAACGTCGTCGATGGCGTCAACCTGAGAATCGCGGACGGCGCCTATTGCTGCTTCCTCGGGCCCTCCGGCTGCGGCAAGACCACGATTTTGCGGATGATCGCAGGCCACGAGGATCCGAGTGTGGGGGAGATCCTGATCGGCGGGCAGAACGTCGTCGGGCTGGTGCCGGCCGCGCGGCGCACCGCGATGATGTTCCAGTCCTATGCGCTGTTCCCGCATCTGTCGGTGCGCGACAACGTCACCTTTGCGCTGCGCGTCCGGGGCGTCTCGAAGGCGGATCGGCTGCGCGCCGCCGACGCCATGTTGGAAAAGGTCAGGCTGACGCAGTTCGCCGACCGCCTGCCCGCGCAGCTCTCAGGTGGCCAGCAGCAGCGCGTCGCGCTGGCGCGGGCTGCGATCACCGAGCCCCGCGTCCTGCTGCTCGACGAACCCTTGTCGGCGCTGGACGAGCAGCTGCGCGTGCAGATGCGGCAGGAATTGCGCCGGATGCAGCGCGAGCTCGGCATTACCTTCATTCATGTCACCCATACCCAGCTGGAGGCGATTGCGCTCGCCGATCTCGTCGTGGTGATGGAGCAGGGCAGGATCAAGCAGGCCGGCCCCCCGCGCGAGGTCTACGCCACGCCAAACGACCGCTATGTGGCCGAGTTTCTCGGCGGCCAGAACGTGCTGCATGGACGCATCAAGAAGGTCAACGGCGCGAGCTTCGTCATCGTGCCCCCGATGCAGGGATCAATCGAGGTACCGCTCGGCGCGCGCGCACGCTTGAGCGTCGGCGACCGCATCGACATCGCGGTCCGCCGCGACGACGTCGAATTGATCCGGCCGGGCCGTGAGCTGCCGCCGGGGTACGCGTCCGCGCTGCCGAGCCGGGTTCTGGCGATCGAATACCAGGGCAATTTCGTCAAGGTCATGCTCGACACCGTGCCCGATGACGAGTTCGTCGCCTATGTGCCCGAGCGCGTATTCTTTGCCGATCCCCTCAATGTCGGCGACATGGTGCTGGCGACCTGGGTCGCTGACCGCGCGCGTGCCCTGGCCTAGATCCTGCTTGTTTAAGAAACGGAGCCTCACCGTGCAGATATCATTCACGCTCAATGCCAAGCCGGTCACGTTGGATGTCGAGCCGGCAACCCTGGTCACCGAGCTCCTGCGTGAGCATCTCAACCTCACCGGTACCCATATCGGCTGCGACACGAGCCAGTGCGGCGCCTGTGTTGTGCATCTGGATGGACTGGCGGTGAAGAGCTGCACGCTTCTTGCGCCGGCGCTCCAGGGCAAATCACTGGTCACCATCGAGGGCTTGCAGGGCGCTCCGGGATCGAACCAGCTGCATCCGATGCAGGAGGCGTTTCGCCAGCATCACGGGCTGCAGTGCGGGTTCTGCACGCCCGGCATGGTGATGAGCGCGATCGCTCTCGCCCACGCCAAGGCTGCGCTCACGGAGGCCGAGGTCCGTCGCGGCCTCGAAGGCAATATCTGCCGCTGCACGGGCTACCAGAACATCGTCTTGGCCGTGATGGCGGGCACGGCTGCCATGCACGGCGCCGGATCGGGAGAGTGACCATGGGCAATGTCATCGGGATTGGCGCATCACCGCGGCGCAAAGAAGACCAGCGTTTTCTCACCGGCCGCGGCAATTACGTATCCGACATCAAGCGGCCGGGAATGGCGGCCGGCGTCTTCCTGCGCTCGCCGCACGCGCATGCCCTCATCCGCGGCATCGACAAGCAGGCGGCGCTGGAGATGCCCGGCGTTATCGCGGTCCTGACTGGCGAGGACGTCGCAGCCGACGGGCTCGGCTCGTTGCCGTGCGGCTGGGGCATTACCGACGCGCGGGGCGTGCCGATGAAGGAGCCGCCGTTCCCGATGCTGGCACAGGGCAAGGTCCGCTTCGTCGGTGACATGGTGGCGTTCGTGATCGCCGAGACGGTAGAGGATGCGAGCACGGCTGCGGAGCTCGTGAAGGTCGACTACGAGGTGCTGCCGTCCGTGGTCGGCGTGCTCGACGCGGTCAGGCCCGGGGCGCCAAAACTGTTCGACGACGTGCCGAACAATATCTGCTGCGACTGGGAACTCGGCGACAAGGCGGCGGTCGACACGGCGTTTCGCAAGGCGGCGCATGTCGCCCGGCTCAGCCTGGTCAACAACCGCCTGATCGGTAATCCGATGGAGCCGCGCGCGGCAATCGCCGAATATAATCCGGGCACCGGCCAGCACACGCTGTGGACCACCAGCCAGTTCCCCCATGTCGTGCGCTTCCTGATGAGCGCGCTGGTGTTGAAGCTGCCCGAACACAAGGTGCGGGTGGTGGCGCCCGATGTCGGCGGCGGCTTTGGCGTCAAGCAATTCCACTATGGCGAGGAGGCGGTCATCACCTGGGCTGCGAAGCGGGTGATGCGGCCGGTCAAATGGGTCGCGAGCCGCTCGGAATGCTATGTTTCGGACCGCCACGGCCGCGACCATGTCACCGAGGCGGAGCTTGCGCTCGACGAGAAGGGAAAATTCCTCGCGTTGCGCGTGAAAACGCTCGCGAACATGGGCGGCTATCTCTCGACTTTCGGGCCGAACATACCGACCAATCTCTACGGGCCGTTGCTGTCGGGCGTCTACACGACGCCCGCGATCTACTGCAACGTCAAGGTCGTCTTCACCAACACCGTACCGGTCGACGCCTATCGCGGCGCTGGCCGCCCGGAGGCGACCTTCGTGCTGGAGCGCATCGTCGATGTCGCCGCGAGCGACATGGGCATCGACCGCGTCGAGCTGCGCCGCCGCAACATGATCCCGAAGGAGGCCTATCCGTACCAGACGCCGGTCCTGGTGCAGTACGATTCCGGCGATCCAATCGGCTGTCTCGATGGTGCGCTGGCCGCCGCCGACGTCAAGTGGTTTGGCACGCGCAAGGCCGCCTCAGCGCGTAGCGGAAAGTTCCGCGGGCTTGGGTTTTCGACCTATGTCGAGGCTTGCGGGCTTGCGCCCTCGCGCTTCGCCGGGCGTCTCGGTGCGCGCGGTGGCCTTTATGAGAGCGCGACCGTGCGTGTGCATCCGGCGGGACAAGTCACCGTGCTGATCGGGACCCATAATCACGGTCAGGGCCATGAGACCACGTTCGCACAGATCGTGTCGGAAAAGCTCGGCGTGGCCTTCGAGAATGTCGACATCGTGTTTGGCGACACCGATCGCGTGCAGTTCGGCATGGGCACCTATGGCTCGCGGTCGCTGGTGGTCGGCGGCGCGGCGCTGTCGAAAGCGGCGGACAAGGTGATCGTCAAGGGCAAGAAGATCGCGGCTCACCTGCTCGAAGCGAGCGAAGCCGATATCCATTTCGAAGCCGGCAAATTCTCGGTCGCCGGCACCGACCGCGCGAAAACGCTGGGTGAGATCGCGGTCGCCGCCTACGTGCCGCACAACTATCCACTCGAGGTGCTGGAGCCGGGGCTGGAGGAGCAGGCCTATTACGATCCGGTCAATTTCACCTATCCCGGCGGCTGTCACATCGCCGAGGTCGAGATCGATCCGGAGACCGGCGCCGTAACGCTCGTCGACTACACGGCCGTCGACGACGTCGGCACGGTGATCAACCCGATGATCGTTGAGGGGCAGCTGCATGGCGGCATCGTGCAGGGCGTCGGCCAGGCGCTCTACGAGAACGCGGTCTATGACGAGTCCTCCGGGCAGCTGATGTCAGGCTCGCTGATGGACTACTGCATGCCGCGCGCCGATCATCTGCCGATGATGAAGGTCGCGACCCATTCGACGCTGTGCACGCACACGCCGATGGGCGTGAAGGGTTGCGGCGAGGTCGGCACGATCGGCTCGCCGGCCGCCGTCATCAATGCGGTGGTCGATGCGCTGGCGCATCTCGGCGTCACCCATGTCGACATGCCGGCGACGCCGAACCGGATCTGGCGCCTGATCCAGAACGCGTCGTTGCCGATCGCCGCGGAATGAAGGGAGGATTTTGATGAGGTCTTTTGCATATCACCAGCCGAACGCAATTCCCGAAGCGGTCAGCCTGCTCGCCGAGCAGCCCGAGAGCCGGCCGCTGGCCGGCGGCATGACACTGATCCCGACCCTGAAGCAGCGGCTGGCGGCCCCGGCCGCGCTGGTCGATCTCGCCGGTCTTCCTGATATCAAGGGCTGCAGCAACGGCAATGCGGTCGTCACGATCGGCGCCATGACGACCCATGCCGAGGTCGCGTCGTCGCCGCTGGTGAAGAGCCAGATCCCCGCGCTCGCCGCGCTGGCCTCTGTCATCGGCGATCCGGCGGTACGCGACCGCGGCACCATCGGCGGCTCTGTCGCCAACAATGATCCGGCGGCGGACTATCCGGCCGGCGTGCTCGGCCTTGGCGCGACCATCGTTACCAGTGCGCGCGAAATCGCGGCCGAAAATTTCTTTTTCGGCCTGTTCGAGACCGCACTGAAGCCGAACGAGATCATCACGGCGATCCGCTTCCCCGTGCCGCTTTCCGCCGGCTATGCCAAGTTCAAGGCGCCGGCCTCCCGCTACGCGGTGGTCGGCGTATTCGTTGCGAAGACCGCCACAGGCGTCCGCGTCGCGGTGACAGGGGCGGGGTCGGGCGTGTTTCGTGTGCCGCAGATGGAGCGCGCGCTCGCCGAGGCGTTCGACCCCACGGCCATCGCGGCGATCAAGATCGACGCTGAGGGCCTGACCAGCGACATCCATGCTGATGCCGGTTACCGGGCCCATCTGGTGACGGTGATGGCGAAACGCGCCGTTGCGACGGCGCTCGGTGCGGCCTGAAGGATTGGGAATGACCGAAGTTTCAGGTCGGGCGGGCGCATCAGGCGGCCTTGCCGCGCTTACGGCGATCGAGATCATCGACGGCTATCGGCGCAAGGCATTCACGCCGCGTGACGTCGTCGACGAAACGATCGCTGCGCTGACGGATGTACATGCCGCGTGCAACATCGTGGTTACGCCGATGTACGACGAGGCGCGCGCCGAGGCTGATCGACTCAGCATCGCGATGCGCTCGGGCGACGCGCTGCCGCCTTTGGCAGGCGTTCCGGTGACCATCAAGGATCTGGTGTTCGTTGCCGGCGTGCCGGCCTATGGCGGCGCGCCGCTCAACCGGGGTTTTGTTCCCGATGTCGACGCGGCCGTCGTCGCGGCGCTCAAGACATCGGGCGCGATCGTCACCTGCAAGACCACGACCTGCGAGGCAGGCTACAAGCTGACGGCGGACAGTCCGGTTTCGGGTCTGACGCGCAATCCCTGGAATCTGTGGTGCACCAGCGGCGGATCGAGCGGCGGCGCGGCGGCGGCGGTGGCGGCGGGCTGCGGTCCGATCGCGATCGGCACCGATGGTGTCGGCTCGATCCGCGTGCCGTCGTCGTTCTGCGGCGTGTTCGGCTTCAAGCCGACCTTCGGGCTGGTGCCGCGCGCCCCGGGCTTCATGCCGCCGTCCTGGGCGTCGCTCGCGCATACCGGCCCGATCGCGAGGACGGTCGCTGACGCCGCGCTGGTTCTCGAAATCATTGCGCGCCATGACCTGCGCGATCCGGCGAGTCTTCCGGTCGGGCCGCGCAGCTTCGATGCGAGGCCCCATCCGCTGCGCGGCCTGCGGATCGGCGCCAGCGTCGATCTCGGTTATGCCGCCGTCAGTCCGCAGGTTCGTGCGAGCTTTGCGCGGGCGCTCGCTATCCTGGAAGATTGTGGCGCGTGGATCAGCGCAGATGGGCCTGATATCGATCCGGAGATCCTCGAACACACGCTGAAGCCGATCGCCTTTACTGAACAGGCGGCCGCGGTGGGCGGCAAGACCGGAGACGATCTCGCGGACTCCGAGCCGGAGTACCGCAGGGTGGTCAGCACCGGACGGCGCTACAGCGGCACCGATTACATCGCGGCCGGCTATCGCCGCGGCCAGGCGCGCGGTGCGTTCCAAAAACTGTTCGAGCGGGTCGATGCGCTGGTGACGCCGACGGTGGCCATCACCGCGTTCGCGGCCGGCGAGATTGGCGTCAGCAGCGTAGATGGACGCGCGGTCGATCCGCATCTCGGCTGGTCGCCGTTCTCCTGGCCGATCAATCTCGCCGGTCTTCCCGCCGCCACGGTGCCGTGCGGCTTCGACGAGGAGGGACTACCGATCGGTCTGCAGATCATAGCTCCCTGGCTCGACGAGCCGACGATCTTCCGGATCGCCGCCGCGTTCGAGCAGGCGCAGCCCTGGGCGCAGCATTGGCCGCCATTGACGGCGCAAGAGAGCAGGGAATCGAAGGCGCGCGCGAAGGTGTGAGGGTGCTCGCAGCGGCTCGCGGGGAGCGAACAAGAGAGGGCACGCTACGCCACTTCGATCGGAATTCCACTCTTGCCGAGCTGCTCATCGAGGCGCAGATAGTGCGCCAGATAATCGTGCAACGCGGTCGCGGCCTTCGACGTGGCGCCACTCGACTTGTAGAGCAGCAATTCGACCTCCGGCAGCGGCGGCAATCCCTCCTTTGGACCAATCTCGCGCATCGCGGGAACCAGCGCGCTGCGGCCAAGTACCGTCACTGCCATCCCTGCAAAGGCTGCGGCCTGCAAACCGCCCACGCTTTCGCTGACGCAGGCAATGCGCCAGCGCAGGCCTGCCCGCTCCATGCTGTCGATGGCATAGTCGCGATAGATGTTTCCCGGCGGCAGCAATGCCAGTGGCACCGGCCGCTCCTGGTGCGCGCAGGACTGGTCGCCGGTCATCCAGACGAGCTGCTCGCGCCGCACCACTTGGCCGCCGGTGAAATCGTTCATGCGCGTGACGAGTGCGATGTCGACCTCGCCGCGCTTGACGAGGCCGACCAAGGGCGTCGATAGCGCGCAATTCAGCTCGACCTGGATGCGCGGAAAGGATTTGCGGAATACGGAGAGGATCGATGGCAGCATGAACGCCGCATAGAGGTCCGGCGTGCCGAGCACGACCTGGCCTTCGATCTCCTGGGAAGCGAGCTGTGAGATCAATTCGTCGTGCAGCCGCAGGATGGATTTGGCATACGTCAATACCGTGCCGCCGTCCTCCGTCAGCGCAAGGCGGCGCCCCCCGTGCAGGAACAGCTGCTTGCCCGTGAGCTCTTCGAGACGCTGCAATTGCAAGGTAATGGCGGGTTGGGTGCGGCCAAGCCGTCGTGCCGTCTCTGTGATGCTCCCGGTCTCGACAACCGATATCAGCGACCGGAGCATACGGATGTCGAGACTGATCAGGTTCATGTCAGGTTTAGGGAGGTCCGTTTCAGCACAGAAAATATGCAATCTTCGTGCTAGCCAAGCCGAGCCGTAACCCGTGACGTCTCACGGTTTGAGGCATCATTCGCGGAATTGCGGTCTTGGTCTATCTGTTTTCTCGTCTCGAACGAGGATCGAGGGCGCGGCATCCGCTGCTTGCCGGCGGTGAAGAAATTGCGGTCGTCGCCCCACTTGAGCAGCCAACGGTCCTTTGCAGGGCCGAGTCCGCGTTTGGGTCATTGTTCCGCGGTCCGCGCGATATGGATCAGCGCGGGACCAATGGACGCCCGATCGAGGAAAAAGAGCTGATCGGCGGCTGCGAGAGCGGACGGCCTGGAAATTTGACGCGCGATCATGTGGGCCAGGGGCCGGCGATGCCGTCACCTGCGTGCCGGCTGGCGCGGCAGGGGGTGACTTCCCGTCGGAAAACCACCGGCGCATGGCTGTCATTGCTTACAGACCCGAGCAATTTCAAAGGGAAGGAGGGGACTGTAAATCAGCCGCCTCATGGCTTCGTAGGTTCGAGTCCTACCTCCCCCACCATTCTGAAATCGTTGAGCAATCTCTATTTCGCCTCGTTTGGCAGTAAGCAATCCGTAAGCAATGTTGTAAGCAATTCCTGTTTCCCGTTTTGTTCGCTTGGTAGGGAGCGCGCTCGCCGTGCCCACATTTCTGCTGGCGTCGATTGGGGCCCTGCTACGCTGAACGCGTGGGGGGTGCCGTCGGAGTGAGCGACCGAGCGCTTCCGGGTGCATCGCGCCTGTTGACTCGTTTCTGGATGAAGCAGCTCGTTGATCGCGAAAAGGATGAGGGCAGAGCAAGGCACGGGAGGTCTTTTTTTGCGATAAACCCGACCCGCTAACTCTTAATCAGCGGGTCCCAGGTTCGAGCCCTGGTGCGCCCACCAAGCAAATCAATAGTTTAGCGATGTTCACCGTTTGAGAACGCCAAACTCAAACGGTTTTTCAAACGGTGTTTTCGCGAACCG
>Ga0213882_10000450_pt1 | contig 13873 bp, 15 predicted proteins | sample BarmaccoBMER_R09_FD_160106 | JGI IMG/M metagenome (GOLD analysis project Ga0213882, IMG submission 160106) | Barbacenia macrantha exposed rock microbial communities from rupestrian grasslands, the National Park of Serra do Cipo, Brazil - ER_R09 ...
AGGTTGACGGGATTTGGGGGCGGAGGAGGATTGTTTCAGGGCGGTGGCTCCGATAGGCTCTTCCACAGCACATGAGGGAGGGCCGGCTATGGCGACGATCGTTGGCCAGGGCGACTACAAATACGAGATCATCGAGAACTGGGCGAAATTGCCCGATGGCTGGTCGTTCAAGGAGGTGGCGGCGGTCGGGGTCGACCGGAACGACAACGTCTATTGCTTCACCCGCGGCGAGCACCCGGTCATCGTGTTCGACCGCGACGGCAATTTTTTGCGGTCGTGGGGCGAGGGGCAGTACCCACGCGCTCACGGCGTCCATATGGGGCCGGACGATTCGATCTACCTGACCGATGATGGCGGCCATTTTGTGCGCAAATGCCGGTTGGAAGATGGCAAGGTGCTGCTCGAAATCGGCGTGCCCGGCAAGCCCGCACCCTATCTGAGCGGCGAACCGTTCAACCGCTGCACCCATACCGCCCTCTCACCAAAGGGCGAGATCTATGTGTCCGACGGCTACGGCAACGCCCGTGTCCACAAATTTTCGCCTGATGGCAAGCTGTTGATGTCGTGGGGCGAGCCCGGCAGCGATCGCGGCCAGTTCAACCTCGTCCACAACATCTGCGCCGACGCCGATGGCTGGGTCTATGTCGCAGACCGCGAGAATCACCGGGTCCAGGTATTCGACGGCAACGGCAAATACGAGACGCAGTGGAACAACCTGCACCGGCCATGCGGGCTCTATATGGAGTACACGCGCCGGCCGGTCTGCTATATCGGCGAGCTTTCAGTCAATCGCCTCAACGCCAATCTCGGTCCGCGGGTCAGCATCGTCGACAATCAGGGCGAGCTGTTGTCGCGCATCGGCGACCCGTTTGCCGGGACGGCGCCGACTTCGTTCATCGGCCCGCACGGGCTCGCCGTCGATTCCCGCGGCGACCTCTATGTTGCCGAGGTGTGCTGGACGTTGTGGCCGGGATTGTTTCCCGACCAACCGCGGCCCGACAATCTGCGCACCATTCAAAAATATCAGCGGGTGCACTAAGGCGTAGCGATGGTTCGCTTGCCGGGCTGAAAAGAGGAGAGGAACGTGGCGATCATCGTTGGCCAGGGCGACTTCAAGTATCGGATCGTCGAGGATTGGGCGCAATTGCCCGATGGCTGGTCATTCAAAGAGGTCGGCGCCGTCGGGGTCGACAAAAACGACAATGTCTATGTGTTCAACCGTGGCGACCACCCGGTCATGGTGTTCGACCGTGAGGGCAATTTTCTGCGGTCGTGGGGCGAGGGGCAGTATCCGCGCGCCCATGGCATCCATATGAGGCCCGACGATTCGATCTACCTGACCGATGATGGCGGCCATTTCGTGCGCAAATGCGCGCTCGACGGCAAGGTGCTGTTAGAGCTCGGCGTGCCCGGCAAGCCGGCGCCCTATATGAGCGGCGAGCCGTTCCACCGCTGCACCCACACCGCCTTGTCACCCAAAGGCGAGATCTATGTCTCGGACGGTTACGGCAATGCCCGCGTCCACAAATATTCGCCCGACGGCAAACTGTTGATGTCATGGGGCGAGCCCGGCACCGATCCCGGCCAGTTCAATATCGTGCATAATATCTGCACCGACGCGGATGGCTGGGTCTATGTCGCCGATCGCGAGAACCATCGCGTCCAGGTATTCGACGGCAACGGCAAATACGAGACGCAGTGGAACAATCTGCACCGGCCGTGCGGGCTCTATATGGATTATACCCGCCATCCAGTCGCCTATATCGGTGAACTCGGGCCGGTGATGCCGGTCAACCGCAACAGCCCGAACCTCGGGCCGCGGGTCAGCATCGTCGACCATCAGGGCAAGCTATTGTCGCGCATCGGCGAGCCGCATGCCGGCACCACGGCGACCGCCTTTCTCGGGCCGCACGGACTTGCTGTCGACAGCCGCGGCGATCTTTACGTCGGCGAGGTGTCGTGGACGCAATGGCCGCAATTCTACCCCGATAAACCGCGGCCGGATTACATACGCTCGTTGCAGAAATACGAGCGGGTGCGCTGAGGTCAGATTGCGGCCATCCCAATGAGCCGGCTCGACGAGGCTCTCACCCGCCTCGAACGCGCTGTGGCCCGGCTTGAGGCCATTCTCGGCGGCGGAAAAGACGCGCACCATAACGTTGAAGCCGAAGCTGAAAGCGGCTGGCCGCCGGCCGCGACGGGGGAAAGCAGCGCCGCGCCCGATGGCGGATCGGCCGGACTTGGCAGGGTAGCGGGGGAAGGGACAGAGGGATGAGCCAGGTGTCGGTGACTGTTAACGGTCACCCGTACAAGATCGCTTGTGAAGACGGGCAGGAGCCGCGTATCCGGCGCCTTGCGCAATATGTCGATGCTCGCGTCGGCGAGTTTGTCAGAGATGTCGGCCAGGTCGGCGAGGCCCGACTGTTATTGCTTGCGGCGCTGGTGATTGCCGACGAATTGTCCGATGCAAACGAGGCCTTGCAGCAGGAGCAGAGCCGCAACCGCGCCGCCCGGATCGAGGTTGACGGTGCGGTCAATGCTGCCGCCGGTGGGATTCACGGCCTTGCCCAGCGGATCGAGGCTATTGCAGCCCGCCTGGAGAGCCCCTAGCTCTTGGGCGGGGTGGGGCTGCGCGGTGCGTCAGGCCGCATGTTGCCCCGGGGCCGATACATACCTCTTGGGTGCTGTCCCTGTCGAAGTCGTGGCTCCGATAAATGGCGCCCACCTGCTACGGCGGGCCACGGAGGAGTTGCACGCCAACGGCCGAGGCGGCTCCACCCTGCAATGCCGGTTCAGCGCAATGCCGGTTCAGTGGGCGGGCAATTCGGTGCGGTGATCGTGAACATCCTGTTTTGCGGCGATGTGATGGGGCGACCGGGGCGCGATGCGGTCAAGCGATACATCCCGGAACTGCGCCGCGACTTCGCTCTCGATCTGGTTGTCGTCAATGCCGAGAACGCGGCCGGCGGCAATGGGCTGACCGAGCGTCTGTGCGGCGAGTTCTATGATTGCGGCGTCGACGTATTGACAACCGGCAATCATGTCTGGGATCAGCGCGAACTGATTAATTATATTGCTCGGGACCCTCGGGTGTTGCGCCCGGCGAATTTTCCTTCCGGCACACCGGGCGCCGGCTGGCGACTGCACCCGTTCGATGACGGGCGCACGGCTCTCGTCATCAATCTGATGGGCCGCTTGTTCATGGACGCGCTCGACGACCCGTTTGCCAGGCTCGACGCGATCCTCGCCGATCATCCATTGGGCTGCGGGCCGACAGCGATCCTCGTCGACATGCACGCCGAGGCGTCGAGCGAGAAAATGGCGATGGGTCATTTCGCCGATGGCCGGGTCTCAGCGGTGTTTGGCAGCCATTCGCATATCCCGACCGCCGACGCCCAGATCTTTCCTGGCGGTACCGCTTATCAGACTGATGCCGGGATGTGCGGCGACTATGATTCGGTGATTGGCTTGCAAAAGGCGCCGGCGGTGCGCCGGTTTGTGACAAAAATGCCGGGCGAGCGCCCGCAGGTCGCGGAGGGCGAGGGTACGCTGTGCGGCATTCTGCTTGAGACGGATGATGCGAGCGGTCGCGCTTGCCGGGTCGAGCCGATGCGGATCGGCGGCCGGCTGACGCCGCACCGGCCGCGGCCCTGGCCAACCGCGAACAGCGCCGGGGCCGGTTCAGCCTAGGATGCCGGCTCCCGAAAGCCCGCCGAAAATGCCAAGCAGGCAGGTCATGACGGCGATGGCGAGCACCGCCGCGTAATATGCGCCGGCGATTCGCTGCCCTCTTGGCAAGGCTCGACGCGCGAGTGCGATCAAAAAGCCCAATACCACCGGCAACAGCAGCGCGTTCATCACCTGCACGGCGACATTGAGCGAGACGAGGTCCGGCCACAGCCCGACAAACAGCGCTCCGCCGATCACGCATATCGCATAGACGCCGTAGAACCAGCGCGCCTCGAACGGGCGCTGCTCGAGCGAGCGGCGATAGCCCGCGACTTCGCCGAGACCCCAGGCAAAGGCCAGCGACACGACAATGGCTGCGACTATCCCGGCGCCGAGCACCCCGGCCCCGAAGACGGCATTACCGACGGTTGTGCCAAGAAATGGGGTGAGCGTCTGCGCCATCTCGCCAATCGTGTTGAGCGTCGCGTCCGGCGTGCGTTGGCCTATCGTGGCCGCGCAGGCAATCAGGATTGCCGCCATGACGAGCTGGGTGACGATCGCGCCGATCGCGGTGTCCCAGCGCGCGGCGGGGAGGTGTTCAGGGCGAAGCCGCTTATCGGCGATTGCCGACTGCTGGTAGAAGATCATCCACGGCATGATCACGGCGCCGATATTCGCCGCCACGAGATAGGCGTAGGCCTTGCTGTGCAAAGGGATGTCGAGACTGCCGACGATGATGGCATGCGCGTCCGGATGCGCCTGCCAGGCGACAAAGAAAAACGCGAACTCGAACAGCCCGACCGCGATCGCTACCCGCTCAACCCGGCGATAGGACCCGGTCAGCACCACCGCGAGCAGCGCTGCGGCGGCGATCGGCAACGTCAACCCGCGCGACAGCCCGTAGAGTTCGCCGATGCCGGCGACCCCGGAGAATTCGGTCAGCAGCGCCCCGGCCGTTGCGATTCCAAGCCCACAAGCTGAAATCCAAGCCCAGACCGGCCCGAAGTTCTCGCGAATCAGCTCGCCATGCCCGCGCCCGGTAAAAATCCCGAGCCGCACCGTTAGCTCCTGTACGAGGTAGAGGATCGGCACGAGGACGAGCTGCAACAGCAACAGGCGATAGCCCCACTGCGCCCCGCTCTGGCCCGCGGTAATGACGCTGCCGACGTCGGTGTCGGCCAGCATGACGACGATGCCGGGTCCGAATACCGCGAGAAACCGCCTGGCGGTCGGTGGCGTAAGCCGTTGGCCCGTAGATGAAGGCGGTGCGATGATGCTCATCGGTGTTAACTACAACTAATTCTTATTCGCATTTGCATGTAACCGAGCGCTCCGATTCCTGCAAGAGCCGGCAGCGCGCCATCGGAAATAGCCATCGGCGCGATTTCGCGCATGGTTTCACAGTGTTTGGAAGCGGTTGTCGGCAGTGCCAGCTATGCGCGGGGGCGCCGCAATCCTGCCATATTGGGTTGTTAGCCCGCCTTCCTACTTTATAAGCGGTGGCATTGATTGCGCTCAGAGCGCAGCGAAACCGCGCAGAGGACGATGGCTGGCCATTCTCAATTCAAGAACATCATGTACCGGAAAGGTGCGCAGGACAAAAAGCGCGCCAAGATCTTTACCAAGATCATCCGGGAATTGACGACTGCGGCGCGCACCGGGTTGCCCGATCCGGCTGCGAACCCGCGCTTGCGGGCGGCAGTGCTGGCGGCACGGCAGGCCAATATGCCCAAGGATACGGTCGACCGCGCAATCCGGCGCGGCGCCGGTGGCGAGGGCGATGCCGCTTATGACGAGGTGCGTTATGAAGGTTACGGCCCGGGCGGCACTGCGCTCATCATCGAAGCGCTGACCGACAACCGCAACCGCACCGCAAGCGAAATCCGCGCCGCGTTTACCAAGGCCGGCGGTGCGCTTGGCGAGACCAACAGTGTCGGCTTTCTGTTCGATCATGTTGGCGAGATCGTCTATCCGGCCACCACGGCGAGCGCTGACGCCATGTTCGAGGCGGCGATCGAGGCGGGTGCCGAGAATCTCGACAGCGACGCCGAACAGCACACCGTGACCTGTGCCCCGGTCGATCTCAATTCGGTGCGCGACGCTCTTGAACAGCGCTTTGGCCCAGCTAGTTCGGCGCGGCTCGTATGGCGGCCGAAAACCACCGCCTCGATCGACGAGGAAACGGCCGTCAGCCTGTTCAAGCTGCTCGAAACACTCGAAGACAGCGACGACGTCCAAAACGTCTATTCCAATTTCGAGGTGGCGGAGGACGTCATGGCGCGGCTTGGCGCCTGATCCGGCATCGGGGGGAGGGGCGGCTGCGAGAATGCGTGTCTTGGGGCTCGATCCCGGGTTGCGGCACACGGGCTGGGGAATCATCGATGTCGACGGGAATCGTCTCTCCCATGTCGCCGATGGTGTGGCGCACCCAGATGCGGATCAGCCGCTTGCGACGCGTCTCGTCTTGCTGTTCCGTCAGATCGGCATGGTCCTCGAGCGCTTTCGTCCGGACGAGGCCGCGGTCGAAGAGACTTTTGTCAACCGCAACGCCGCCTCGACCTTAAAGCTCGGTGTCGCCCGCGGCGTGGTCTTGTTGGCGCCGGCCGAACGCGGGCTGCCGGTCGCGGAATATTCGGCCAACCTGATCAAAAAGGCGGTGGTTGGGGCCGGCCATGCCGACAAGGCGCAAATCCAGGGAATGGTGCGCCGCCTGCTGCCCGGTTCCGCCGCGGGCGAGGCCGACGCCGCCGACGCACTCGCGGTGGCGATCTGTCATGCGCATTACGCCGAGACCCGGCGCGCCTGGAAGGTTCCGGCCGGGAACAAATTTGAATGATCGCCAAGCTCGCCGGCATCCTTGACCAGATCGCAGCCGATAATGCGATCGTGGATGTGAGCGGGGTCGGCTATCTCGCCTTCTGTTCAAGCCGCACCCTTGGCCGGCTGCCGCCGGTCGGGTCGCCGGTGCGGTTGTTGATCGAGACACACGTCCGTGAGGACCATATCCATCTTTACGGCTTTATCGATGCGGCGGAGCGCGACTGGTTCCGGCTGTTGACGACGGTCCAGGGGGTCGGCGCTCGACTGGCCCTCGCGGTGTTGTCGGTCCTCGGCCCGGGCGAGCTCGGCCTCGCGATCCTGTCGCAAGACAAGGCGTCGCTGGTCCGCGCCGAAGGCGTCGGCCCGCGGCTTGCCGCCCGTATTGTCAACGAATTGCGCGACAAGACCGGCGGCCTCGCGATCAGCGCGCAGGCTGGACCAATCACCCCTTCGGTCGAACCCATCGGCAACGGTCCTGCCGCCGATGCGGTCTCGGCTCTCGTCAATCTTGGCTATCGCCGGGCCGAAGCATTTGGCGCTGTCGCGACAGCAGTGAGCCGCCTCGGGCCCACGGCCAGGGCTGAAGAGTTGATCCGCGCCGGCTTGCGGGAGCTGGTGCCGGGGGCGCAGTCATGAGCGAGACAGAGCGCCGCATCATCGATCCGACAATCGCCGAGAGCGATGCGGCTGAGGGCCCGTTGCGCCCGCAAACCCTGGCCGATTTCGTTGGTCAGCGCCGCCTCTGCGACAATCTGCGGATCTTTATCGAAGCGGCAAAAAACCGCGGCGAAGCGCTCGACCACGTGTTGCTGTCCGGCCCCCCCGGGCTTGGAAAAACCACCTTGGCCCAGATTGTGGCGCGCGAGATGGGTGTCGGGTTTCGTGCCACCTCGGGCCCAGTGATCCAGCGCGCCGGCGATCTCGCGGCATTGTTGACCAACCTCCAGCCACGCGACGTTTTGTTTATCGACGAGATTCATCGACTCGCGCCGGTGGTCGAAGAAATCCTCTACCCGGCGATGGAGGATTTTCAGCTTGATCTAATCATCGGCGAGGGCCCTGGCGCGCGCTCGATTCGCATCGACCTGCCACATTTTACGTTGGTCGGTGCCACAACGCGCTCGGGGCTGATCAGCCGGCCGTTGCGCGAGCGCTTTGGCATCCCGCTGCGCCTCGTTTTTTATGAACCGGCCGAATTGGCCGTAATCGTCGCTCGCGGCGCGCAGAAGCTGGCTTTCGATCTCCGGCGCGACGGTGCCGCGGAGATCGCGCGTCGCGCCCGCGGGACGCCGCGGGTCGCCATGCGGCTGTTGCGCCGGGTACGCGACTTCGCGGCGGTTGAGGGCCTGGCCGAGGTCGACGCCGCTGACGCCGATTCGGCGCTTTTACGCCTCGATGTTGACAGCAGCGGGCTCGACGCGATGGACCGCCGCTATCTGCGCTGCGTTGCCGAGCGGTATGGCGGCGGGCCAGTCGGGATTGAGACTATGGCGGCCGCACTCGGGGACGAGCGCGACGTCATCGAAGACGTGATCGAACCATTCTTGGTCCAAGAGGGATTTGTCCAGCGCACGCCGCGCGGGCGCCTGTTGACCCGCCTTGCCTTTCGCCACCTTGATCTGCCGATGCCGGCTTCATTGCCGGCCCAGCTCGACCTCCTCGCCGGTCTGCCGTTCGCCGAAGGCGAGGAGACACCCTGATTTCAAACATCATCCAAAAGACGCCATAAAAGGTATCAACAATGCAGCCCTCAGCCTTCGAAGCTTTGCCGCTCGGCGGCACGGTTCCTCATGATCTGTCCATCATTGCTTTGTTTTTGCAGTCGGACACCATCGTCAAAACCGTCATGTTGATCCTGCTTCTGGCTTCGTTCTGGTCATGGGCGGTGATCTTCGACAAGGTGATTCGCCTGCGCCGCTTGCATCATGCGGCGGCGAATTTCGAGGAAAGCTTTTGGTCGGGCGGGTCGCTCGACGATCTCTATGAGCGCGTCGGCCAGCGCCCGCCCGATCCAATGACCGCGGTATTTTCTGCAGCTATGCGTGAATGGCGGCGCAGTGCTGCAAAAGGCCTGCTCAGCACCGCGATCATGCGCGCGAGCCTACAGCAGCGAATCGAACGCGTCATGAATGTGACGGTGGGCCGCGAGATGGAGCGGGTCGAGCGCTTTATGGCTTTCCTTGCCACGGTCGGCGCGACCGCCCCCTTTGTCGGCCTCTTCGGAACCGTCTGGGGCATCATGGACAGCTTCCAGTCGATTGCTGCCTCGAAGAACACCAGCCTCGCGGTCGTCGCCCCTGGAATTGCCGAATCGCTGTTCGCGACGGCGCTGGGGCTGGTCGCTGCGATCCCCGCCGTCATCGCCTACAACAAGCTTGCGACCGATTTCGGACGCTATGCCGGACGCCTCGAAGCATTTGCTTCGGAGTTCAGCGCGATCTTATCGCGTCAGCTCGATGAGAGGCCGTGAGCCGTGGCGCTTTTGACGCTCAACAACCGAGGGACGCGCGGGCGCTATCGGCCAATGGCCGAAATCAATGTGACGCCGCTCGTCGATGTCATGTTGGTGTTGCTGGTCGTGTTTATGGTTGCAGCACCGCTGCTAACCGTCGGCGTTCCGGTCGATTTGCCTCAGACACAGGCCCCGCCGATCACGGATCCAAAGGAGCCGCTCGTCATCTCGATCAATGCCGAGGGCCGCGTCTTTATCCAGGATGCGGATGTCGTGCCCGATGCTCTGGTGCCGCGTCTGCAGGCAATCACCGGCGAGAATCCTGATGCGCTTGTCTATGTCAGGGCGGACAAATCGATCGATTACGGTCGCGTGCTCGAGGTCATGAGCCTGATCAGCGCCGCCGGCTATCGCAAGGTGTCGTTGATCGCCGAATCGCCCAAGGGCATCTCCCGGAAATCCGCCGCTGACCAATCCGGCCGGACCACGGTCGCAACGGCCAAGCACTAACCCAGTCGCCCACTCTCCCAGCATGACCCTAGCGGCCGCAGAACCGTTGCCGATGCCGGAACCGGATTTTCCTCCGCCGATGCCGGACGGCATTGTCGGACGCGGCTTCGCGCTATCGGCGGCTCTGCACGTTGTTTTCGGGACGATCCTTATTCTGGGACTTCCGACGCTGTTCCATCCCCGCCCTCCCGAAGAAATGCCGATCGCGGTCCAGCTGGTGACGATGGGATCGGAGACCCGAGCAACTCATCCGAACCCAGTCACGCCACAGCGCTTGGCGAAGCTTGAACCGCCGCTGCCCGGACCGCCTGCGGAAAAGCCCGCGCCAGAGCCGATGCCGCCGAAACCGGCACCACCGCCTTCGACTGCAGAAGCGCCGCCACCACCGCCCGCCCCGGCGCCGCCGCAACCCAAGCCAATGCCGCCCGCTCCTACGACACCGCCTGTGGTTCAGCCAAAGCAGGCGGAAGCGCCACCACCGCCGCTGCCACAACCAAAGCCACTGCCGCCCCGGCCGTCACCAAAACCGGCCATCTCAGCAGCACCGCCCCGGCCACCAGTCGAGCGGCTCCAGCAGATGGCTCGCAATGAAGCCAAGGCCGAGGCGAAGGAATACAAGCCCGGGCAATTCGAGGCGTTGTTACGGAACCTTGCCGCGCAAGACACGCCGCCCTCGCCCACGGCGCCGCCGCAGACGACGCATGTCGCACCCGGCAGAGCATCGGCGCAACCGCACGCGCCGCTTGGCAGCCAACTCAGCGCCAGCGAGATGGATATGGTGCGAGAGCAGATTTCGCGATGCTGGAACATTCCTGCCGGCGCGCGCGACGCGAAGGAGTTGGTTATCGAAATCAGGGTTGCGGTGTTGCCCGACGGCAATGTTGAGCAGGCGACAATCGTCGATCAGGGGCGCACTGCTACCGATCCTTTCTTCCGCGCCGCCGCGGAGAGCGCGCGCCGGGCGTTCTTCAACCCGCTTTGCCGGCCGCTGCGTCTGCCTGCCGAAAAATACGAAATGTGGAAAAACATGGTCGTCGATTTCAGCCCAAAGGATCTCCTATGAACAAAAGCCCGCTCGTTGCGATCGGCGGGATGATCGCATTGATGGCGCTGCTATTGTGCCCGTGCAACGCGGCGCACGCGGCATTGCGCCTCGACATCACCCGCGGCCAAGTTCAACCCATGCCGATTGCGCTTCCTGCCTTCGCCGGTGGCGGTGGCGAAGCGCAAATCGGCGGCGAGCTTGCCGGAGTGATATCGGCCGATCTCGAGCGATCGGGCCTGTTCCGGCCCATCGACCCGCGCAGCTTTATTCAGAATGTATCGGCGACCGATGGCACGGCGCCGCGGTTTGGCGACTGGCGGCAGATCAATGCTCAGGCGCTGGTGACAGGGACAATCCAGACCCAGGCTGACGGACGGCTCGGGGTTCAGTTCCGGCTGTGGGATGTATTTGCCGAGCAGCAACTGACCGGCTTTGGTTACACGACAACCGAGCAGAACTGGCGGCGCATCGCTCACATCATTGCCGACGAGATTTACAAGCGCATCACCGGCGAAGAAGGATATTTCGACACGCGGATTGTCTATGTCGCCGAATCCGGGCCGCAGCAGGCACGGGTAAAGCGCTTGGCCATCATGGATCAAGACGGCGCCAATAATCATTATTTGACGGATGGACGCGCGCTGGTGTTGACTCCCCGTTTTTCTCCGAGCGCACAGGAGATCACCTACCTTTCCTTTGCTGGTCGGCAACCTCGCGTCTATCTTCTCAATATCGACACTGGCCAGCAAGAGATGATCGGCGACTTTCCTGGCATGACTTTTGCGCCGCGTTTCTCGCCGGACGGCAATCGGGTGGTTTTGAGCCGCGCCGTCAACGGGGTCAGCAATATCTACACCTTCGATCTGCGCACCCACAGCGCGACGCGGCTGACCGACGATGACGCGATCGATACCTCGCCGTGCTACTCGCCTGATGGCAGCCAGATCGTCTTCAACTCCGATCGCGGCGGTTCTCAGCAGATTTACGTGATGAGTGCCAGTGGTGGCGGCGCACGGCGTATTAGCTTCGGATCGGGAAAATACGGAACGCCGGTGTGGTCGCCGCGCGGCGACTTGATCGCCTTCACCAAAATCGACGGTGGCCAGTTTTATATCGGCGCCATGCGTCCGGACGGCTCAGGCGAGCGGTTATTGACGCAAGGTTTCCTGGTGGAAGGGCCGACCTGGGCGCCGAATGGACGGGTGCTGATGTATTTTGCCCAGGGGCCATCGGATTCGAGCGGCTATGGCGGCTCGCCGCATCTGCAAACGATCGACTTGACTGGATACAACCAGCGCGATGTGCCGACGCCGGGGGGCGCGTCCGATCCGGCCTGGTCGCCTCTGCTGCGCTGAGCCATAGCCGCAGCCTTTTTCACGCTGTTATCGAGGGGGAAAACAGCATGCGCGTAAAATCGGTTGGACTGCCGGGCTTGTTGGCGGGGGCCCTGTTGCTGGCGGCCACGGCTTGCAGCAGCACGCCCGAGACCCCGCCGGCGGCGGGGCCGCCCGGTGCGGTTGGGCCGGGAGGGCCAGGTGGAGCGGGCGGACCGGGCGGGGTCGGCATGGGGGCGGTAACGCCGGGCTCGCAGCAGGATCTGGCGCAGACTGCCGGGGACCGAGTCTTTTTCGCGTTCGACCGGTCCGATATCAGCCCTGAAGCGCAGCAGACGCTGCAGCGGCAGGCCGAATGGCTGCAGCGATATCCGAACGTTGCGGTAACCATCGAGGGCCACTGCGACGAACGCGGCACCCGCGAGTACAATCTTGCCCTCGGCGAGCGCCGTGCCAATGCGGCAAAGCAAGTTCTGTTGGCTGCCGGGGTTGCGCCCGCGCGCGTTTCGACGATCAGCTATGGTAAGGATCGCCCGCTCGTTCCCGGCTCGACCGAGGAGGCCTGGGCTCAGAACCGCGTCGCAATTACGACGGTAAACTAAAGCTATAGCGCTTCCCTGGCCGCGCGGATGAGCCAGATCGGATCGAACTGGTGCTTGGCGAGACGGCTGCATGAGGGGGTGTCTGCGACGGGCCCGCGGCCTGAAACCGGGTTCTGAGCGGTGCCAAACGCTGTCTTTTCGCCCAAAACCCGTCCTAAAATAATATGGGATCCGTGCTCGGCGTTCCGTCGCGGCGCTGCCGCGCATTCGAAGAGGCTCCGCTGATGATCCGGCGCTCTGTTCGGTCGCAAGTCTGCCCCGCAGTGCTGTTCATGCTTCTCGCACTCATGGCAGGCACGGCAGCGCAAGCCCAGGACGCGACGACCCAGGAGCGCCTCGACCGGCTCGAACGCGATCTCAGCATGCTGCAGCGCCAAGTTTATCGCAGCAGCGGGGGTGAGGCGCCGCCGAGTGCGGAAGGCGGCGGCAACACCGCCGTCGATTTGCAGGTCCGCATGGACCGGCTTGAACAGCAGATGCGCGACTTGACCGGGCGGGTCGAAGACGAGGCCAACCAGGTTCAGCAGCTGCGCCAACGGCTCGAGCAGATCAACAGTGATATCGATGTCCGGCTTGGACAAAGCCAGGGGGGAGAGTCGGGCTCGGAACCGCCGCCACACCCGGCCGGTGCATTGACCGGCGCGCGGCCGCCTTTGTTCCCCGGCCAGGCATCGCGGATGCCGTATGGCGCGCCACCGCCGCCTCCACCCCCGCCGCCGGGCTATGGTACATATGGTACGCTGACGCCGCCCGGCACCGACGCTGAGACCACACCCTATCCTGGCCCGATCCAGCTGACGCCGCCGCGGGTCGCGAGCGCCGGCAGTGCTGACACCTTGCGCCCGTCGGGGTCCGACACGATGCCTCCGGTCTCTGCTGCGGCTCAATACAATGCGGCCTTTGGGTTACTAAGGCAGGCCGACTATCCGGCGGCTGAACAGGCGCTGCGCAATTTTGTTCGGCAGCACCCGAGTGACCCGCTCGTCGGCAACGCCCAGTATTGGCTTGGCGAAAGTTATCTGAAGCGCGGCAAATACACCGAAGCCGCCGCCGCCTTTGCCGATGGCTACAAGCACTTCCCAAAGGGGCCAAAAGCGGCAGATTCCCTGTTAGGGCTCGGGCGATCGCTCGCCGGCGCCGATCAGAAGCACAATGCCTGCATCGCATTGATGCAGCTCGATCACGAATTTCCCCATGCGAGCAGCGCGATCAGGGATCGGGCGACGCAGGAGAAGAAAAAGCTCGGATGCTGAGCCCAACCGCGTCAGAGAACCCAATTGCATTGGCGGCACCGCTCGGTCTCGCCGAGTTTGCCGAGCAGCTTGAGCGGCTCGCTGTTTTTGAAACCGCACCTTTTGTCGCCGTGGCCGTTTCGGGCGGACCCGATAGCCTCGCTCTCGCAATACTGGCCGATTATTGGGCAAGGCGGCGCGGTGGCTGG
>Ga0213882_10000451_pt1 | contig 13867 bp, 11 predicted proteins | sample BarmaccoBMER_R09_FD_160106 | JGI IMG/M metagenome (GOLD analysis project Ga0213882, IMG submission 160106) | Barbacenia macrantha exposed rock microbial communities from rupestrian grasslands, the National Park of Serra do Cipo, Brazil - ER_R09 ...
TGCAATCGCGTCATCAAGTTCCAGGACCTGCTGAAAACAGCGCATGAACTTGGCGCGCAGGCGCTGGCCACCGGCCATTACGTTGCCTCGCACAGGCTCGCCGATGGGTCGCGCGCGCTGGTCTGCGCCGCGGATGCCGATCGCGACCAGAGCTATTTTCTGTTTGCCACCACGCGCGAGCAGCTCGACTTCCTGCGCTTCCCGCTGGGTGATATGAGTAAGCCGCAGGTGCGCGAGCTCGCGCGGCGCTTTGGGTTGACGGTCGCGGACAAGCACGACAGCCAGGACATCTGCTTCGTGCCGACGGGACGCTATACCGATATCATCGGCCGGCTGCGCCCGAACGCGATGGCACCGGGCGATATCGTCGATCTCGACAGCCGCGTGCTCGGCACCCATCAGGGCATCGCGCATTTCACCGTCGGCCAGCGCCGCGGACTGAAGATTGCTTCGCCCACACCGCTCTACGTGGTGCGGCTCGAGGCGGCGAACCGCCGCGTCGTTGTCGGCCCGCGCGAGGCGCTGCGGATGGATTGCATCGCGCTACGCGACGTCAACTGGATCGGAGATGGCGCGCTCGATGCGGCCATTCGTGGCGGGCTCGAGGTGTTCGTGCGGGTGCGCTCGACCCGTCCGCCGCAGCCGGCCTGGCTGCGCGGCGCCGACGGACATTATGAGGTCGAGCTCGTGGCCGGCGAGGAAGGTGTTTCTCCCGGCCAGGCCTGTGTGTTCTACGACGCGCCCGCGGGACAGGCGCGTGTTCTGGGCGGCGGGTTCATTCAGAGCGCCATGGCGAGGGCCGCCGCGGCCGCTGACCGGCGCCCACTGGTCGAGGCGGTCCGCGGATAGGTTGGTCGAGGCGTTGGGGGCATGGGCGATATCGATCGCGAAGGTGTCGCGAAGGCCTATGGCCGCTGGGCGCCGATCTACGATCTGGTGTTCGGCAAGGTGTTCGAGCATGGCCGCCAATCGACGATCGCGGAAGCCGACCGGATCGGCGGACGCATCCTTGACGTCGGCGTGGGAACCGGGCTGTCGCTGTCGGATTATTCGCGTTCGACCAGGCTCTGCGGGGTCGACATTTCGGAGCCGATGCTGCGCAAAGCGCAGAGCCGCGTGCGGGCGCTGCGGCTCGACAATGTCGAGACGCTGGCGGTGATGGACGCCAAGAACCTCGCCTTCGCCGACGGCTCGTTCGATGCGGTGGTCGCGCAATATGTCATTACGGCGGTGCCGGACCCCGAGGCGACGCTGGACGATTTCATCCGCGTGCTGAAACCGGGCGGCGAGCTCATCCTGGTCAATCATATCGGCGCGGAAGCGGGCCCGCGGCGCGTCTTCGAACTCGCCTTTGCGCCGCTGGCGCGCCGGCTCGGCTGGCGGCCGGAATTTCCCTGGGCACGTCTGGTCAGATGGGCGTCACGGCATGGCGGCGTCAGCCTCGCCGAGCGCCGCCCGATGCCGCCGATGGGCCATTTCTCCCTGATCCGCTATCGCAAAGCTCCGCAGGGAACAGGGCCCTGAACCTGCTCTCCACGTCATTGAATCTTCCCGCGGCCTTTGCTTGACAGGCCCAAGCGCTGCTCCTTATATGCCGCGCGTTCGTCAGGCCATGGTTTGGATCGGCCGCCTGCGAAGACCGTGGCGGGGTAGCTCAGCTGGTTAGAGCACGGGAATCATAATCCTGGGGTCGGGGGTTCGAGTCCCTCCCCCGCTACCACGCGTGACCCACTACCATATCGGGCCTCCGGAAAGGCCTCTCCGCCGACCAGCGTAGCTAACTTGCCTTTCACCTCGACCTCGAAGCGCTGCCCGGGTCCCCTCGGGTGAACGATGACGCTGTGGACGAGCGCCCGGAAATCGGCGATCAAAGGTCCGCGGTCGTCGTCCGCGGCGGCGTGCCCGGCGATCGTTTCGGCCAGCGTGTTCACGGTCTCTATGTAGCGGTCAAGGGTCGCTGGATGCAGCGCGATAGGGACGGGTGCCTCTTCGAGCGCAGCCAGTTCTGCTTCCACACGCGATCGCTCTTCCCCTAGCTCGGCGATCCGTCGCTTGGCGTCCTCCTCCGAAATCACGTACTTGATCACGAGGTCAATATTGCGCTGCCGCTCGCCTTCGATCCGGTCACGTTTCGCCTCTAGCCGCGTGCGCATCGCAGCCGCGTTCCCCGCAAGCCGCTCTCGTTCACTGTTGTAGTTGCGCACGTAGGTCTCGATCAGCCGCGGATCCTTCAACTCTTCAGTCATCCCGCTGAGCACAAGCCTTTCGACGTCGCGGAGGTAAATGATCCTGCGATTTGCACAACTGCCGCTCTCGCGCACCGCCGAACACCGAATCCTGGTCTTTCCCGTCTTGTCCCTGTCATGAACCGACATACCTGATCCGCAACAACCGCATCGAAGGAGGCCAGAAAGGAGATGCGGCGCCCGTCGCTTCACGTGGCTGGCCAAACGGCTCCTTTCGGTCTTCAAAGCGTGCACCTCTTCCCATACGGACTGTTCGACGATCCGTAGTTGAGGCACGTCGATGCTTTGCCACTCGTCACGGGGGTTCGGGCGAGACAGTCGTTTGCCGGTGTCGGGATCTTTGACCATGCGGACCTTGTTCCAGACGATACGGCCGGCATAGAGTTCGTTGAAGATAAGCCCAGCACCGCGTTGGGCATTGCCATTGATCGTCGATGCGTTCCATCGCCGGCCGCGCGGTGGACGAATGTTTTCCCGGTTGAGATCGTGTGCGATGTCCCGGGGCGTTCGTCCCGCGGCAAACGCCACGAAAATGCGCCGCACGATCGCAGCTTCGTCTTTGACTATTTCGAGTTCACCGGGTTTACCGGTGACCGCTCGATATCCGTAGGCGCGCCCGCCGGCGTGTCGACCGTCGCGAACCACGCCGGCCATGCCGCGGCGGACCTTTTTCGCCCCGTCTTCGCGTTGCATCTGTCCGACGAGGCCGCGAATCCCAATTAAAATCGAGTCGGCGGTGCCATCGTGGACGGCCTGAATTTCGATCCCCTGGAAAGACAGCCGCTTGTGAATGCCGGCCAGATCTTCCATGTCACGCGAGAGCCGGTCCAGCGCCTCTACGATGACAACTGTGAAAAGGTTCTGGCGTGCCGCATCCATAAGCTGCATCAAGCCATCGCGACCGAATACTGAGGCGCCAGAACGAGCCTTGTCCTCAAAAGTCGCAACGATATTAAGTTGATGACGCGCCGCGTACGTCCGGCACAGAGCAATCTGATCTTCAGTCGATTTTTCGTTTTGAAGCTCGGTCGAGAACCGAGCATAAATCGCTGCGAGTTTCATCTCGAATACCACTGCTGATGCGCTTCTCGCCAGCGGGGTCAAGATGATTCTTCATCAGACGCTCGCTTTCAAAAAGATGATCGCGTCTGGCGTCGGCAATTGCAAGTGCTTCAACAAATTTGATCAGAGCGGGCGCTATTTCGCCTGAGGTCACGCGCCGTGGTACACGATCAATTCCGCTCGTTCTCGTACGCTTCATCCCAGCAGGATGCAGCCCTCACTTAGGAAAGGGCAGGGCGTTTTCGCTCAATCGCAGAATTGGATACGAGAGAAGATGAAACGGACGGAGTTTCAGATGATGATATCTGGAGCGGGAGTCTCGTTCCACCGCCGATCGGTTCGGCAACATGCTGTGCGACCAGATGCAAGAACCTGCAACCAGGGCGTCATGAGCGGCAGCATATCAATCAGCTTGGTTGATTTTATCGTGATTTTTGTTTGATCCCGTTCGCATTTCCGCTGCGAAACTGGAGCCGTCCGCGGTTAGCTATCGAGATCCACAGCCAAACATACTTTGGTCGATGGAGCTGCCGCTATCACACAAGACGCGAGAAACGATCCTGTTCTGGGCCCCAAGCGGCGGACCCGGCATGTCCGCCAATTGTCTGCTCTTTGGAGGTGAAGCGGACTTGATTGCTCAACCTGAGTTCTTCCGGCCCATCACGCCCCTCGATTGCTCACAGAGGCATGTCTGCTTCGAGGCCTGATCCGCCGTAATGCCGAAGAGGTGGTTGTAACCACGCCTGTTACACCGACTGTTACAGAGGGCGAGGATGTAACGGTCGCACCCCGTGCGGCGATTGCGCGGCGTTCAATGACGCCCGTCAAACTTTGCCGCAGTCGTCATGACGCTGGCGCTCGCTTGTGTACCCGTCAATCCAAGGAAAGAAAGGAAGAAGAGTTTCGTACCCATGCACCGCCGATGCTGCTCCGAAGATCGTGCTCGCCCGGCTCCTGTCGACACGCGCGACGAACTAGAACGGAGACTTCCCGTCGTCGCTCAATTCTGAAAGGGCAATGGCGTGTGGGCGAAGTCGCAGACCGCTTCTATCAGAAGACGTACTGCCCGGGCGTCCCAATCGATGCGATCGATGGGCGCTTCCCAATAATGGGACATAACATAAGCCGCGTGGCGCGCCTTCACTCCCAGTCCTACGATCGTGCGTGCCGGGGTTGCCATAATCGCCTGCTCGATCGGGTCGAGGCGAGCCAGGATGGCCTCTGCTTTTCTCATCTTGGCGTCCTGACCCGCCTCACTGCCGCCAATGGGTAAGCCGACTTCCAGACCGATTGCGTCGCTAGCGTTCTGAGCAGTGACTAATTCCGCAGCAAGCTCATTGAACTGGGTTTCGAGCGCAAGGAGACCCGCATCGTCATCCGTCGGCATCAATAGGAAAGCGGAAGATTCGGAATGCGACGACTCAAGGAGCGCGTCTTCCCTATCTGAAGATTGACTGCCCTGCATCTTGACTCTCCCTTTCCGGCATTCGCGGTCTATTCGGATTTGTCGACATGTGGATCTCTGCTTCAAATCCGCATTCTGTTGAGTATACTCAATTGATGAGTATGCTCAACAGGTCGCATTCGTTTGTGAATGAACGACCTGCGGAACACTGTGGCCCGCAATCTCCGGAGGCTCAGAACCGATAAGGGTTGGAGCCAGGAGGAGCTCGCCTTTCGAGCGAAAGTCGACCGAAGCTACATCAGTCAGTTGGAAACCGGGGTCTACAGCGCGTCCGTCACCATGCTCGGCAAGCTGTCTAAGGCGCTTGGGGTACAGGCCAGCGAGCTTCTAAAGCCCTGAATCGGCTTTCAACACGCGGATCGGCCTCCGAGGCGGGGCGCGAGAGCGCCAGCCTTTAGCCTGCCGCCGTCAGACAAGTCACAGGGCTCACCGGATTCCATCGAACTCGCGTTCCGGACGCCACGAAGCGGGATCTGCGATCCAGCAGTTAATGTCGGATTCATGCCGGCCGGTCCCGTTGGTGCTGATTTTGAGCTGAGCCGGGAAGGTGCCCTCGGCGATCTTGCGGTAGATGGTGGATCGGGACAGCCCGGTCCTGGCGAGAACCGTTTTCAAACGGACGATACGATCTGGTTCTCGCATGGCCGCGCTGCCTCCTGCTGGCTGTTTCTGACGGCTCCTGAGACCAGACGGGAGCCATTCCAGGCGCGCAAGAGCATCTTGCACATCGGCGCACTCTGGCGTTCAGACGGCGGCAAACAGGATGGATCAAATTTCGATGCCCCTGCCTCTGCCGAGGCCGTGGGTGAAGGCCAGTTCGATACCGAGCCGGCGGCCTGAGTCGAACGCGATGCCGAGCTCCCGCTTGCGATTGTCGAGGAGGGACTCCAGTTGCGGATCGCGTTCGAGGCTTCTGGCCATATCGCCCATCGCCGAGCGGGTGGCCCTGTAGCCGGAGATGTCGCCGGCCTCATACTGGTGCTGGCTGGTGTGATCAAGCCTCTGCCAACGCTCCACAAAGCGGTCGGCGCGGCGTTCCGGATGGATCCGCAGTTCGGTTTCGAGCTGGAGCGCGCGGATGGCGCGGTTGAGCTGGCCGCCAGCCGCCTCGCGGGCAAGCTCCGGGTTCTTCTTGTAGGCGGCTTCCGCGTCGTGCGAACCGTAGGGCCGCACCTCCTCGAAGACCTGGCGCGCCTTTTGGAGTTCTTTCACCTGCTCGGGACTTGCCCTGCCGCCCATCTCCTGTGCCTCGAAGAACGCGTCCACGGCGCGGGCATGGCGCACCAGCGCTCGGGTCCGCAGGCGACGCGCTTCCGCTTCCGGATCTTGCGCCACCTTCCTGTCCGGCGCTGCGGTTTCGCGCCGCTCGACTCCGGTACCGCTCCTTTCCCTTTCCGGCGCTTCCCGGTCCGACCTCCGTCCGCCATCCGGGCCGGGCACCTCTCCAGGAGAGCGAAGGCCGTCGAACATGTCGCGCAGCTTCTCTGGCACAACCTTGCGCACGATCTCGGCCACGCGCTCGCGGAAGGTGATCCCACGCCGCTCGGCGTAGCTCTGGGCCGGATCAGCACGCTCGTAGTCCGAGGCCATATCCTTGGCGCGGTCGCGGGACAGGGTACGTACAAGCCGGTCCCGACCGGCAAAATCGTCGCGGCCGTAATGCAAATCCACGCCGTCGCGGTGCCGCGACAGGGCGACATAGCTGCCATGGGCGTCCATGCCCGGTGTCACCAGCACATGGGCGCGGTCCACCGTCATGCCCTGTGCCTTGTGGATGGTTGCGGCATAGCCGTGGTCGATCCGGTTATAATCCTTGAGGTCGAACCGAACGGATCGGCCATCGTCGGTCTGCACCGCCATGGATTGCGCGCTGACCTGCTCGATGGTCCCGAGCGTGCCATTCTTCACGCCGAGCCCGCGCTCGTTCTGCAGGAACATGACGCGGTCCCCGCTGGCGAAGCTGCGCCCGCCGCGCTCGACAGTCACACGCACCTCGTCGCCCAGATCGCCGGCAGCCCGCATGCGTTCCCGCGCCGCCTCGTTCAGCGCCCGCACCTCGTCGTTGGTATGGGTGAGAATGATCCGGCTGCGCTCCGGCGCTGCCTGCCGGTCGCGGTCCCAGCGGTCGATCAGATCGCCCCGCGCCTGCTCCCGGGTTTGGGCCTCGTGCACCATGCCATGGGAGCGATAAGCCTCCAGCGCATGACCGGTCCTGCCCTTCGCCAGATCGCGTGTGGCGTCCCGCTGCCAGTCCTCGCGCTGCCGGCGCACCTCGCCGAGTTCCGCCCCGCCGTGGCGCTCATGGATCGAACGGAAGGCCGCGCCGGCTTCGATGGATTGCAACTGCCTGATGTCGCCGACCAGCACCACTTTCGTCCCGGCTTCTGCCGCATGGGACAGCACGCGCTCGAGCTGGCGCGTGCCCACCATGCCCGCCTCGTCGATGACCAGGACATCGTGCGAGGTGAGGGGATCACGGCCTTGTTCCCAGCCATGCTCCAGGCTGGCAATGGTGCGGGAGGATATGCCCGATCCGCTTTCGAGATTTTCCGCGGCAATGCCGGAGAGCGCCGCACCCCGGACCTCGTAGCCGGCTGCTTCCCAGGCCTCCCGCGCCACGCTCAGCATCGCGCTCTTTCCCGTCCCGGCATGGCCGACCACCACGCCTAAATCGCGCCCGTCCGTGACATGCGCCAGCGCGTCGGCCTGCTCGCCTGACAGGACAAGACCGCGGGCTTGCGCGCGCGCCAGCGCCGCCTCGCGATCCCTGTCCCGCAGCTCATGGCACTCCCGTTCCGCCATCCGATCCGCGGCGCGGTGCAGGCGCTGTTCGGCTTCGATCATCTCGCGCGTGGTGAAGCGATCTTCGCCTCGGGCGTCCTTGCCGAGTTCGACCAGATCGGGCGCCTTGCGCATCGCGCCCATGACGTCGTTGAACTGGTCGATCCCGTCGCTATTGCGATGCGCGAACTTCGCCATGTCGCGGCGCGTGAAGGTCGATTGCTGTTGCGTGATCGCGTCCAATGCGACCGAAGGATCTGCAATGATCCGCATCCCATTGCCGCGCGCGATTTCGCGGTGCATCTCGGCGCGGTCGGCGGCGGTCCCTTCGCCCGCGATGCCCCGATGCTCGATGCGCCTGGCGGGCGCCCCGATCTGGCTTTGCGGCTCGAGCGCGAGGCCCTGCGCTTCGAGGCTGCGATGGTCGATGCGCGCGTCGATGTCGAGTTCGGCCAGGCGCTCGTTGGCAAGCTCGGCCCAGCGTCTGCGCCAGCGCTCCACCATCTCGGTGCGGTTCCAGTCCCGTACCTTCTGACCAAAGCCGTTCTCGTCCGCCGCCCGCATGGTCAGCATGACATGGGCATGCGGTTTGGGCGTGCCGTCCTCGGCCCTGTCCCAATGCACATTGAGATCGGCGATCATGCCACGATCAACAAACTCGCCCCGAACAAAGGCGCGGGCGAGTTCTATGCCTTGTGCCTCATTCAACTCCCGCGGGATAGCGAACTCCACCTCGCGGGCAAGCTGAGCATCCTTGCGGACCTCGAACGCCTCGACATCGTTCCACAGCCGTTCGCGGTCGCTCCAAGCCTCGGGCGCATTCTCCGGCAGCAGCACCTCGGAATGGACGACGCCGCGCTTTCTGGAAAAATCGTGGCTGCGATCAAGCCGCTCGTCGCGCAGCCGCGAAGCGGAGCGGTAGGCGGCCGACGCCACCGCGCTACTTCCGGCCTTGCGGCCAATCACCTTGACATGAAGATGATAGATCGCCATTGCGATCAGATCAGTGGCACAGCAGAGCGCACGTCGGAACGACGTATAAGCGCGCCCTCCCTCGAAAAAATCTCGGGAGGGACCAACCCGTCCCGCACCGTCCCGGTGACCTCAGAGCATTACGCACGGCGCTGGATTATCTTTCTCCATCAACCCTTCTGGAGACGATCATGCGCAAGCCACGGGATTTTGATGCCGAACTGAAGGCACTTGGGGACAAGGCGCGCGACCTCAAGGCTCGCAAGGTGCAGCAGCTCGGCGACCTGGTCATCGCCACGGGGGCTGACACACTCACCGCCGACCAACTGGCAGGCGCGCTGATCGTTCTGGCCGAGACAAAGGACGCGGGAAAGAAGGAGGCGTGGGCGAAGCGCGGCGCTGCGTTCTTTCAAAGCCGGGCACGGCGAAATGCACCGGCACCTGACGGCGACGCTGGCGGTGCTCCTGCGCAGCCGAGCGGCGCGCAACCGTCACCAGGCCGCAAGGGCGCGACTTGACATGCGCACGTGGCAGGTCGAGCGCCGCAAGCGCACACGGCACCTCATCGAACTCGGCGGCCTCGTCGTCAAGGCCGGTATCGTGGACCTGACCGGCGATGATCGCGCCACGATCTACGGCGCGCTGCTATGGATGGCTGACAAGCTCCAAAGCGATCAGGGCGAACATGCGCGTGCGCTTTGGGCCGCAAAGGGAAAGCAAGCGTTCGACATGGACTCGGCAGCGCAATCACGCACAAGCGTGAGGCCGCCGTTATCAGGAGGATAGAAAGGCAGAACTTTTCATGGTGACGGGGCATCACCCGACAATCGAAGGACGCAAGTTCCCAGTGGTCAAAGGCGCGATGACTGAGGTGAACTTGGGGAGCCCTCACGGGAAGCGGATCGGCCCGGACACGACGAGTCGTGGATGATTGCTACGCCTCGTGGTCTCTCCCATAGAGTTGGCCCTAGTACCCACTTTCCCTGGGAAGTGAGTCATGATTCAACATCGGGATGATACCCGAAGCAAGAGAAGTCCACCTTTCGAAGAAGATCGCAAGGTGCTTGAGGAACGTTGCCGTTCACTGCTGACGTTGCAGCGCGATTTGAAGCGGGCGCGGATCGTTCTTTTGGCGGCGGTCGGTCGCAGCACCCGATCGATCGCCAAGGAGGTTGGGGTCCAGCCGCGGATTGTCAGCCTTTGGCGCCATCGCTATGCGGATCATGGTCTTGAAGGTTTGCAGAGCAAGCCCCTGCCGGGCAAGCAGCCGATCGATACGAAGGCTACCGAAAAACGGATTTTGAAGTTGCTCGATAAGTCGCCTCCCACCGGGTACGCGCCCTGGACAGGGCCCCTGCTAGCTGGGGGCTGGCGAGGTCGGCCTCCAATATGTCTGACGGTTCCTGCGCGGCAACAAGATCGATCTGGCCGCTCGCAAGTCCTGGTGCGAGAGCAACGACCCGCAGTTTACGGCCAAGGCCGCCGACGTCGTCGGCCTCTATGTGGCTCCGCCAAGCAAGCATCACACCACTACTTGACTTAGCGCTTGGTTCAACATCCGCGACCTGAAACAGCGTTCTCTTTGTTCCCTTCAGGATAGTGCGAGAAGACGCTCGGCGTTTTCGTGCGATACAAGTTCGCGCTCTCGCTCCGTCAAGACGGCGCCATCCAGGAATCGAACTGCTTCCGCGTCGTCTTCGTAAGGGTAGTCGGCCGCGAACAGGATGCGTTCAGCCCCGAGAACGTCGATGCTAAGTCGCAGCGCCGCCATCGAGGTAACGCCGGCTGTGGTGATAACGAAATTCTCCAGGAAGTATTCGCTCGGCAGACAGGGCAGCTTCTCCACCGCTCCAATCTTGACTTGCAGCAAATAGCGATTGTCGATCCGCTGCAGCCAGAACGGAATGCCTTCGCCCATGTGCCCAAGAATGATCTTCAGCTTCGGGAAGCGCGCGAATGTGCCCGACATTATGAGCCGCATGGCGTGCAATCCGGTCTCCACGGCAAAACCCCACCCGGCGAAATAAAGGCCGTAGTCGAGGAACGGCATCACTATGCTCGGGGCCGGTTCGCGCGGATGCAGGTACATCGGCAGCCCGGTCGCCTCCATGGCCTCGAAGATCGGCGCGTTGCGCGGCCCATCGAGATACTCGCCGAATGTATGGGAATTGACGATCAGGCCGAGCAGGCCCAGCGATTTGATCCGTTCGATCTCGCGCGCGGCGGCGGCGGGGTCCTGCGGCGCGATGGCGCCGAGCCCAGCCAGGCGCGACGGTGCAGCGCGAACCGCTTCGGCCAGTGCGTCATTGGCGTCTGCCGCAAGGCGCGTGGCGAGGTCGGGGTGAAATACCTGGACGCCCGGGGAGGTCAACGACAACACCTGCATGTCAATGCCGATTTCGTCCATATGGGCAATGCGGCCGTTGCCGATATCGAGCAGGCGAGAATGCAAGAGCGCATTGCCGGGCGTATCGGCGAGAATGCTTTCGCCCATTTTGGCAAAACCAGGTTCCACGTCGGGACTGCCGAGAACCTTCTTCCATTCAGTTGCGATCTCCGGCGTGACAAATGCCTCTTCGATGGCGATCCGCTTCATTGTTTTTCTCCTGCGCAGCGATGTTATTCTTCCGTGCCGAAATATAGGTGACGCAGCCGTTCGTCGTGGCGAACGACCGCAGCAGGGCCAGAAAGTGTGATCCGACCCTTGTTGATGATGTAGGCGGCGTCCGCGAGATCGAGCGCGCGCTCGACATCCTGCTCTACCACCAACATGGTCAGCCCTTCGCGCTTGAGGGCGGCCAGCGCCTCGTAGAGCCGGTCCATCATCACCGGCGCGAGCCCAAGGCTGATCTCGTCGAAAATGGCGAGACGCGGCTTCGCCATGAGCGCGCGTCCGATGGCCAGCGCCTGCTGCTGACCGCCCGACATCGAGGTGCCGCCGGCCTTTCGACGCTCGGCGAGCACGGGGAAAAGCGCGAAGACCCGCTCGAGGCGCAGCCTGCGTTCGGCCGCGTCGACCTGCCGTGCAGCAACCAGCAGATTCTCCTCGACTGAGAGTGAGGCGAAGATGTGCCGGCCTTCCATGCAATGGGCAATGCCGCGGGCGGCGACCGCGTACGCAGGCAGATCGGTGATGTCTTCGCCGTCGAACCGGATGCGACCCGCCGTGACGGGCAGAGCGCGACTGATCACATGGGCGAGGGTGGTCTTGCCGGCGCCGTTGGGGCCGAGAACGCCGACCACCTGACCGGGTGCCGCCGAGAGGGAAAGGTCGTTGATCACCCGCGCCTGACCGTAGCCGGCCGAGACGGCGTCGAGCACGAGCAATGGCTTCGTCGCGCTTGATGCCGCCGCTGCCGGCTCCGGTGCGGCCGCTCGCGGCGGCTTGGCCGCCCCGCCGTGGCTGGTGCCGAGATAGACCGCGCTGACCTCGTCGCTCGCCAGCACCTCGGCGGTACGTCCCCTGGTCAGCACCTTGCCGAAATTGATCACCAGGAGATCTTCGCAGCACTCCTTCACGATCCGGATCATATGCTCGATGATGATGATGGCGCGCTGGCCGTCCTGCAACGAGCGGATCAGTGCGATCAGATCGCTGACTTCGCTGTCGATCAGGCCGGCGCCGACCTCGTCGAGCAGCAGAAGCTTCGGTTTCAGCGCCAGTGCGCGCGCCACTTCCAGCCGCTTGCGCCGTAGCAGCGGAAGATCTTTGGCCTTTACGTCTGCGACATCGGCAAGGTCGCAGCGTTCGAGGATCTGCCGCCGCTCGCGCTCGGCGGCTGCGGCGGAGTCGAGGGGAGCGACGGCGAATTGACCGACTGCGAGATTGTCGGCGACCGTCATGTCAAGGAACGGGCGAGGGATCTGGTAGGTTCGGCCGATGCCGCGTCGCGCCCGCTCGGACGCCGGCAGGCCGGTGATGTCCTCACCTTGGAACCGGATGGTCCCCGCGCTGGGTCTTATGGCGCCGCCGAGCAAGCCGATCAGGGTGGATTTGCCGGCGCCATTCGGTCCAATGACGCCAAGCACATGCCCCTTGTCGAGGTGGATGTCGATACCGTCATTGGCGACAACTCCGCCGTAACGTTTGCCGAGACCCGCAGCTTCCAGCAGCAGCGGAGAGGGCGCGTAGCTGCTCATGACTTGCCCTCTGTCAGGAGCCGCCGCTCGGCGGCGCGTCGGGCCAATAGGGCTTCGGCCAGGCCGCAGAGTCCTTGTGGCGCAAAGCGGATCAACAGGATCAGAATGACTCCCGTGAGCGCCACGTGCAGTTCGGGATAGTCGGCGAGCAATTCGCCGATGGCAACGAAGAACAAGCCGCCGACGACCGCGCCGCGCCGCATGCCGAGGCCGCCGATGATGACAATGGCGAGCGCATCTACCGACCATTGCAGGCCGAAGCTGCCATATGGTTCGATAGCGCCGAGCTTGGCGGCCTGCAGACCGCCGGCTGCCGCGACCAGCCCGCTCGCCACCATGAAGGCCGCGAGCTTGGTTCGGAACGCGCGCACACCGACCTGGCTCGCGGCATCCTCATCGTCGCGGATCGCGCGCAGGAGAACGGAGAAGCGCGAGGTTGTTGCCACACTGATGATTGCAGTGGTGAGCGCCAGGAGCAGCGCAGCGACGCGGAACAGCTCCGGCGTGTCGGGCAGGTCGAGGGTGACGAACAGGCCGGTGGCGCCGCCGAACCAGGGCACGTTGACGACGAACAGCCGAAGCGCTTCGGCGAGCGCCAGCGTGCCCACGGTGAAATGAAGGCCGCGCAGGCGAAACAGGCCCCGCGACATGACGAGCGCAAGCGTCATGCCAGCCAAAGCAGAGGCGCACAGGGCAAGCGGAAGGCCAGCTCCGAGATAATTGAGCAGGCCCACACTGACATAGGCGCCTAGCCCAAAGAAAGAGGAGGTGCCGAGCGAGACAAGACCGCCGTAGCCGGCCAGCAGGTTCCAGGCCTCCGCCAGCACGATGTAGAGCATCAGCTTGAAACCGATCTCGACCAGATAGGTCGAGAGGAATGCTGGCGCGGCGATCACGAGCGCAAACGCCGCGGCAACAATGATGGTGCCGACGACAGACCGTTTGTCGATCAAGGTGGTTGCTGCATTGCTCGGCGTGGACAGCATTTTCATGCTCGGCTCCCGAGCATACCCTGCGGCCGCAGTGACAGCACCGCCAGGAACAAGACCAGCGCGACGAGGTCGCGATAACCGTCGCCCAGGGTCAGGCCACCCAGGCTCTGCAGCATGCCGATCACGACGCCGCCGATCAGGGTGCCGAAGACGTTCCCCAGACCGCCCAGCACGATGAGGGCGAAATCGGTGAGCAGGTAAGCGGCGCC
>Ga0213882_10000452_pt1 | contig 13862 bp, 10 predicted proteins | sample BarmaccoBMER_R09_FD_160106 | JGI IMG/M metagenome (GOLD analysis project Ga0213882, IMG submission 160106) | Barbacenia macrantha exposed rock microbial communities from rupestrian grasslands, the National Park of Serra do Cipo, Brazil - ER_R09 ...
AAGAAGGCTGAGCCGAGAATCGACCTTCGGCACGTGGCCGACGCAGTTTTGTATATGGCAAGTCTTCCTCTGGATGCAAACGTTCCCTTCATGATCGTCATGGCTACCGGAATGCCGTTTGCGGGCCGCGGGTGAGACACGCCGACTGTTTGCAGTAGCGGCCCTTCTTGTTCTGAGCCGACTCAATAATTTCCATGGCATGCCTGCGAGAATTCAGAACGAGGTGCAATGTCGCTACTTGATTTCTTGGTCGGACCTCCCATAGCCACGTGGAAGGAAGGATCCGAAAAAATCGGGGTTGCAAAAGGCATTCCCGTCTTCGGACTGGACGCTCTTGGATCCGCAGCCTACGGCCCCGAGGCGGCACTCACTCTGCTGATCCCGCTTGGCCTTGCGGGCCTCAACCACATTCTTCCTCTCACTTTCGGCATCATTGCGCTTTTGGGAATTGTCTTCTTCTCATACCGTCAGACAATAGCTGCATATCCGGGCGGCGGAGGATCCTACACCGTAGCTCGCGAGAACTTGGGAACGTTCCCAGGCTTGCTTGCCGCCTGTGCGTTGTTGATCGATTACACTCTCGATGCGGCCGTCGGAATATCGGCAGGAATAGGCGCTCTCACTTCGGCAATTCCTTCGTTGCATCCCCAAACTCTGTGGCTCTGCCTCTCGGCACTACTCATCCTGACTTTGGTGAATCTTCGAGGCGTACGGGAAAACGGCGCGCTTTTCATGGTGCCCACCTATCTCTTCCTCGTTTGCATGCTGGTCGCAATTGGAATCGGAGTCGCGAAAACTGCGCTGGCGGACGGCCATCCCGTTCCCGTCGTCGCTCCTCCCTCGGCACCGGCAGTCGTAGCGGCCGTCAGCGCGTGGCTACTTCTGAAGTCGTTTGCAAGCGGCTGCACAGCGCTCACCGGTGTCGAAGCGGTCAGCAACGGAGTTCAGGCATTTCGAGACGATCGGACAAAGAATGCGCGCCACACACTCGCCGTCATCATCGCCGCTTTGATGATCATGCTTGCGGGCATCGCCTATTTAGTGAAGGCGTACAAGATAGTGGCGACCGACCCGAACGGAAGCCATTACCGAAGTATCCTGTCCATGCTGCTCGGCGCAGTAACTGGTCACGGATGGTTTTACTACCTTTCGATTGGATCCATTCTGCTTATCCTTATCTTCTCTGCGAATACCGCGTTTGCCGACTTTCCCCGAGTTTGCCATTTCATAGCCGAAGATGGCTATCTACCGGTCTCGTTTGCCGACAGGGGCCGAAGGCTGGTCTACTCCGAAGGCATTTTGGTGCTCGCAACAATTACCGGCCTCCTGTTGATAGGTTTCGGCGGGATTACAGATCGCCTGATTCCGCTTTTCGCAGTGGGCGCATTTCTTGCTTTCACAATGTCGCAGGCAGGAATGGTATTCCATTGGCGCAGAGAACGTGGGCGGGGCGCGCGCCGCAGCATGCTCATAAATGCCGTGGGCGCCGTTTCCACCGGCATCACTACGTTGATCATCATCGTTGCTAAGTTCTCTGAAGGCGCTTGGATTACTGTACTCGCGATCCCTTCCCTGCTCCTTCTGATGTACGGCGTTCGGCGGCATTACAACAAACTGATACGAGAAATAGCGGTCCACACGCCCCTCCCGGAGCACAGGGATCCAGCGCCTCTGATGGTAGTAACCCTGACCGGCTGGAGCCGCGTTGGCAAAGAGGCCCTACGCACGGCGATGACCCTCTCAGATGAGGTTAAAGTCGTCCATGTGATCGAAGACCGCAACGATAAGGTTCGATCTCCCGATGAAGTATGCGATCGCTGGACGGAGCTCGTAGAGAAGCCGGCGCGAGAAGGCAATCTGCCCGTCCCTGAGCTGGTGGTTCTCAAGTCGCCCTACCGATTTGTGGTGACCCCGATCGTGAATTACATCCTGAAGCTCTCGAAAGAAAACCCGGACAGGCGCGTGATTACTGTCATACCTGAGCTGATGGAACGGCGTTGGTATTACTATTTCCTTCACACCCAACGAGCGTCGCTGTTAAAAGCGCGGCTGCTGATGGTGGGAACCGATCGAATCAGCGTGTTAAACATCCCCTGGTATTTGAAACACAGCTAACGCGCATACTGGGTTTTGGCAAGTTCTCTGCAAATCGAGAAGACCTCCGGTTGGGCTCCGCTTCGCCATCCGCTTTTCCGGAATCGCTGGATCGCGTCCATTGTTTCGAACCTTGGCAGTTGGATGCAGGACACCGCTGGCACGTGGCTGATGACCGCGCTCACTTCCTCGCCGTTACTCATCGCCTTAATGCAGACAGCAGCGAGCCTCCCTGTTCTACTGCTCGGATTCCCAGCCGGCGCAACCGCCGATATCTTTGATCGCCGCCGTCTACTGATTTTTTGGCAAACCTGGATGCTGGTCGCGGTGGCGATCCTTAGCGTGCTCACATTGTTCGGAGTGATCTCGCCATGGACCCTGCTTGCTCTTACCTTCCTGCTGAACATCGGCGCTGCCATGACTAACCCGGCGTGGCAGGCGATTGTTCCTGAGTTGGTTCCGCGCTCTGAATTGCCGGATGCGATTGCGATAAACAGCGCCGGTTTCAATCTGGCGCGTGCCCTCGGTCCGGCTCTCGGCGGCTTGGCAGTGGCCGCTTTCACCTCAACCAGCAAAGGTGCGGGCACCGTTTTCTCTCTGAACGCGATCTCTTTCCTAGCCGTAATTTGGGTGCTCTATGTTTGGCGGCGCACGCCTCTGTTCAAAAGCGCATTGCCCGCCGAGCGCATGCTCGGTTCCATGAGAGCGGGCCTGCGTTACGCCCGCTACGCCCCGAGCCTGCAAGCCGTCCTTGCCCGCGCATTTGCTTTTACATTGTTCGTGAGCGCGATCTGGGCGTTACTGGCAGTTGTCGCGCAACAGGACCTTCACCAAGGCGCTCTAGGATACGGTATCCTGAACGGCTGCCTCGGCACAGGCGCGGTTGCCGGAGCCGCTTCCCTGCCCTGGCTACGCCGCCGCTTTTCGAACGATTGGATTACCATTGCCGCCAGTTGCGTTTGCGTAGCTACGCTGCTCGTTCTCGCCTTCTCGCGAAACATCCCGGCGATTGTGCTGGCGCTGCTCGCCGGCGGTTTCGCTTGGACCAGCACGACCTCCACATTCAATGTTTCGGTCCAACTCTCAGTGCCGCCCTGGGTGCAAGCGCGAGCGCTTGGGATTTATCAGACAGTCTTTCAGGGAGGCATGGCGATCGGCAGCGCTCTCTGGGGTGGATTGGCGCAACACTTCGCGACCCCGAAAGCGCTTATTGCGGCGGCTTGCGGCCTGCTGATCAGCTTGCCACTCACGCGCCGCTTTCATTTACTCCGAGGCCAGCCGCCCGACCTCAATCCCCACAATCTCAACCGTCCTGCTCCGCAAATCGCGATCGAACCTCATCCGGAATCGGGACCGGTGCTGGTGACCATTGAATATCGAATTCGCGAGGAAGATTTTACGGCTTTCACTCGCGCAATTCACCAGATGCGGCAGGTGCGGATGCGCGATGGAGCAATTCGCTGGGGTATTTTTCAGGATGCCGCACAGCCGCAGCGGTTCGTCGAAACGTTTGTCATAAATTCCTGGCTCGAATTCCTGCGCGTGCGCGAACGCTTGACCGCTTCGGACATTCGAGTCAGAGATCAGGTCCGGAGCTTCCACGAGGGAAATGCTCCGCCGCTCGTTTCATATATGATCTACGCCCGCGAATTGGAGCCGCAGTCTTGACGCCCTCAGCGTACCGCCCTGAGTCTGTTGGGCGGAGGCCCTGCTTGTGGCCGGAGCCGTGCGGCGTTTCCGGTGCTCAGGCAAATAGTCCAGGGCTGGAAGCACGCCCGCCGACGCTGGTTCCGGCGTACTATCGCCCATTCTTGATATAGTCTCAACTCGGAAGGCGTGAGCTATGTCAACTCAGGCGGTTGGGAACGAGGGAATCGAGCAACTCTTACGGGCCGAGGCTGATTTGCATGCGCCGGCCTCGCTGGTTGCGCAGGCGCGTCTGCAGGATTACGAAGCGGAGTACCGACGATCCGTCGAAGACCCTGAAGGCTTCTGGGCAGAAATAGCACAGGAGCTGGAATGGTTTCAGCCGTGGCAGAAAGTTTTCGACTGGAATTATCCGCTCTTCGAATGGTTCCAGGGCGCGACGTGCAATATCACACATAACTGCCTTGATCGCCAAGTCAAGGCAGGCCGCAAGAACAAGGTTGCGTACATCTGGACGACGGAGGACGGCACTGAGCGGCAAATCACCTACGGGCAACTGCTGGATTTTGTGTCGCGCACCGCCAACGCCCTGCGCTCGATAGGCGTGAGTAAGGGTGATCGGGTAATCATCTACATGCCGGTGATGCTGGAGGGCATTGTTTGCATGCTGGCTTGTGCGCGGATCGGCGCTGTCCATTCGGTGGTATACGCGGGCTTCAGCGTGCAAGCTTTGCGCAGCCGCATTGAGGACGCGCAAGCGCGCGTGATCCTCACCGCGGATGTATCCTACCGCCGAGGTAAGCGGGTGGGACTGCGCTCCATTGTTCAGGAAGCTATCTCCGGTCTAGAGGCGATCGATCAGGTGGTGGTGCTTCGGCGCGCTCAGCCTGCTTTGGAGCTTGACTTACACGAGACCGACTTCTACGAACTGGTGAACAAACAATCTGCTGATTGCCCAGCCGCGATCATGGACGCCGAGGATCCCCTTTACATCCTTTACACCAGCGGGACCACCGGTAAACCCAAAGGCGTGGTGCACGTTCACGGCGGATACATGGTGGGTATTTACTACCACATGACCCGCTTTTGGGACATTCGCGATGATGACGTGTTCTTGTGTACCTCAGATATTGGCTGGGCTGTGGGTCATTCTTACATCGTCTATGCGCCGCTCCTGGCGGGAGCGACGACACTCTTTCGCGAGGGCGCCATTGATTTCCCGCATCCGGCAATTGTTTGGGAACTGATCGAGCGTTATCGCGCTTCCGTGATTTTTACTGCACCAACCGCGGTGCGCATGTTCATGCGTTACGGCGATCAACTCCCGCAGGGCTACAATCTGCGGAGCATTCGCCTGTTTACGTGTGCGGGCGAACCGCTCAATCCGGAGGCCATGCTGTGGGCTCATCGCGTGCTGTGTGGCAACGGGCAATGGGGATTTGTTGCCGACAACTGGTGGCAGACAGAGACGGGCGGTCCCTGCCTGGGTACGTTGCCAGTTTTCGCCGCGCGCCCGTCCAAGGCAGGCAAGGCGCTGCCCGGTGTGGTCGCGGAGGTGGTAGATGCACAAGGCAACAAGCTGCCGCCGAACAAGGGCGGCCTCTTGGTGTTGCGACGGCCGTTCCCGCACATGTATCGCGCGGTATATGGCGATCCAGATCGCTATGCCGAGGACTGGCGCAAAATCCCCAATGCTTATTCGACTGGAGACGTTGCCATTTGTGATGACGACGGTTATTTCACCGTAGTCGGCCGAGCGGATGACGTGCTCAACGTCGCCGGCCATCGTATTGGCACGGCCGATGTGGAAGGCGCTCTGGTAAGCCATCCCGCGGTTGCGGAGGCGGCGGCTATCGGACGACCGGATGAGATCAAGGGAGAAAACATCAAGGCGTTCGTAATGTTGAGGGTAGGACACACCGCATCGCCTGAGTTGGAACTGAAACTCAAGGAGCACGTGCGGAATGTCCTGGGGGCTATCGCCGTGCCTGCCGAAATCGGGTTTCCAGAGAAGCTTCCGAAAACCCGCAGCGGCAAGATCATGCGACGGCTACTGAAGGCCCAGGAACTCGGCAAAGAAATCGGAGACGTTTCTACGCTAGAAGAGTAGCGCTCAAGCCGCAGTTCGAGGGGCTTCAGCACCTCGATGAATCCAGGCTAGTGCGCACCTTGCGGGAGCGACAGTGTTCCCGGCGCTACAGGGCGCCATTCGCGGCCCATACAGAAACTTCATTTCCTCGGGAACGTGTCACAACCCTCGTTCACTTCGAACTCTACCGGGACCGGCCAGCAGGTGTGAGCGGAAAAGGGGCGGGGCCGTTTTGAACTCTTACGGTTACCCCGATCGAGGTACTGTCGGATTGACGGCTAACGACCCATGACCCTCATCGATCTATTCGAGCTTTCGCTGCGGGGCCGGGCCGATTCACCCGCCTTGAATTTTGGTCGGGATACGTACACGTTTGGCGAACTGGACAACCGCAGCAACCGATTAGCACAATTCTTCATGGCGCATGGCTTCAGACCCGGAGACCGACTGTCTGTCTACCTGGCGAATTGCGTGGAGATGATCGATATCTATCTCGCCTGCGTCAAAACGGGCGTGATCTTCGTGCCGATAAACGTTCTGTATCGTGATCGGGAGAGATCGCACATTCTTGCCGATGCTGAACCACGCGCCGGCATCTCCGATGAACCGTTCTCGTCTTCGGCACAGATCTGGACGCGCGCCCACCTGCGCGAAGGGATGGATCGTAGTCCGGCAACACGGCCCGACGTGCGTCTGGACGGCGATTCCCCAGCAGCCATCATCTACACGTCCGGCACGACTGGCACCTCGAAGGGCGCAGTCCTGAGTCACAACAACTTCGCTGTGAACGCGCTGAATCTGCTGACGTGCTGGCAGATTACATCGAGCGACCGTTTCCTGCTTGGCCTGCCGCTGTTTCATGTGCATGGGTTGGGCAACGGTCTTCATTGCTGGTTGATGAGCGGCTGTCGGATGAAGCTGTTGGAACGCTTTTCGCATCAGACTGCAGCCCAAGAATTCCTTCAGTTCCGGCCAACGCTGTTCTTCGGCGTGCCCACGATGTACGTCCGAATGCTCGAATGGGAGCCGGACATTGCGCGCGAAGTCGCTTCATTCATGCGGCTCTGCGTGTCCGGTTCGGCTCCGTTGCCGGCCTCCGTTCTGAACGATTTCGAAAAGCTCTTTGGTCAGCGTATTCTGGAGCGCTACGGCATGAGCGAAACGTTGATGAATATCAGCAATCCCTATATCGGCGAACGTCGCGCTGGCACTGTAGGATTACCGCTACCTGGGGTTTCGGTGCGTCTGCTCGATTCGATTGGCAATCCAGTCGCAGACGGCGAAACGGGCGAGGTGCATCTTCGTGGACCGAACGTGTTCTCCGGTTATTGGAGGCGCGAAGACGCTACACGCGCGGCCTTCGTAGATGGATACTTCCGCACCGGCGATCTGGCGACCCGTTCATCCGACGGATACTACACCCTCTGTGGCCGAAAAAGCGATCTCATTATTTCCGGTGGCTTCAACATTTACCCGCGCGAGATTGAGGAGTTCCTGCAAGAGCAGCCGGAGCTCGCCGAAGCGGCGGTGGTCGGTGTGCCCGATCCCGTTCGCGGCGAAGCGCCAGTGGCATACGTCGTCGCTCGGGACGCCTTCGATCCAAGCGCAATGGAAGCCCGCTGCCGCAGCGCAATGGCGTCTTTCAAAGTACCGCGCAGGTTTGTGGTAGTGGATGCGTTGCCGCGTAATGCCTTGGGCAAGGTTCAGAAACATCTACTGAACAAGGTTGAAGACCGATAGAGTGCGGAGTGATAACGTATTCGCTTCATCGATTACCTTGATGTGGTACACGCCTTTCAAAAATGTGCGGGATATTACCATTTCAATGGTGTGAGAACATCAAAAACGTCGAATGACAATGAAGTGAGGAAGCCTTTACCGCGGTCGGGTTCATCCATAAGCACCGGGACTGGTCAGCATTCTTCGCTCTTATCTGCCTCGTCGTAGCGCTCACGGGATGTGGCGGAACGGACGAGGCCAGCTCGCCTTCCGAACGAATTCGGGGTCAACAGGAGGCACTTTTCGACGTGGTGTACGGACAGTACAAGATATTGATATATGGACTGCCTGTCAGTATGGAATACCCGCGCCTCTTGCGACAGCGCTACGGAATAGACATGCAGCTCCGGGGTTGCGTTGTTACCGACTTAGAACTTGCTTACGCCCACGGATATAACGGCGTGAGCAAGGAGGCGGCGAAGCGGAAGTTTGGGCAGGACATATTCGAGAAGACCTTTGCTGACGCGATGAAGTTGAAACCGTCAACCCGACCACGAAGGGATAAACACGCGCCCATAATATTGCATATTGAAGACATCTCCGGTCTGTCCTTGGTGACCAGAGACTCCCTGTCTTGACTTCGCCATCGACGATCCACATTGGTGGAATACGTCAAGCAACTGGGGCGCCTCTATCCGATCAGTCACCGGTCATGACAGGTAAGGATCGCCCACGCCTACAATGCCTTACGTAAATTCCGCGATGCCTCGCGATTTGACCATGAAGACCGCCTTGGACGTTGCTCGAATCATTCACCTTGATTTGACGCTGTGCGGAGTGTCCGCCTGGCAATGGTGGACTGCCGTCTCTCCGGTCGATTACAAAGACGGGTTAATCTACACCGACTGGCTGAAACAGGGAGATCCAGAAACGATCTATCCTGCGCGTCTTCTCTGGGTCTTAGGTAACTTCAGCCGTTTCGTGCGGCCTGGAATGCAACGGGTAGAACTCGAAGGTGCAAATCATGACATTCGCGGGCTTATGGGATCAGCGTTCAAAGATGACCGGGGCCAGCACGTCATCGCCGTCTACATCAATATCGGAGAGAATCCCCGCCAGGTCATTCTCGCGTTCGCCACTGCTTCCGGGCAGAGGACGCCGACGTCCATCACGCCATATATCACCTCAGATCGGGTTGGTGACGAACTCAAAACTTATCCCAAACGTCGGGCTGAGGCCGCTATCCCCATACCTGCCAAATCGGTTGTCACCTTGGTTTGTGATTTTGCCTGATTTGCAACGACGATACGAAGGAGAGCGGCGAGTATATGATCAGATTTAGATTCCGGCGCTCGCAACGCCGTGGAACTTAAATCCTTCCCATCCGCACCAATTATCGTTAAATGCCGAATCCGGTTACTCTCTCGAAGTATTCGATTGGCGTAGGGGATCGCTTCGCGCGAGAGGCGAATGCGCAGCTTCGCGCCTGTGTTCTTGCTCAAAACGGAGGCGTCGACGTAACCCCAGTCTGGAATAAGTCGAACCGGGAGCATACGATCATCGGCTCCGAACCTTCCTCCACGCGCGCCGCGGCCGATGCTGCTGTCCGTCAGCTCGGCTGGCAAAACGAGTATTATGTTGATGCCGATCACATAAACCTGAAAACGGTCGATAGATTCCTCGAACCCTGCGATTTCTTTACGATCGATGTTGCGGATCTGATCGACCAGCCAGCCGAGGAACGAGACATTCAAGCTTTCGTCGACAGGCACCCGGAATTGAGCGGAAAACTCAGCATGCCGGGTATCGATGCGTTGTTCCAGAGTAGTCGCGAGATGGTTGGCCGCATCGCCCGACGGTATCTCTCCGCTGTGGGGAGGCGGGCAGCATCTATCGGTATATTCAACGGGAAAAGGGCACAGGCGCTTTTATCCCAGAAGTTTCGATGGATGAGACCAGCTCGCCGCAAACGCCATTGGAGCTGCTCATCATCCTTGCCGCCATCGCGGATGAGAAGATCCCGATACAAACGATCGCGCCCAAGTTTACCGGCCGGTTCAACAAAGGAGTCGATTATGAGGGAAATCTGAAGGCGTTTGCCAAAGAGTTTTCGGACGATGTCGCGGTGCTCGCCTTCGCGATTGACCGCTATGGCCTACCGAAGAACCTGAAACTCAGCGTCCATTCAGGCAGCGATAAATTCGCAATTTATCAACCGATGCGAACCGTTCTCCAGAAATTTGATGCGGGTGTTCATTTGAAAACGGCGGGAACTACCTGGCTCGAAGAACTGATTGGTCTGGCCGAAGCGGGAGGCGAAGGGCTGCGAATCGCGAAGGAGATCTACACCGAGGCGTATGCTCATCGGGAGGAACTTTGCGCACCTTACGCCTCCGTCATAGACGTAGATCCCGCCAATCTGCCCTCGCCCGAGGATGTGAAGGCATGGTCATCAGAGCAGTTTGTTTCCGCACTTCGCCACGATCCGGCAAACCCCGAGTACAACAGCAATGTCCGCCAGTTACTTCATGTAGGGTTCAAAATTGCCGCGAAAATGGGCCAGCGATACCTGAATCTTCTCTCGGAGATGAGGGAGACCGTTGCGAGAAACGTCACGGAAAATCTCTTTCAGAGGCACATCAAACCGCTGTTCATCGGAGCCTGAGGCGTGTCCCTGCAATTGTTTGAGCTGAAGGGTCGGGTGGCGGTTGTGATGGGCGGCACGTCAGGAATCGGACGAACCATCGCCCTGGGTCTGGCGGAAGCCGGAGCGGATGTGGTGGCTACCGGCCGCCGCGAGGCATTTGTGGAGCAAGTTGCCGATGAGATCGAAGCCGCGGGAAGGAAGACACTCCGAGCTACCGTCAATGCCTCGAATAGAGAATCGATTGATGCTCTTCGAGAAGTGATTATGAATCAACTCGGGCGAGTCGATATCCTCGTCAATTCCGCGGGGCAGATTTTTCGCAAGCCCACAATCGAGATCACGGAAACCGAATGGAATAACCTCCTGGATGTAAACCTCACAGGCACTTTGCGAAGCTGCCAGAGCTTCTATCAGCCGCTCGCTGCCAGTGGCCAGGGCAGAATCATCAATATTGCGTCGCTCAACTCATTTGTGAGTTTTTTCGAAGTCTCAGCTTACGCTGCATCGAAAGCCGGCGTTCTCAGCCTTACCCGCAGCCTGGCAGTCGAATGGGCGCAGAAAGGCATTAACGTGAACGCGATCGCCCCCGGCGTGTTTCGCACGGAGCTGAATTCGCAGCTTCTGGACGGAACAGATCGCGGACGGGAACTTCTGACACGAACGCCGATGAAACGATTTGGAAAGATTTCAGAGCTGGTGGGATCCGCCGTCTTTCTCGCCTCCGACGCGGCCAGCTTCATCACCGGACAATGCATCACCGTTGATGGAGGCTTTCTCGCGTCCGGAGTAAACGTCTAGTCCACACGGAGAAAAATCTTTGCTCATGACGAAGAGTTTTTTGGGGTATCTGGCAATTGCGGCGGCCTTGGCCCTTGGGCAGCAACAGCAGCGCCCTGGCGAGACGCCGCCGGGGGAGCAGCGTCCTGCACAGCAGGCTAGGCCGCAAAATGAGGGCGCAAGAAATGAAGGACCGAAGGCAGAACCGGAGTCGTTTCCGGAGCCGAAGGAGTCGGTGACGCACCACACGACTTCGCTGCGAGGGAGGACGCTGCACTACACCGCGACGGCAGCACGAATGCCTGTCACAGATGCCGAGGGCAAGACCGAGGCTCGGATGTTTTATGTCGCGTACACGCTCGATAACGCCGGACCGAGGCGGCCGCTCACGTTTGCGTTCAATGGCGGACCGGGCTCGGCTACTATCTGGCTGCACATGGGTGCTTTCGGACCCAAACGAGTGAAGCTGATGCCAAACGGGTTCATGCCAGCACCTCCATTTGAATGGGAGGACAACCAGAACACGTTGCTGGACCGGAGCGATCTGGTGTTCGTGGACGCGATCGGAACCGGGTATAGCCGGGCAGTGACGCAGGATTTGGGAAAGAAATTCTACGATTTGCAGGGCGACATAGCGGCTTTCGGCGAATTCATACGGCTGTATCTGCAGAAGAACTCTCGCTGGACGTCGCCCTTATACCTGGCAGGAGAGAGTTACGGGACGACAAGAGCAGCGGGGCTGTCGGGCTACTTGATCGATCACGGGATCGCGTTGAACGGGATCGTGTTGATCTCGACGATTCTGAATTTCCAAACGGCGAGTTTCACCACCGGCAACGATCTGCCGTACATTCTCTATCTCCCGACTTATACAATGACGGCGCTGTATCATCACCGGCTGGCGCCGGAACTCGAGAAAGATCCGGAAAGCTTGCGTGCGGAGGTGGAGAAATGGGCGACCACCGATTATACGTTGGCGCTGCAGAAAGGCGATTCACTTTCTGCCGCGGAGCGGGATAGCGTGGCGGATCATCTGTCGCGGTACACGGGATTGCCGAAACATTACATCGAGCAGTTGAATTTGCGCGTGGATTTATCTCACTTCGATACCGAGTTGCTGCGTGGCAAAGAGGAAATTGTCGGACGGCTGGACGGACGGTTCACGGGTCCCGCCCAATCGGCGGTCGAGCAGCGTCCGGAATTCGATCCGAGCGAAGCAGCTATCCGGCCGCCGTACACGTCGGTGTTCGGCGATTACGTAAAGCAAGAGCTGGGATTCCAGACGGATATGACTTACTATGTGCTCGGCGGAGGAATCGGGCGCTGGGACTATGACGTGAGCGGCTGGTCCGGATTCGCGGACACAAGCGCGGCGCTGCGGCACGCGTTCGCAAAGAATCCGTATATGCACGTGTTCATCGCAGAAGGGATGTATGACGCCGCGACGCCCTACTTTGCAGTGGACTACACATTCGACCATATGGGTCTAACGGCTCAGGCGCACAAAAATATCAGCAAGGATCACTTTAACGCAGGTCACATGGTGTACATCGATAACGCCTCGATGGAGAAGCTGCGAGACGATATCGATCGCCAATACGAGACCGCAACACCAAGTCAGTAAGACTGGGGGGAGCCTCGTAGGCTGCGGTGGGCTCCCCAGCCCGCCTTCGCCGGCTGCTAATGAGTTGCCTACGACACGCCCCTGAGTTGGTCATTACTCACTCAAGTTTTACAACTGGCGCAACATTTTTACAGAACGTTTACTTGTACCTCTTGTTTTCAGGAGCACACGGATCTAACGTTCATTTGCCCGGATTTCTAAGCGCCGTTGGAAGCGAAATACCAAGGTGACGTACTTTATGAAGATTCGGTTACTTCTGGCCTCCGAATTGGAGCAATCTTTATTAGGTCTTGTAATTAGGTTTTAGTTGAGTAGTATATATACCCGGAGGTCTTTATGCGCCGCAACCTGATTTTGTTGTCCGCCTGCGCCACCTTCGTGCTGTCCGCGATGGCTCCACGAATGCTAGCTCAGGATCAGACACAAGAAACGACCGGTCCGAGATTGAAAGTACGTTCGTGGGTAAAGCCGGGTCCACCGATTGAACATGTGAATGCCACACGGGATATGAGCGTTACGGACCCGAGCAAAACCCTACCTCTGTGGACCTTCTTCACCGAATCCACGCGAGACCAGTTTGGTTATACAGGGGTGATGGTGGGCCAGGATCCCTTCACCGGTGGAGGAGCTAGTGATGTCAAAACATTTGTTGTTCCGCTCATTATCAACACCAGCCAGATTGGCACTTCTGTCAATTCGAAGGGCATCATTTCCACCAAGCCGGGCGCTACGACCTTTAACCCGACTGTGGCCGATACCGCCTGCCTGGCCGCGCCAAACGACGTTCCACTAAAGCTAGTGCAGCAATCACCGATCTTCAAATCGGCCACGTTCGATTTCGGCGGAACGATTGTGGGCACAACGCAGTACGTAGATGCATTTCAACGGGGCAACTTCTGGAAAGTCATTGACCCCGCTACGTACCACGTGCTGCTCAATCCAGTGAAAACGTTATCCCCGATCGTGATCAATGTACCCAAGGCCAACGGGCTAGCGCTTTCAACCTCGGTCTTCGCAGTCCCACCCTGCGCTCGGCTGGGGATTATTGACATCAACTGGTTTGACGCTTACCTGGATAGTACAGTCATTCCTGCCTTGGCGGCCCAAGGCGTAAACCCGTCTAATTTCCCAATCTTTCTAGTCCATAACGTCGTATGGGCTTCTCCCGTTACGAACCTTGGCACTTGCTGCATTCTTGGCTATCACGGCTTTACCGGCCTTCCTATACAGACATACTCGCCCGTGGATTTCGACAGTACGGGGGT
>Ga0213882_10000453_pt1 | contig 13852 bp, 13 predicted proteins | sample BarmaccoBMER_R09_FD_160106 | JGI IMG/M metagenome (GOLD analysis project Ga0213882, IMG submission 160106) | Barbacenia macrantha exposed rock microbial communities from rupestrian grasslands, the National Park of Serra do Cipo, Brazil - ER_R09 ...
GTCCAATTGCGTCGCGTGGTCGAGCGATTCGGCCCGGGTAATCGTCGAGAAATCTTCAAACCGCAGCTTGAGCTGAATCGTTCGCGAGTAGAGACGGTGCTCTCGCAAACGCTTCGCGACCATCTCCGAGAGTTTGAGCAGAGTGGTCTCCAGTTGATCGCTGACGTTCGTATCTTCGTTGAATGTAATTTCGTGACTGATCGATTTTGGGTCCTCATTCGCTCCGATCTCCGAGTCGAACCATCCCCCCGCGTCTTCTCCGCGCGCCTTTCCCGCCAGCGCCAAACCCCACTTGCCGAAACGGGCAGCGAGGAATGCTTCGTCCAGAGAGGCCAGATCGCCTACTTTCCTTATTCCTATCCCATGCAAAGCGGCTTCGGTCTTCTTGCCGACTCCGGGCACTTTGCGCACATCCAGCGGCGCCAGAAATCGCGCTTCCTGACCCGGCAAGATGTACAAGACGCCGTGGGGCTTCGCCTGATCGGAGGAAATCTTAGCAACCAAGCGCGAGGACGCCAATCCCAGCGAGCAGTGCAGACTTGTCTCCTCCCAAATCGCTTCATGCAGGGAATGCGCCACACGCATCGCCGCTCCGTGCAGCCGTTCCGTTCCGGTGAGATCGAGATAGGCTTCGTCGATCGAAGCCATTTCGACCAGCGGCGAGAACCGGTTCAGAACATGGAAGACCTTTTTCGAGTAGTCGCGATACCGTTCGGGATGGCCCTCCACAAAAATCGCGTGCGGGCAGAGCTGTCCGGCGGTGCGCAGCGGCATGGCCGAATGTACTCCGTATTTACGCGCGGCGTACGATGCAGCGGCTACCACACCTCGCTGATCCTTCTGTCCGCCCACGACCACGGCTTTGCCCTTCAACGATGGATCGAACAACTCCTCCACCGACACGAAGAACGCGTCCATATCCACATGGCAGATAAGCCGCTGCATTGAGTTAGCTGCGCAGAGTTGCTCCGATCACCCGCGGCAACCCTGCTAAGTCTGAGAGTACTGCAATATCGTTCCAGCGAGTCGCCAGAATTTCCTGCACGCCTGCGAGTGACTGATATCCCAGTTCCATCAGTAAGCGTCCACCTGGCCGGATGACGGATTCCGCGCCTGAAATCAGCCGCTGATAAATCTCGAACCCACTATCACCGGCAAACAGCGCGATGTGCGGCTCCCAATCGCGCACTTCCGACTGCATATTCGCCTGGTCCGCTCCCGGCACGTAAGGCGGATTGGAAATCAAGAGATCGATTGAGTTCGCGGCAATCGCTTCTACCAGATCCCCCACGAAAAACCGAACCTGTGCAGCGTGGGCCTTGCGGTTTCGCTCCGCAACCGCAAGCGCGACCCAAGAGATGTCTGACGCGAGGACGGTTCGACGGCTCTCGAGCGCCACTGAAATGGCTATCGCTCCCGATCCTGTTCCCACGTCGAGCACGCGCGCATCCGGCCGGTCTTTCAGAAATTCCATGGCCGCTTCTACCAGATGTTCGGTTTCAGAGCGGGGAATCAGCACGTCCGTATTTACATAGAAATCGCGGCCGAAAAACTCTTGCCGGTGCGTGATGTATTGGGTCGGTTTACCCTTCAACCGTTGGTTTAGATAACGGCCGTAATGGATCCATGCAAGTTGGGTTAGCTCATCCGTGGCGTGCGCATAGAGATACGCGCGTTCACAGTGCAAGGCATGGCACAAGAGCACTTCGGCAGTAAGCCGTGGAACGGGAATCGCCGCTTTGTAAAGAATTTCAGTGCCCTGAAGCAGAGCAGTTTGAAGCGTCACGTCCGAGTTTGCCCGCCTCGGTGCGATCGGAAGATCTAAGCCGCGCGTCCCTGATCGCGTAGGCGCTCGGCCTGATAATAGCTCGTCAAGGAGTCGACTACGGGTTGTAGCCGGCCTTCGATGATCAGATCCAACTGGTGCAGTGTTAGCCCGATGCGGTGATCCGTCAGGCGGTTCTGCGGGAAATTGTAGGTGCGAATCTTTTCGCTCCGGTCGCCCGTCCCCACCATGCTCTTGCGCTCGGCGCCGATCTGCGCCATCTGCTTCTCAAGCTCCATCTGATAGAGCCGCGATCGCAACACCTGCATGGCTTTTGCGCGGTTCTTGATCTGCGATTTCTCGTCCTGACAAGACACAACTGTGTTCGTCGGCAAGTGCGTGATCCGCACGGCCGAATACGTTGTGTTCACCGACTGACCGCCGGGCCCTGATGAGCAGAACGTGTCGATTCGAATGTCTTTCGGATCAATCTGCACGTCTACTTCATCCGCTTCCGGCATCACGACCACCGTGATCGTTGAAGTATGCACGCGTCCTTGCGTTTCGGTCGCTGGAACTCGTTGCACCCGATGCACTCCGCTCTCGTATTTCATGCGGCTGTACACTTTGCGGCCGCTGATCATCGCAATGACTTCGCTCAATCCGCCGACCGACGATTCGCTCAGCGAGGTAACTTCGACCTTCCAGCCCTGTTCTTCCGCATACCGCGAGTACATGCGGAACACTTCGGCCGCGAACAGCGATGCTTCGTCGCCGCCTGCGCCCTTGCGGATTTCGAGCACAACGTTCTTCTCGTCGTTCGGGTCCTTCGGAAGCAGCAGGACTTGGAGTTCCTGCTCGATGGCAGCCACCTCGGGCTCCAGCCGCGCAACCTCGAGCTGCGCCATCTGCCGGAGATCAGCGTCGCTGTCTTCGAGCATCAGGCGCGCATCGCTCAATTCCTGATCGGTCTTCCTCCATTCGCGGAACTTCGCCACCAGCTCGGCCAGTTCGCTCTGCGCCTTAGCTACTTTGCGGTACTCCTCCGAGTCGCTGATGACCTTCGGATCCGCCATTTTCTCCGTCAGGTCGCTATAGCGTGCCTCGGCCTCTTCCAATCTCTCGATATATTGCATTTTGTGCCGGTGGGTGGTTGATGTTAGGCGATGACCAAAACGCCGCCCTGCGCTTTCTCGAGTTCCATCGCCCGATCGAGCGCATGAATTGCCACTTCCGCCTGCTCATTGGATGGTGGCTGGGTCGTTACTCGTTGCAGCCATAGGCCCGGTCGCGTCAACACTGACATGAGTCCTTTCTGGCGCTTCGCCGCATAACGAATGACTTCATAGCTAACGCCCACGATCAAAGGAAGTAGTGCGATCCGGGCCACAAGCTTCACCCAAAAACTGTCGAAGGGTAGAAATGCATAGCAGATCAGCGCGATGATCAGCACGACGACCAGGAAACTCGTGCCGCAGCGGGGATGCCAAGTTACGAACCGTTGTGCATTCTCGACCGTCAACGGCTGACCCGATTCGAAGTTGAACACCACTCTGTGCTCGGCGCCGTGGTACTCGAATATGCGGTGCATATCCTTCAAGCGGGACAACAGGAACATGAAACCCAGGAAAATCGCGATCCGCAGCGTGCCATCTACCATATTGATCGCAAACCGGCTGCTGATCGCATGAAAATGCTGCCCCAGCAGCGTCGCAACATAAAGCGGGACGAATTTGTAAAGCGCGATCATGAACAGCAGCGAAAAGGCGATCTGCAGTGCCATTGCTCCCGCCCCGAGTTCCTTCTTTTCACGTGGTTTTACTTCCGCCTCGTTCCCGCCCTTGATGCCTTCGACAGCGCATTGGGCTGAAAACCTCAGCGCTTTCATTCCAAGCCACATCGCATGCCCCAGCGTTCCCAAGCCGCGGAAGACAGGCAGCTTGAATATTGGATAGCGTTGAGATAGCCGTGGCAGCGGACTCTCTTCAGTGACGATCTCGCCATCTGGCTTGCGCACGGCCACGCAGTAGCTGTGTGGCGTCCGCATCATGACGCCCTCCATAACTGCCTGTCCGCCGACGAGGGTGGTCTCTTCGCCGTTTTCGAGCACCGGAAGTAACTGAATGTGCGTGAATAGACGCACAAATCCGCGCAAATTCAAAGGGGAACTCCGTTCTTAAGTATATCTTGCGTGCCGAGGAAGCAAAGATGAATTGATCCAATTGGTTAGCGAGTCGCGGTCTATAATCGCCACAAATGCGCAAGACCATTACTCGCCGCCAGCTCGGATCCGGCGCCCTCGGCGCGGCCATACTTCCTTCGCTCGCGAGTTCGGGGTCCAGCTACCGGGGAGCACTTGCCGGCATGGACAATAAGATGAATCCCCACAATTTCGACCCGGTCTACTGGACGCTCGAGCAATATAAGTCTGCTCCATTGCAACTCACGTTCCGTGCGACGAGCAAAGCCGAGGCCGAAGCTTGGCAGCAGCAGTTGCGCGCCAAACTGATCGAGCTTCTTGGTGGCTTTCCGAAGCGCACGCCGCTTCAGTCGCAAACGCTCGAAATCCGCGATTTTCCAGGCTATCGCCGGGAAAAGTTTGCCTTTGAGAGCCGACCTGGCGTTGGTGTGCTTGGGTATCTCTTACTCCCCAAATCCGCCCACCTTCCGTGTGCAGCGGTCATCTGCATTCCAGGACACGGGCGAGGTGTGGATGATATCGTCGGCATCGATGAAAATGGACGCGACCGAACCGGCAAGCCCGGTTATCAGCATGACTTCGCGATTCAGGTTGTCGAGCACGGACTGGCTGCGGTCGCGATCGAGCCCATGGCCTTTGGGTGCCGCCGCGATCCGACCACTGAAAGTAAAGGTCCGCGGGAGACTGCTTGCCAACCTTCCGCCGGCTCCGCTTTGCTGTTCGGTCAAACGATGATCGGCTGGCGTGTGTGGGATGTGATGCGAACCATTGATTGGATCGCGACCCGGCCGGAACTGGATGCCAAACGTATCGGATGTATGGGCATATCAGGCGGTGGAACCTGTACCCAGTTTTCTGCGGCACTCGACACCCGTATTCAGGCGGCGTTCATCAGCGGCTATCTCAACACGTTTCGCGACAGCATCATGAGCATCTCGCATTGCATCGATAACTACGTGCCGGGCATTTTGAACTACGCCGAAAGCTACGATGTCGCAGGCTTGATTGCGCCCAGGCCGCTCTTTTCAGAAGGCGGCGACCGTGATCCGATTTTTCCCGTGAATGCCACGCGTGAAAGCTTCGCCCGCGTGAAGAGGGTCTACGAGGTTTTCGGCGTGCCTGAACGCGCCCGCCAGCAAATCTTCCCCGGCGAGCATGAATTCAACGGCTCAGAAGGCTTGCCGTTTCTAGTCCGGGCGCTCGCCTGAATAGTGTTACTCGACATCCAAAGTTCCCTCGCCAAACTCGACCGACGAAACCGTCGGGTCTTTCCGAAGCCGTTGCAGAATCTGTTCCAGAAGAGTTTCATCTCGTGTCGGAGACTCGATCTCGGCTCGCAGGCGTATCTCATGGTCCTCTTCCATGTCCTCGGTGCGAAGCGCGCGGAGAACCACCGGCCGCTCGGCTAAGGCGGTTAGCAATGTGTGCCGCACCTCAGACTCGTGAGTATCGGAGCAGGTCGCCGTTAGACGGTAGATGATGTTCACGTCTGGCTTCAGAGAACGCCGGTCAATAAATCTGGATAGCGGCCGAAAAGCAAGATTAATTACCATCAGCAGGGCTGTTACGTAGACCGATGTAATCAGTGCTCCCGCTCCGGCGCAGGCTCCCACGGCCGCCGAACACCAGAGCGTCGCGGCTGTATTCAATCCACGAATCCCGCCGCCTTCCTTGATGATCGCGCCGGCTCCTAAAAACCCAACTCCGGACACAACGTAGGCAACAATGCTCGTCGGGCTTGCCAGTGTCGACCCAAGGTCCACAAATGCCGCCGCACCCAAACAAACAAGCGTATTCGTGCGTAGTCCTGCCGCACGCTGCCGCCACTGTCGTTCGATACCGATCACCGATCCGAGCGCCAAAGCGATCGCTAAGCGCAGTAGAGTCGCGTACAGGATGGGGTCAAGGTGCACAGCATTCGATGGTAATACGGGGTGTGATGATCCTCCGTCAGAGGTTGTGAGCCGGAAACCCTTTCCGGGTACACTGTTGCTTTGGAGTTAAGACCCGGTGAAAACGACACTGATCTCTATTTTCGGCTTTGCGCTCATCTCCTCTTCTTTGGAAGCTCAGCAGACCGAGATACGGAAAGCCCCGGAGTTGGCATTTACCCTGCCCGGCCAGGGACAACGGCTGCTCAGCCAGTATCGGGGCAAAGTGGTCGCGCTCGAGTTCATCCTGACCACCTGTCCTCATTGTCAGGCCGCCTCTCGCGAGATGACAAAGTTCGAGCAGGAGTACGGTCCCAAAGGGTTTCAGGCGATCGATCTTGCCATCAACGCCCTCGATGAAGGCAGAACGCCGGATCAGGCTGCCCAGATCGTGCAGATGTTCGCTCAGAGTTTCCAGGTCGGCTTCCCCGTCGGTTACATACCTAGGGATCAGATGATGTCCTTCATGGGATTCAATATGGCAGAGCGAATGGTTGTCCCGCAGCTTGTTTTGATCGATCGCAAGGGTTACATCCATTACCAGACGCCCGCGGGAGAGAGCGCCGACTGGCAGAGGCTCATGAACAATAACGCCATCCAGCAGCATATTGAAGAGTTATTAGCTTTGGGCAACCCCGTCTCGAAACATAGCTCCCACGCCGCTTCCACAGCTTCCGCTCATTCCGGGCAATAGGACGAAATTCCGCCCGCTTGCGGCGTGATACAACCGGACCATGCGCCGGATCGCCGCCCTTCTATTCCTTTCCACGCTCTGCCTCAAGGCAATCGCCGCACAGGACGCCAATCTTGATACCGTTCATCGCATCAAGATGGAGGCTTTCGACAACTCGAAGGTTATGGAACAGCTCTATTATCTGGCGGATCGTTACGGGCCTCGTCTGACCGCCTCACCCGAGTTCGACCAGGCTGCGGATTGGGCGGTGTCGCGCCTCAAAGAGTACGGCCTGGCAAACGTACACACGGAAAAATGGGGTCCGTTTGGCAGAAGCTGGTCCTTACAGACCTACACGCTGGAGATGACCGCTCCGCGTTATTCGCATCTGGTTGCGGCTCCTTTGGCGTGGAGCGCGCCGACGCACGGCACAGAGTCGGGAGACGTGCTTTATGCACCGGTAGTACAGCCGGCAAACCGGTTTGACATGAAGGCGCAACAGGAAGCTTTCCAAAAGTACAAAACCCAATGGCACGGCAAGCTGAAAGGAAAGATCGTCCTGGTCTCTGAACCAGTCAATCCGCCGCCTTCGACGAAGCCTCTGTTCCGGCGGTACACCGACGCGGAACTCGCCGAAATTGCGCAGGCGCCTGAGCCCAGCCTGAAGCGCAATATCGGTATCGACGAACTGAAAGTTCCTGAGAATCAGGAGGAAGCGAGCAAGTACTTCGCCAGCCTTCCGAATTCCGTAATGGACGAACTCTTCGACAGATACGAGGGAATGCTTGCGGAGCGCGGCCGGTTTCTCCGTGCTGAAGGTGTGCTCGGGGTGATTACCGCGGATCGCCGCGCGCATAATGGCCTGCTCTTTGCGGAGGCTGCCGGTTCGCACGAGAGCAAGGATCCGCTCGCGCCGGCCACATTCGTCGTGACCGAAGAGCAGTATTCCCGGTTAACACGGTTGGCCGAGAAAAAGGAGCCGGTCACGATGCGCATGAACGTCGACGCGAAGTATTCCAATAGCGATGTAGACGGCCAGGACATCATTGGCGAGATCCCGGGCCAGACAAAGCAGGATGAGGTGGTGATGGTTGGCGCTCACTTCGATTCCTGGCATACAGGTACCGGCGCCACGGACAACGGTGCTGGAAGCGCGGTGATGATCGAAGTGATGCGCATTCTAAAGACGCTGAATCTCAAAATGAACCGGACCGTGCGCATCGGACTCTGGAGTGGCGAAGAGCAAGGCTTGTACGGGTCGAAGGCCTACGTTAAGGCTCATTTCGCTGATCCAAAGACGATGGAAGTAAAGCCGGACCACGCCAAGTTGGACGTCTACCTGAATCTCGATAATGGCAGCGGGAAAATTCGCGGCGTCTATCTGCAGGGCAACGATGCGGCACGTCCGCTTTTTGACAAATATATGCAGCCCTTTCACGATATGGGCGTAACGACGATCACCTTGAAGAACACTGGCGGCACGGATCACCTTTCGTTCGATGATGTCGGATTGCCGGGATTTCAGTTCATCCAGGACCCGCTGGATTACGGCACAGTTACGCATCACTCCGATATGGACACGTATCAACACGCGATTCCGGAGGATTTGATGCAGGCTTCCGCGGTGATCGCCGCGCTGGTTTACGACTTTGCAAATCGCGATGAAATGGTTCCGCGCAAACCGCTACCGGTTGTTCCCTCGAAAGGTTCGGCGCCGGGAAATGTTGGCCCGATAGGGAATTGATTGCCCACGAACGCTCTCATTGATGAGAAAAGTCCGTACTTACGGCAGCATGCGTATAACCCGGTAAACTGGCTGCCTTGGGGCGAGCGCGCCTTTGAGAAGGCGCGCCGTGAAGATAAGCCGATCTTCCTTTCTATCGGTTACTCGACCTGTCATTGGTGCCATGTGATGGCGCACGAGTCGTTCGAAGATGAGCCGACGGCGGAGATACTGAATCGCGAATTCATTCCGATCAAGGTCGATCGTGAGGAACGCCCTGATGTCGACCGGATCTATATGTTATTCGTTCAGGCCTCTAGCGGAAGTGGCGGCTGGCCCATGTCGGTGTGGTTGACGCCGGATTTGAAGCCGTTTTTTGGCGGCACCTATTTCCCCCCCGACAGCCGCTACGGCCGCCCCGGGTTTCGCGAAGTTCTTGAGCATCTGGCACGAGCCTGGAAACAGGAGCGCGGCAGAATCGAATCCTCCAGCGCGAACGTGATGGAGCAATTGCGCGCCATAAGCGCCTCCGCCGCTACCGCGATTGAGCCGGATCGGGAGCTGTTTGAATCGGCGTTCTGGCAATTCCGGCGGAGCTTTGATCCACGGTGGGGAGGTTTTGGAGGGGCTCCGAAGTTTCCGCGGCCAGTGGCATTGAATTACCTTCTGCGCTATTTCTCGATCAGCAAGAACGCCGAAGCGCTTGAAATGGTGACTCAGACACTCCGTGCCATGGCAGCCGGCGGGATGAACGATCACCTTGGCGGGGGATTTCATAGGTATTCAGTCGACGAACGCTGGTTCGTGCCGCACTTCGAAAAAATGCTGTACGACCAGGCGCAATTGATCACTTCCTATGCGGAGGCATATCAGGCAACTGGAGAACAGAAATTCGCCTGCGCAGCGCGGGCTATCGTGTCCTATCTGGAACGGGATTTGGCGGATTCAGAGGGCGGATTTCACTCCGCCGAGGATGCGGATAGCCCGGATCCCGAGAACCCGGCGCATTCGCGCGAGGGCGCCTTTTATGTATGGCAACAGCGAGAAATTGAGGCGTTGCTCGAGCCTCAGCATGCGCGGATGTTTTGCCAGCGATTCGGCGTGCAACCAAGCGGCAATGTAGCCCAAGACCCTCATGGGGAGTTCACGGATGAAAATATTTTGTTCGCGGCAACGCCTGACGAGGAAATCGCCCAGTGTCATGGCCTGCCGCTCTCGGCCGTACGCGAATCTCTCGAGCGCTCTTCGAAGATTCTCTTCGAGGCGCGTTCGAAGCGGCCGCGGCCCCATCTCGATAACAAAGTGCTCACGGCCTGGAACGCGCTGAGCATCTCGGCGCTCGCGCGTTCGGGGATCGCGCTTCGCGAAGAACGCCATCTGCAAATGGCGGAAAGCGCTGCTCGGTTCATCCTCACCCGTATGTACGACCAAAGTTCGGGGCAGCTCTTACGGCGATACTCCGACGGAGAAGCCGGTATTCCTGCATTTCTGGATGATTACGCCTTCCTTGCGCAAGCGATGGTTGATCTATTCGAGGCAACCGGAAAAGCGCAATATCTGGAAACGGCGCTGGACTTGTCCACTCGGGGATTCCAAAGGTTTGAAGATTCAGAAGCTGGAGCATTTTTTAGTACGGAACCGAATGCTCCGGACATTTTGTTGCGGATGAAGGAAGATTACGATGGTGCAGAGCCGTCCGCGAACTCCGTCGCGATTGAGGTCTTAATTCGGTTAAATCACCTCACAGGAAACGACGGATTTCGAAAAAACGCGGATCGAGCCCTGGCTGTTTTCGCACCAAAATTGAAAGCCCAGCCGACGATGGCGCCGCAAATGCTGGTGGCGATCGGGCGCCGGCTTAGTGAGCCGAATCAGACCGTCGTGCGGTGCGAACACGTCGATTCACAAGTAGAACGGATTCTGGCGGAAGCGAGAAAGGCCTTCAATCCATATGCGTTGGTGCTGGCGCTTTCCGATGAGGCCGCTAGCGATTTGCGTCAGGCCTCGCCCTTTCTGGCGGGCCTGGAACGTAAGGGGCGCATCACAATTTACGAATGCCAGAATTTCGTGTGCGAACTTCCAAAAGTGATTTAGATCACTCTCCTCTTCCGTAATCGCCACCGGTGGCGGCATGCCTTCTATCCTGTTACACTGTTCCGGATGACAAATAGTGAACAAGCGAATCGAACAACAACGCTAAAAGGGAAACCGTTGGCACTGGCTGGACCGCAGTTAAAACCGGGTGAGCAAGCTCCCGATTTCAAGGTGGTCGATGGCTCTTTGCAGGAGGTCGACCTGAGCAAAACGGGTACCGGCGTCCGCATCTTCAGCGTCGTCCCATCGCTCGACACCCCCGTGTGCGATGCGCAAACGAAGCGATTTGAGGAGGAAGCCGGGAAGCTGAACGAGATCCGGATCTTTACGATCAGCATGGATTTGCCGTTCGCTCAGAAGCGCTGGTGCGGGAACTTTGGCATTAACAAAGTGACGATGCTATCCGATCACCGGACTGGTTCCTTCGGGGAACACTACGGGACTCTGATTCCAGATCTACGCATTGAGAGCCGTGCGATTTTCGTGCTGGACGGGGGGAACAAGCTCCGTCATGTGGAGTACGTGAACGAAGTTGGGGACCACCCGAATTACGAAGCCGCTCTGGCGGCGGCGAAATCCGCAGCCCGGCAGACGGCAGCGGTTTAGTATTACGCCACGTGTTGACTGACGCTCGTCCGCGAGCTCTGAAAAGCATCGGGAAGAGTAGCGGTCAGGAACCAAAACTCCTCGATCGCGCGGACCACATGGACATATTCGTCCAAATCGCCCGGTTTAGTGATGTAACAGTTCGCATTCAGGTTGTAAGCCTGATTCACGTCGTCCTCGGATCGTGAGCTAGTCATCACCAGGACTGGGATTTGTTTCAGGATGGACGAATTCTTGACTTCGGCCAAGACTTCGCGACCGTTCTTGCGGGGCAAATTCAAGTCGAGCAGCACTAGATCTGGCCGGCCCACGTCATCATTGGCCGTGCTATAGAGATATTCCATGGCCTCGACGCCATCTCGCGCGACGACTATCTGAACGGGTAACGCGGTGTCTTTCAATGCCTCTCGGATAAGCCGGACATCGCTCGCGCTGTCTTCCACGAGCAGGATTTTCAACGTTCTCATGGCCAGCCCAGTACTTCAGCCTTCGCCTTGCAAATCGGAAGCCATTTGGTCGGGCAGGTCGTAAGACGATGAAAAGAAAGTAATTTGGATTTGCTACTAGGGATTCCGAGGGCGTTCGCAGGTAATAAGGAAGATATTTGAGTGCTCTTTCGGCAATAAATGCGCTAGGCCGGTGTCTTAACGGCGCCGGGCTTTTTGACACACGGGAGGACCGAATTGACATTGCGCTAACCCGCTTATTATCATTGACATTGCTTTGCTAAACCGGGGGATAGCGCGATTCGGCTGAATTAGCCGACACAGATCATATGCTGGAGGCTGCTTGATCAAGCTGGACATCATCAACGAAGTAGTGAACCGTACCGGTATCACGAAGACGAAAGCGGAAATGGCTGTCGAGACGGTTTTTGAAACGATGAAGAAGGCGCTGAGTGAAGGGGACCGGATCGAGTTGAGAGGGTTCGGCATATTCAACGTTCGCCCTCGGAAAACTGGCATCGGCCGTAATCCCAGAACTGGAGCCGAGGTGGCAATCCCTCCGGGGAAGGCTGTCCGCTTCAAGCCGGGCAAGGAGCTGCAGACACTGCAGTAGTAGTGTGTCTCAGCCGGAATCCGTTGACGAAACACCGACCTTCCTGAACCCACAACCACCGGTACTGCGCCTCGGTTGGCCTAGCCTCTGGTGGGCCAACGTTCTTCTCTTCGGCGCCACTCTCGTATCCACGACTGCCTTCGGGTACGCTTTGCACCAAAGCTTTTCTATCGGCTTCGCCCTGGACTTCCGGTGGATTATCGAAGGGTACGTTCTTCTCGTCCGGGGAAACCCGGCCCTTTGGAAGGGCTTACAGTTTTCCTTACCGCTACTGGTAATCCTGCTGTCGCATGAGTTCGGGCACTATTTCGATTGCCGCCGTTGGGGGGTGGATGCCAGCCTGCCCTACTTTCTGCCATCCCCAACTCTTTTCGGAACTTTCGGCGCGTTCATCCGCATTCGCTCGCCGATCTATTCACGCAGAGCCTTGTTCGACATTGGCGTGGCGGGTCCGATCGCCGGGTTTGTTGTTCTCATTCCGTTCCTGATCGGAGGCGTGCTCGCCTCGCGCGTGATGCCGGTCATTCCGCATAGCCAGGCAGTCTCTCTAGGCACTCCACTGGCTCTACGCTTAGTAGAACTGATCCGGTTTCCCGGAGTTCCTGCCTCTCATATCTCGCTGCATCCAGTCGCGGTAGCCGCCTGGGCGGGACTTCTGGCGACGGCTATCAATCTTCTGCCAATGGGACAGTTGGATGGAGGGCATATTCTATATGCCGTGTTCGGGGAGCGGCTGCATCGCATCATTACGCTGGCTTTCATCGCATCACTGGTAGCGGCCGGGTTTTTTTATTGGGCTTGGTGGATCTGGGCCGCGGTGATGTTTCTGTTTGGAAGACGACATCCGCTGGTTTACGATGAGACTCCGCTTTCGAAAGGCCGCTTATTTTCATTTGGAGTTGCCGTCGCGATCTTTGTGCTGTCCATCTGCGTCGTCCCCGTAAGCCTCACATAGGCGCTGATGAAGATTTCGGCGACCATCATTACGTTCAATGAGGAGCGGAATATCAGCCGCGTCATCGAAAGCCTGCGCTGCTGCGATGAAATTCTCGTTCTCGATAGCGGCTCGAACGATAGGACTGTTGAGATTGCGAGCAACCTGGGAGCGCGTGTAGTCGAGGCGTCCTGGCACGGCTATGCCACTCAGAAGAACATGGCGATGGAGTTGGCGGCGAACGACTGGATCTTTTCAATTGATGCGGACGAAAGCTTGAGCGAGGCCCTGGAAGCCGAGATCTGGCAAATCAAGAAGGCAGGTCCGAAATTCGATGGCTATACCGTGCCGCGCCTGGCGCAGTACATGGGACGCTGGATCATGCATAGCGGCTGGTATCCGGACCGCAAGATCAGGTTATTCAACAAGCAACGAGCCACGTGGGTAGGCGAATTCGTGCACGAAACGGTCAAGATTACCGGTTCTATAGGACACCTGAATTCGAACCTCCTCCACTTCACGTGCGACTCTCTGTCGCAGCACGTGCGCACGATGGACAGCTACACAACTCTCGCCGCCCAGGAGATCGCCGCGAGAGAGAAAAACGTCCCGCTCAGCAAACTCCTTTTTGATCCGCCATGGACATTCTTCCAGACTTATGTACTGAAGCTTGGCTTTCTGGATGGAGTGGAAGGCCTAACGATCGCGTACATGGCCGCTTTCTACAATTACGTCAAATACGCCAAAGCCCGGCACATGAGTCCCGGGCGCAAATTTTAGCTTGCGCATTCTTCATATCGACACCGGCAGAGAGATGCGCGGTGGACAGCATCAGGTTCTCCTGTTGATGCGAGAACTGAGGGAGGC
>Ga0213882_10000454_pt1 | contig 13799 bp, 12 predicted proteins | sample BarmaccoBMER_R09_FD_160106 | JGI IMG/M metagenome (GOLD analysis project Ga0213882, IMG submission 160106) | Barbacenia macrantha exposed rock microbial communities from rupestrian grasslands, the National Park of Serra do Cipo, Brazil - ER_R09 ...
ATCCGCCGGGTGTTCCGCCACTTTCCGGTCGTCTCGAAGCACCCGCGCGCTCGGGTGCTCGCCTGCGCCGCCGAGGCTGCGGGGATGCAGGGCGCCTACTGGGAGTACCACGACTCGCTGTACGGCGATCAGGGGCGGCTGGACGATCCGCACCTGTGGGACCGCGTCGCCGCGCTCGGCCTGGAGGTCGGTCGATTCGATGCGGACCGCCGGAGCGAGGCCGTCGCCGACCGGGTCGAGCGGGACTTCCGGTCCGGCCTGCGCGGGGGCGTGGTCACGACGCCCACGCTCTTCGTCGGCGGGCGGGCGTTCCCGGGCGTTCCGGGGGCGGCGCTGCTCGGGTCGCTCGCGGGGTAGCGAGCGCGCTCTTCGGCTCACGACCCCGCTGCTAGCCTTCCGCCGAGTTCATTCCGAAGCCAGAAAGCCATTGGCCGCCAACCGGAGGCGGTGCTGAAAGGAACCTCATGAATCAGGATGTGAGCCGGGTCTCGGTCGAGATCGGCGGGAACGAGATTTCGTTCGAGACCGGCAAGCTCGCCAAGCAGGCGAGCGGAGCTGTCGTGGTCACCCAGGGCGAGACGATGGTGCTCGCCACCGCCACGGCCGGGAACGCGCGCGACGTCGACTTCCTCCCGCTGACCGTCGACGTCGAGGAGCGCATGTACGCCGCGGGCAAGATCCCGGGCAGCTTCTTCAAGCGGGAGGGCCGCGCGGGCGAGAAGGGCACGCTGACGGCGCGGATGATCGACCGGCCGATCCGCCCGCTGTTCCCCAAGGGCTGGCGTCGCGAGACGCAGCTCGTGGCGATCCCGATGTCGGTCGACCACGTCCATCCGTACGACATCCTCGCCATGAACGGCGCCAGCGCTGCGCTCATGGTGTCGGACATCCCGTTCCCGACGCCGGTGGGCGCCGTCCGGATCGGCCAGGACGCGGAGGGCGGGTTCGTCGTCAACCCGGACGAGGAGTGGTTGGCCGAGAGCCCGCTCGACCTCGTGGTCGCCGGGACGGAGGATGCCATCCTCATGGTCGAGGCGGGCGCGCAGGAGGCGTCGGAGGCGGAGATCCTCGACGCGCTCGACATCGCCCACGGAGAGATCCGAAAGCTGTGCGCCGCGCAACGCGAGCTCCAGGAGCAGGCGGGGAAGCCGAAGGCCGAGGTCGACGTGCCTCAGCTCGACGAGGCGGTGCTGGAGAAGATCCGCTCGCAGTTCGGCGAGGAGCTCGACCGGGCGACGCAGGTCGAGGACAAGCTCGAGCGTCAGGAGGCGACGAAGGCCGTCGAGGCCGAAGCGCTCGAGGCCCTCGCCGGCGACCCGGCCGACCCGGAGCACGGCGAGCGCCGCGCGGCGGCGCAGCTCGCCTTCGACAAGCTCGAGAAGGACGTGATCCGCCGGCGGATCGCAGTGGACAAGAAGCGCCCCGACGGGCGCGCCGCCGACGAAATCCGGCAGATCGCGATCGAGGTCGGTGTCGCGCCGCGCACTCACGGGTCCGCGCTGTTCACTCGCGGCCAGACTCAGGCGTTCTCGGTAGTCGCGCTGGGCACCACACGTGAGGAGATGCGCCTGGACACGCTGGGCCTGGAGACCGCCAAGCGCTACTTCCACCATTACAACTTCCCGCCGTTCTCGGTGGGCGAGGCCGGCTTCATGCGCGGCCCGAAGCGGCGTGACATCGGCCACGGCGCGCTCGCCGAGCGGGCGCTCGTGCCGCTCGTGCCGTCGCAGGAGGACTTCCCGTACACGATCCGGGTGGTGTCCGACATCCTCGAGTCGAACGGGTCCTCGTCGATGGCCTCGGTTTGCGGATCGAGCCTCTCGCTAATGCAGGCCGGCGTGCCGATCGAGCGGCCGGTGGCGGGGATCGCCATGGGGCTGATCAAGGAGGGCGACGACTACATCGTGCTCTCCGACATCGCCGGCGTGGAGGACCACTTGGGCGACATGGACTTCAAGGTCGCGGGCACCGAGAAGGGCATCACGGCGCTGCAGATGGACATCAAGATCTCGGGCGTCACCTTCGACATCCTCCGTGACGCGCTCGCACAGGCCAAGGAGGGGCGCACCTTCATCCTCGGCAAGATGGCCGAGGTCATCTCCGAGCCGGCGTCCGAGCTGTCGCCGTACGCGCCGCGCATCACGTCGATCCAGATCGACCCGGAGAAGATCGGGATGGTCATCGGCAAGGGCGGCGAGACGATTCGCGCGCTGTCCGAGGAGTACGAGGCGCAGATCGACATGCAGGACGACGGCACCGTCCTCATCTACGCCGCGAGCGGGGCGCAGGGCGACGCGCTCGTGGAGCGGATCCGCGGGATGACGAAGGAGGTGGAGGTCGGCGACGAGTTCCCGTCGGCCAAGGTCGTGAAGACCACCACGTTCGGCGCGTTCGTCGAGCTGGCCAAGGGCACCGACGGCCTGCTGCACATCTCGAACATCTCGCCCGGCAGGCGGGCGGAGTCCGTCGAGGACGTGCTCAACCGCGGCGACGAGGTGTCGGTGCGGGTGGTGGAGGTCGATCGCGAGCGAGGCCGGATCGGCCTGCGGCTCGCGGACGATCCCGATGTCGAGGGCAAGAGCGCGGACGAGCTCGCAGCGGTCGGCACCGGTGACAAGGGCGGCGGGGGTGGCCGGCCGCGCGGTGGCCGCGACCGCGGCCGGAGCCGCGATGGCGGCCGGGACGGTGGCCGCGATCGCCCGCCTCGCAGCGAGCACGCACGCGACCACCGGTGAGCGGCGCGCATCGGGTGTCCGAGCTCGACTCGGGCGTCCGCGTGGTCAGTGAGGCCGTGCCAGGCGTCCGCTCGATCGCCCTCGGCTTCTGGATCGGCGTCGGCTCCCGGAACGAGTCCACGGAGCAGGCCGGGATCTCCCATTTCCTCGAGCACCTCCTCTTCAAGGGGACGGACCGCTTCAGCTCGGAGGAGATCGACCAGATCTTCGACGGGATGGGCGCGGAGGCGAACGCGGGGACCGGGAAGGAAACGACCTCCGTCTATTCCCGCTTCCTGGACCGTCACCTCGAGCGCGCGTTTGACGTCCTGGCCGACATGGTGCTGCGCCCGGCGTATCCGGACATCGACTCCGAGCGCCAGGTGGTGATCGAGGAGATCGCCATGTACGAGGACGAGCCCTCGGACAAGGTCCACGACGTGCTCGGGGCGGCGATCTTCGGCGACCATCCGCTCGGGCGGCCGATCATCGGCAGCGCGGACGTTGTCGCGAGCGTGCCGGTGCCGGACGTCGCCGCCTATCACGACAGCCGCTACGTCGCCCCGAATCTCGTGGTCGCGGCGGCCGGCAACGTGGAGCACGACGCGCTGGTGCGGCTGGTGGAGGGCGCCGGCGGAGTCGCCCGGGACGGGCAGCCCGACGGCGCGGCCCCGGCTCCCGAGGCGGCGACGCCGCGGGCCGCCTTCCACAGCAAGGAGACCGAGCAGTACCACGTCTGCCTGGGCGCGCCCGGGATCGCGCGCGCCGACGAACGGCGCTTCGCCCTGCGGGTGCTGGACACGCTCTTCGGCGGCGCGTCCTCGTCGCGGCTGTTCCAGGAGGTGCGCGAGAAGCGCGGCCTCGCGTACGCCGTGTACTCGTACTCGAGCCAGTACGCCGACTCCGGGCAGGTCGGGATCTACGTGGGCACGCGGCCCGAGAACGTGGGGGAGGCGCTTGGCGTGATCGGCGCCGAGCTGCAGAAGCTGGCGGAGGAGCCGGCCACCGCCGACGAGCTCGACCGCGCCAAGGAGAACGTCAAGGGCCGGATGGTCCTCTCCTTCGAGTCCACCTCGACGCGCATGACGCGGCTTGGCAGCTCGCTGCTGATGGACGTGCCGCTGATGACGCTCGACGAGATGATCGCGGCGGTCGACGAGGTCACGCTCGACGACGTGGCCGCGGTCGCGCGCGAGCTGTACGCGGTCGATCGACTCTCCGCGGCCGGCATCGGGGCCGACCACGACGTCTTCCGGCGGGCGCTTGACCCCGTGAGCCCGGCCCTGGCGGCGGTGTGACCGCCGAGCCTGCCGGCACGGCTGGTGGCGGCGGCCCGATCAACGTCGCCGTCTCGGGGGCGGCGGGCCGGATGGGCCAGAGCGTCTGCCAGGCGGTGGAGGCAGCCGAGGACATGGCGCTCGTGGGCCGGGCGGATCCTATGCTCGACGTCGCCCTCCAGGACGTGATCGGGGACGCCGACGTCGTCGTCGACTTCACGACGCCCGACAGCGCGCTGGCCAACGCAAGAGAATGCATCGAGGCGGGCGTCCACTGCGTCATGGGCACGACCGGCGCCGACTTCTCGGAGCTGCGGGGGGTCGGCCCGGGGAAGCTGTTCGTGGCTCCCAACTTTGCGATCGGCGCCGTGCTGATGATGCAGGCCGCGCGGCTCGTCGCACCTCACATGCCGCAGTGCGAGATCGTCGAGCTCCACCACGACCGGAAGCTCGACGCCCCGTCAGGCACCGCGGCGAGGACCGCGGAGCTGATCCGCGAGGTGGGCGGCGACGTCCACGAGCCGATTCACTCCGTCCGCCTGCCCGGGCTCGTGGCGCACCAGGAGGTGCTCTTCGGCGGCGAGGGCCAGACGCTCTCCATCCGTCACGACTCGATCTCCCGCGAATCCTTCATGCCGGGGGTGCTGCTGGCGATCCGGCGCGTCGGCGGGCTCGACGAGTCGCCGACGGTCGGGCTCGAGAACCTGCTGTAGCGGCGGATCGCCGGCGTTCGAGCCGGTCGGTCCGATTCAGCTCGCCTGGCGCTTCGTCTGCAATACGCCCGGCATGACGGCGACGTCTTCGTGTCGCGGCCTTGGGACGGAGCGCCTCGCTGGCGATCGGTCGTCCATCCGTACCACCTATGGGTTGCACACGTGGACGATCGCCGGCGGTCGAGGTTCCGCGCAGCCTCGTGCTCCCAGGTGTTACGTTCGTGGGTGACGCAAGCCGCCCGAGCGGTCGGGTTCAAGCTCTCCGAAGGGATGGAGGTCCCGACGGAGCTCGCTTCGTTCAACTTCGCGAGGCAGAAGTCCAAGCTGGCCGGAACGGTTCGCGGCTCCTATTTCACCTTCAAGGACGACTACTGACGTATGGTCCGCCCATGCCCACCGACTGCAGCCATCTCGACCACGTTCTCGTCACCGAGCTTCCGGAGTTGGTGGAGGGGTGCGCCGAGTGCCTGGCCGGCGGTACGCCCTGGCTGCACCTGAGGATCTGCCTCGAGTGCGGCCATGTCGGCTGCTGCGACGACTCGCCCATGCGACACGCGACCGCGCATGCCCGCGAGTCGGGCCACCCAATCATCCGCTCGCTCCAGCCGGACGAGGACTGGTCGTGGTGCTACCCCGACCAGCTCGCCATGGTCACCCCGCAGGTCCACGGTCGCACGCGCATCCCGCCATCGCCGCTGGGCGGCTGACCGGGCGACAGCATACGGATCACGCGGTCGCGTCATAGCTCCCACACGGAGCGCCGACGGCACAGTACGGTAGCCCTGATGAGCCCGCCCCGGCCCACCGTCGAGGTGATCGGGCACCGTCTGGACCCGGCGCACTATCGCGTGCGCGACTTCCTCACGCGGATCGCGCAGCCATACGACTGGTACGAGGCAGGCTCCGACGAGGCCGACCGGATGCTCAGCGGGCACGGCATCGCCGCGGGCTCGCTGCCGGTCGTGATCGACGGCGACGACGTCATCACCGGTGCCACCGCAGCCGACCTCGCGCGCGCTTGGAACGTGGAGACGGAGCCGACCCGCACGCACTACGACATCGCGATCGTCGGCGCCGGGCCGGCCGGACTGGCCGCAGCCGTGTATGCGGCGTCGGACGGGCTCTCGACGCTGCTGATCGAGCGCGAGGTCCCCGGCGGCCAGGCGGCCTATACGTCGTTGATCGAGAACTTCTTCGGATTCCCCGACGGCATCGGCGGCGCCGAGCTCGCGCGTCGCGCGGGCCGCCAGGCGGAGCGCTTCGGCGCGGATCTGGTGTTGCTGCGCGGTGTCGTGGGCCATGACGTCGCGCCCGACGGCAGATTCCGGTTGGATCTCGGCGGCGAGCTCAGCGTGACCGCGACGATCGTGATCGCGACGCCCGGAATGGAGTGGCGCCGCCTCGAGGTCCCGGGGCTCGAGGAGTTGCTCGACCGCGGCGTCTACTACAACGCCGGGCGCAGCGAGGCGGCGCAGTGCGGCGGTGACGGGGTGGTCGTGGTCGGCGCCGGTAACTCGGCTGGGCAGGCCGTCCTCAACCTCGCGCAGGCGGGCGCCCGCGTGAGGATGGTCGTACGCGGCGATGACCTATCGAAGTCGATGTCGGCCTACCTGGTCGACCGAATCGAGGCCAACCCGCTCATCGAGGTGCAACTCGGCTCGCAGGTGGTGGACGTCCATGCCGACGCTGGGCATCTGAGCGGAGTTACGATCGCCGATGGGCGCGACGACGCGGAACGTCACGACGCGCAGGCGATGTTCGTCTGCATCGGCGCCGATCCCCGCACGGGTTGGGCCGCTCGCGCCGGCGTGGAGGCCGATGCTCGCGGCTACATACTCACCGGTCCCGACCTTCTGGAAGCGGGCCGCCGGCCGGCGGCGTGGCGCCTAGAACGCGATCCGTTGACGCTGGAGACAAGCGTGCCGGGGTTCTTCGCCGCCGGGGACGTGCGCAGCGGAAGCACCAAGCGCGTGGCCGGCGCGGTCGGTGAGGGAGCGATGGCGGTCGCGCTCGCGCATCGACGCCTGGCTGAGCTCGAGCGGCTTCCCACGCCGTCTGGCGGGGGGTGAGCCGTTATGCCGCGAGCTCGACCGCGACCTCGCGGATCCCGGCCGCGTGACCTCCGCCCTCGAGCCGTGCCGCGAGCGTGCGCATCAGCGCGATAGCGGCGGGATTGTCCGACAGCATGGTGGCGCTGAAGCGCCGCACTCCGCGCTCCCGGGCGGCGTCCGCCAGCAGCAGGGCGAGCCGGCGGCCCAGCCCGCGCCGCTGCCACGGATCGCCCACGACGATCGCGGCGTCGGCCGTGGCGCCCTCGCCCGGCAGCTTGACGAAGCGGGCCACGCCGACCACGTGGTCGAGCTGATCGGCGAGGACGGCGACGAGCGCGAAATGCCGCTCGCCGTCGACCTCGGTCAGGTAGCGGAGCTCCCCCCGCGTCAGCCGCGGCTTGGCCGTCAGGAACCGCCGCCGGCGGGTCTCCTCCGAGAGGAGCTCGACGCCACGCGCCAGCATTCGCTTGTCCGTGGGTCGGATCTCGCGGATGACGATCCGGGTGCCGTCTGTGAGGCGCGCCAGCATGGATTTCACGCTACGCCCCCGCGGCTCCCGGGAGTGTGGGTCTGATCACGCCCCGGCGCGATCCCGGCGCGGTGCCCCCAATCGCGCCGCGCCGCAAGGGCGGGGCGGGCGGTTACCGCAGGGCTGTCGCCCTCGCCGACCCCGCGCCCGCCCCGTCACGGGAGGGACGCCGCCGGAGCAGCCGCGGCACGACGAACCTGATGCCGGAGCGCTCGTCGTCGATCGAGCACGTCTTGTTGTCGATCAACCCCCGCTTCTTGGCGGGCGGCACGAGGTTCATCTGGTTGACGTAGGCGTCGTGGCCGCGCTTCCAGGTGATCATCCAGAGGTAGCCGGTATCGCGGAGGCGCGGGCGGTAGCGGTCAAACGCCTCCTGGGCCTCCTCGATGGTCTCGACGAGGACGATCGCACCGTCGATCTCCCCGGACCGGACCAGGCCGCGGCCGGTGATCTCCTTGACCTCGCGCCGGACCCCGGCGCCCACGTCGCCGGCCACCTCGACCCGCTGGTCGCGCCTCACGCCGAGCTTCTGCACGACGCTTCGGTGGCTGTAGTCGGAATTTGCGGCCATTTCGCAGCGAATTATGACGGGCGCCTCATCCCGGTCCTCACCTTCCGCGCTCGAGCCCGCGCGGTAAGCTCGCGCAATGCCGATAGGGGGCGTGCTGACGGCCATGGTCACGCCGTTCGACGCGGACGGCCGCGTGGACGAGGCGGGCGCCCTGCGGCTGATGCGTCACCTGCTCGACAACGGCTCGGACGGGCTCGTCATCGCGGGTACGACGGGGGAGAGCGCCACCCTCTCGGACGAGGAGAAGGAGCGGCTCTGGCGGCTGGCTGTCGAGGAGGTCGGGGACGAGGCCTACGTCGTCGCGGGCTCGGGCTCTAATGACACGGCGCACTCAGCGCACCTGACCCGGCGCGCCGCGGAGAGCGGCGTGGACGCCGCGCTGGTCGTCACGCCCTACTACAACAAGCCGAACCGGCGCGGCCTGATCGCCCACTTCACCGCCGTGGCCGAGGCGGCCCCGGAGCTCCCGATCATCCTCTACAACATCCCGTCGCGCTGCGTGATCGACCTCGACAACGAGCTTCTCGCGGAGCTCGCCGCGACCATCCCGAACGTCCAGGCCGTGAAGCAGGCCCGTTACGAGGACGTCGCGCCGATCGACGGCCTCGACCTCCTCGCCGGCAACGACGACATGCTCGCCAAGGTGCTGGACCTCGGCGGGACAGGCGGGATCCTGGTGTCCTCGCACGTGGTCGGCGGCGAGATGCGCCGCATGATCGACGAGCCCGAGTCCCGCCAAGAGATCCACGACCAGCTCGCGGACCTGTTCAAGGCGATGTTCGTCACCGCCAGTCCCACGCCGGTCAAGGCCGCCCTTGAGATGCTCGGCCTGCCGGCGGGCGCCCTGCGCCTTCCGATGGTCGAGGCCTCGGACGAGGAGAGGGCCGTGATCCGCGGCGTGCTCGAGCGCCACGGCCTCCTGAGCGCGGTTTGAGCGCAGCCGAGTCCCTCCGGGTCCTGCCCCTGGGCGGCCTGGGCGAGATCGGCAAGAACATGACGGCGTTCGAGACCGCCGGCCGGATCGTCGTCGTGGACACCGGGCTGATGTTCCCGGCGCCCGAGCAGCTCGGGATCGACCTCGTCCTGCCCGACTTCGCGTACCTGCGAGAGCGCGCGGCCGACATCGAGGCGATCGTGCTCACCCACGGGCACGAGGACCACGTCGGCGCCCTGCCCTACGTGCTCCGCGAGCTTGCCGGCGTGCGGGTGCCGCCCGTCTACGGCGGCCCTCTCACCGTCGAGCTGGTCCGGTCGAAGCTCGACGAGCACCACCTCCTCGACGCGTCCGAGCTGGTCCAGGTCGAGCCCGGAGAGCCCTTCGGGGCCGGCCCCTTCACCATCGAGACCGTCCGGCTCGCGCACTCGATTCCCGACTCCTGCGGGGTCGCGCTCAGCTGTGATCTCGGCACCGCGCTGGTAACGGGGGACTACAAGTTCGACCAGACGCCGGTCGACGGCCAGCCGGCGGATATGGCGCGGCTGGCGGAGCTGGGGCGCGAGGGGCTGCTCCTGCTGTGCGGCGATTCCACCAACGTGGACCGGCCGGGGATCGCGCCGTCGGAGTCGAGCGTGGGGCCGCACCTGGAGGACGCCTTCACGCGCTGTCCGGGCCGGATCGTCGTGACGTCGTTCGCGTCGAACGTCCATCGCGTCCAGCAGGTGATTGACGCGGCGGAGGCCGTGGGCCGAAAGGTCTCGCTCGTCGGCCGGTCGATGCGCAAGAACGTGAACATCGCGCGCCAGCTCGGCCACATCACGCTGCCGGAGGGCATCCTGGTCGGGGTTCGCGAGGTCGAGGACTATCCCGACCACAAGCTGGTCGTGATCTCGACCGGAAGCCAGGGCGAGCCCCTCTCCGCGCTTCGCCGGATGGCGCACGGCGACCACCCGCACGTCGACCTGCACGAGGGCGACACGGTCCTGTTCTCGGCCACTCCGATCCCCGGCAACGAGCGGGCTGTGAACGAGACGATCAACCGCATCTATCAGCTCGGCGCCGACGTCGTGACGGCCCGCGACGCGCCGATCCACGCGTCGGGCCACGGTTACGCCGAGGAGCTCAAGCTGATGATCAACCTCACCTCGCCCGAGTACGTGTTGCCGATGCACGGCGACCACCGGCGGCTGCGGCTGCACGGTGAGCTGGCCGAGTCGGTCGGGGTGCCGCGCGAGAACGTCTTCCGCGCCGCGAACGGCGTGCCGCTCGAGATCGACGCCCGCGGCGCCCGGCTCGGCAAGCCCGAGCAGGCCGGGATGATCTTCGTCGACGGTCTCGACGTCGGCGACGTCGAGGACGTGGCCCTTCGCGATCGCCGCATGCTGTCGGCCGACGGCATCTTCATCGTGGTCGCGACCGTGTCCGAGCAGGACGGGCGATCCGTCGCCCCGCCCGAGCTCATCTTCCGCGGGGTGCCCTTCCTCGACGGCGCCGGGGACGGGTTGCTCGACGAGCTTCGCGACGCCGTGGAGGAGTCGCTGGCCCGGTCAGCCAGGGACGAGATCCGCGAGATCTCCCTGCTGCAGGACCACCTGCACGACGACGTGGCCCGCTACGTCTACGAGCGGCTCAGGCGCCGGCCGATGGTGCTGCCGGTGGTCGTAGAGGTCTAGCCGGCTCCCGGTCGATCGCCGGCGCCGCCTTCGCAGGAAGGCGGACGGTGAAGCGCGCCCCCCCTGCTTCGCTCTCTGACAGCTCGACCGAGCCCCCGTGCCGCTCGGCCACCGCGCGCACGATCGCGAGGCCCAGCCCGCTGCCGCCGCCGGCGCCCTCGGCGGTGCCGCGCACGAAGCGGTCGAAGATCCGGTGGCGCAGCTCCGGCGGCACGCCCTTGCCCGCGTCCGAGACCTCCAGCACCGCCGTCCGTCCCTCCGTCCCGGTCTCGTTGCGAAGCTCGACGCTCACCTCTGTACCGGGCGGCGTGTGCGCGAGGGCGTTCTCGATGAGGTTGAGCGCCAGCCGGTGGAGGTCGTCACTGACGCCCTCCACGATCGGCGCGCCCTCGCCGGGCAGCGGCAGCTCCAGTCGAAGGTCGTGACCGGCGGACACGGGTGCGGCCTCGGCGGCCGCCTCGCTCACGATCTCGGTCAGGTCGACGGCCTCGCGCAGGCCCGCCCGGCCGGCGTCGGCGCGGGCCAGGAGCAGCAGGTCGGCGACGAGGCGGCGCATCCGGCGCGAGGAGCGCAGGGCCGAGTCCGCCATCTCGCGCTCCTCGCCCTTCAACTCGGCTTCCAGCAGCTCGAGGTTGGCGAGGATGCTCGTCAGGGGCGTGCGAAGCTCGTGCGACGCGTCGGCGACGAACTCGCGCTGACGCGAGAGCGCGCCCTCGGTCTCGGCCCGGGCGGCGTCGAGCGCCCGGAGCATGTCCTCCAGCGTTCGGGCCAGGTCGGCGACCTCGTCCTCCGCCGGCGGCTTCGGTAGCTCGACGGCTGGGTCGCGCGTGCGGGCGATGTGGCGAGCCGCGCGGGTCAGGCCCGCGATCGGGGCCATCGCGCGGCGCGCGAGCGCGAGACCGGCCAGGAAGGCAAGCGCCGTGCCGCCGAAGACGCCGAGCGCGAGGAACAGGTCGATCCGCGCGATCGTGTGGCGCACACGGCTGAGCGGCCGCCCGTACTGGAGTCGGGCCACGACCTCCCCGTTGGGGTCGGACAGGTCGCGGGAGACCACCAGGTATCCGTTGATGGCGTGCGAGCTCGTCCGCGGCCGGCCCAGGTCGACGTCCGGGCCCACGTGGTAGTCGTGGCCGTCGAGCGTCACGATGTGGATCGCGGCGGCGCCGGCCGACGCCGCCTCGATCGCCTCGAGGTCGCCCTGGATCACGGGACCGGTCATCGACGGCTGTACCGGAAGCTTCTGCTGCAGGTCGGCGGCCGTGACCTTGAGCTCGTCCTCGAACTCCGATCGCACCTGCTTCCCGGCGAAGACCGCGATCACCACCGCGAACAGGAGGAGGATCGCGAACGTCAGGCTCGCGGAGATCAGCGCGAGCCGGATGCGGACCGGCAGCCGCCTGAGGCCTCTCATGCCGCTCGCAGCACGTATCCCGCGCCCCGCACGGTGTGCAGCATGCGCGGCTCGCCCTCCGCCTCGAGCTTGCGCCGTAGGTTCGACACGAACACATCGACGGTGTTCGTCTCCGCGAATGGCGCGTAGCCCCACACGTCGTCGAGCAGCGACTCGCGCGACACGACCAGGCGCTCGTTGCGCATCAGGTACTCCAGCAGCTCGAACTCCCGGCTCGTGAGGTCGATCTGCCGCTCACCGCGTGCGACCTCGCGCGTATCGGGGTTCAGCCGGAGGTCGCCGACCACGACGAACGCGCTGCCGCGCGGCGGGCGGCGGCGCAAGAGGGCGCGGAGGCGCGCGAGCAGCTCCTGGCGCTCGAACGGCTTCACGAGGTAGTCGTCGGCCCCGGAATCGAGTCCCTGGACGCGCGCGTCGACGCCGTCGCGGGCCGTGAGGATCAGGATCGGGACGTCGCCCTCGTCGCGAAGCCGGCGGCAGACCTCGATCCCGTCGATGCCGGGCAGCCCCAGGTCGAGGACCACGGCGTCCGGCTCGAACAGCGAAGACTCCTCGAGGACGCCGTCGCCGTCACCGGCCAGCCGCACCTCGTAGCCCTCGAGCCGCAGAGATCGCCTCAGGACCTCCGCGATCTCGCCATCGTCCTCAACGACCAGGACCCGGGGCTTGGGGGACATGTCGCCTATCGATGTTAGGGCCACGCGGCTGGCTCGGAGCGAAGTTTTACGGGCCGCTTAGAGACGCCGCGCGGGCAGGGTTCGGGCCGGCTCGCGTCGAAGATCCCTCGACGCGATGGCACGCCGCCGGAGCACCAAGCGCAGCAGGGCTGCACGCAAGCCGCGGGCGCGCGCTCTCGCGTCGCTGCGCGAGAGGACGCGGCTGCCGGAGCTCGAGCAGCACCACCTCGACCTCGCCGGCCTGGGGCTGGTGGCGCTGGGCGCGTTCTTCGCGTTCGTCATGTACTTCGGGTCGGACGGGGGGGAGGTCGGCGGCGCGCTCGCCGTTGCCCTGCGGTTCCTCCTCGGCGGCGTGGCGTACCTCGTGCCGGTGGCCCTGATCGGCGCCGGCGGTGTGCTGGTGCTGCGGCCCGTCCTGCCCTCCACGCGCCCGTTCCGCGCCGGTGCGGTCTGCCTGCTCCTGGCGCTCGCGCTCGGCCTCGCCGGCAGGATGTTCGGCCTCGGGCCCGGCAGCCCGGCGCGCCACGGCTACCTGCACCCGGGCTACATGCGCCATCACGGCGGACTCGTCGGCGACGCCGTGTACTGGGCCGCGAGGTCGCTGTTTCAGGACTTCGGCGCGCATCTCGTCTTCGTGTTCCTGCTCGCCGCCGGGATCCTGCTCCTCAGCGGCGCGTCCGTGGCGGGGCTCCTCCGCGTCACCCGCGCCGGCATGGCGTCGAGCGCGCGGCGGCTGCGCCGCTCGGTGACGAGCCTGTTCGAGCGCCGCGAGGAGCCGCGCGCCCCCGCGGCCCCGCCCGTGACGCGCCGCGACCGCCGGCCGCCCGACGTCGAGCCGATCGTTCGGGCGACGCATGTCGAGGCGCCGCCGCGGGAGCCGGAAGACGAGTCGGATCGCGACGGCGACGAGCTGGGCGAGGCCGGTGCTGGGCCGCCCGCCGCTGACGACGTCGAGGAGGTCGCGCGGGCACCGTTTCCGCGCTTCGAGCGGGCGTCCGAGCCCGACGCCGAGCCGCCCGATGATGCGGATCAGCCCGCCCTGACCCCGCAGGGCGCACGGCGCTCCGGGGTGACGGAGGCGGTCGGGATCGACTACGACCTTCCCAGCACGTCCGTGCTCGAGCGCTCGCGGAAGGGAGCGCGTGTGGACCGGGCGGCGCAGGAGCGGACCGGCCGGGACCTCGTCGAGGCGCTCCGGCACCTGAGGGTGGAGGCCGAGCTCGTGGGCGCGGTCACCGGGCCCCAC
>Ga0213882_10000455_pt1 | contig 13784 bp, 12 predicted proteins | sample BarmaccoBMER_R09_FD_160106 | JGI IMG/M metagenome (GOLD analysis project Ga0213882, IMG submission 160106) | Barbacenia macrantha exposed rock microbial communities from rupestrian grasslands, the National Park of Serra do Cipo, Brazil - ER_R09 ...
TTGATATTCACGCCGCCTTCGCTGGACCATAGAAGGTTGCGCGCTACTCTGCGATATATGGCGACGGCGCTGCTGAATCGCGTTCCCAGGGAAGTGCTACGCCTGGGAAAGCTGCTTCCGCGATTTCAAGACGGGCGCATCGATTATACAAACGCAAGGCAAGCGCCCGTGCTCGATTGCTACGTATTTTGCAGCGGCCGCTTGTTGATCCTGAAGAGAACTCGCCCGATCGCCGGGAGCGCAACCGAATGGCACGTGGTTTCGGGATATCTGGATACGGCGCGATCTCTTCGCGAGCACGTATACCAGGAGCTTCGGGAAGAAATCGCTCTCTGCCTGGGGGCCTTTGATTCGCTTCTCGCTTTAGAGCCGTATCGGCACTTCGATGCGAAGCTTTGGACTGTCTATCCCGTGCTCGCCCGTCTGCATTGCGAATGGCGCATTCGGCTGAATGAAGAGCACGTGGAGTTTCGATGGATTGACCCGGCGCACATCAGGGCTTACTTGGCTCCCCACGTCTGCCGGGCTATAAACTGTATCTTGCCTTGTTTCTAGATCCCGGCATCTCACGGGTCGATACATGGTCCGGCGCCGCCCAAGCAAGTCCGGCCTAGGCGAAAGGCTTACGCCCCTTCGCCGGGACCAGCACCTCCAGCCCCGGCAAAACGGCGGTCAGTACATCGGAAACGCCGTCCGCGAAGATGAATTCCATCTCCCTGCGGACCTCTTCCGGCAGATCGCGTCCTTCTGATTGCCGCGGCAAAACCACGCGCTTCAGCCCGGCGAGCCGGGCCGCAAGCACCTTCCCCTTCACGCCGCCGATCGGCAGAACCAACCGGTAGCCCCAAACCGTTACGATGATCTTAGGATGTCCGACGTCACGCTCCACATTCCCGACGATCTGGCCGAGCGCCTCTCCGGCCATGAGCACCAATTGCGCGAGATCCTCGAATCGGGCCTGCGCGAGCTCTCCGCCGATGTCGGCTTCCCTGGAGCCGCGAATGTTTTGGAGCTGCTCGCGACGCTTCCCAGTCCGCAAGAGATTCTCCATCTCCGGCCCTCCGAAGATCTCCAAAAACGTATCGATGAACTCCTGGAAAAGAGCCGCGCCGGTCCGCTTACTCCCGCCGAGGAGACGGAATGGGACCGCTATGAATATCTCGAACATCTAGTCAGGCTGGCGAAAGCCAGCGCGAAATCCAAGCTTCGTACTTCGTCCGGGAATGCGTGACAACCCTGCTGTCTTCCGCGAGGAAGTAGCAGAGCGCGCCCGCCGCTGCTGCGAATACTGTCAAATCCCAGAAGACGCCGCTTTCGCGCCGCACCATCTCGATCACATCGTCGCTCGCAAGCACGGCGGCAAAACTTCGCTCGATAATCTCGCGTATTCTTGCAGCCTGTGCAATCGCCGCAAAAGCAGCGACCTGAGCTCTGTCGATCCCTCTACCGGTCAAATCGCGCTTCTCTTCAATCCGCGCCGCGATCTGTGGCAGGAGCACTTCGAACTCCGTGGCGGCGAAATCGCCGGCCTCACCTCATCCGGCCGAGCCACTGTTAACCTGCTCCGCCTCAACCACCCTCACCGCGTCCAGGAGCGCCGCATCCGCCTCGGCTGGGTATGGACGCGAGAGAGTTAGCGGAGGACGACACGTGACGTACCGCTTTTCGCGCCATGCCGAATGGGAAATATTGCGACGCCAAATATCGAAGGAATGGCTCGGTATCTTGTTGGAGTCGCCGGAACAGCAGCTTCATCAGCCGAATGGAACGGAATTGCTTCAATCCCGCTTTGCTACAAACGATGGGAAAATATACTTGTTGAGAGCCGTAGTCGCCATGGATAAGGAGCCGCCGGTGGTCGTCACCGTCTACCGGACCAGCAAAATAGAGAAGTACTGGAGGCCGGAATGAAAGTCAAATACGACCCCGAGGCCGATGTCCTAACCATCTTGCTAAGTGAGGCGCTTGTAGACGAAAGTGACGAAACCAAGCCCGGCATCATCCTCGACTACGACAACGCCGGTAACATAGTCGGAGTCGAGATTCTAGACGCATCCAAGCGCATCGGTGACCCAATGTCCGTGGAATACGCGATCGCACGCTAGGCGCCTTGTCGCTAGCGCAGGCGCACAAAACGAACTCGACGGCATTGTGGCCAGCTTTTGCCAAGCTGCGGCCAGTTGCCAACCGGCCTCTTTAGCTTCTAGATCTCAGAAGAGTTGGGCCGGCAGAGATACGGTGGCATCTTCTCCGGCCTTCAGCCGGCGTGTCGAGCGAGGCGCAGAATTGAAGCCGGCCGCTTGGCCTCAGAACAGCGGTCCAGCAAGGCTGCGCCTTGTGTCGACTCCCGTTCGTAATAAAATCAAAAATTCAGTCGAATTATGGCGAAAAAGAAAATAGCGGTGGCGGCCGCTGGCACCGACACACCCCTTACAAACGTGTCCGACTACCGCCATCCCGGGGCCACACGCAAGAACAACCCGCCGGCAAAAATAGCCGCAGAAGGGCGTGTTCCTCTACTCCCCAAAGCCGAGTACTCCTATAGTCCCCGCCGTCCGCCCGAGCTGCGCTTCGATCCAACCGGAGGCTCGGATGAACTGCCGGAGCTGCTCGCTATATCGACCCGCCGTACGGGAGTCCGCATCGCCACGCCCGAATATAGGGACGCTAAAGCGGTCGTCATCGTCACCCCCGCCGATGGCCCATCCTTCGGAATCGCCCCGGCGCAGCTCGGGCGTATACTGAAGCCAGTGACTGTCGGGATCACTACTCAAATTGACCTCGACGACCGTGGTGTCGCCTGGATCTCCGGCACGAGGGTCAAGGTCGCCGAAGTAGTTCTGGACAAGATTGCTCACGGTTGGAGCCCGGAGGAGATCGATTTTCAACATCCACACCTCTCCCTGGCTCAAATAACACGGGGCCTTGGCTTACTACTATGAGAACCAGAGTCGGCTTGATGAGCAGCTAGATGAGGACCTGAGGGAAGCCGATAAACTTGCCGCCGAAGGGTCTGATCCGGCGTTTCGGCGAAGATTGGCTGATTTGAAGCGCCGGCGTTGAGCGTCGCTTTCTTCATGGACGTGCACGTCCCGCGTGCCGTGACCATTGCTCTGCGACTGCACCAAGTCGATGTCTTGACAGCCCAGGAAGACGGCTCGGCTGAGCTGGATGACCACGTCCAGTTACTACGGGCTACTGAACTTGGACGTGTTCTGGTTTCGCAGGATAAGGACCTTTTGCGCGAGGGGAGGCATCGTCAACTCGACCGGATACATTTCAGCGGTATCGTCTATGCGCACCAGCAGCGGGTCTCGATTGGGCGAATGGTAAAGGACCTGGCCCTAATAGGTCAGGCGATGACCATTGAGGAATGGGCGGAACGAATCGAGTACCTACCGCTCGACTAACCCGGGCATTTTGACTCACGACCTGCCCTTAGGCGCGTAAGTATAGTGATCCGCCTCTTACTGGGCAGTAGCAAAACGATAAGATGCGAGCTTAGGCTGGCGAACCGCCGGTGCTACGCCGCCTTCGCCAGGACCAGCACTTCCAGCCCCGGCAAAACGGTAGCCGGCACCCGGTCCGCGAAGACGATCTCCTTTCGGACCTCCTCCGGCAGATCGCGCAGATCCTTCTGATTGGCCGCGCGGCCTATTGCCACGCGGCAGAACCACGTGCTTTCAGACCCACCGCCCGTCGAGCGGCAAGGCCCTTCTCATTCACCCCGCCGATCGGCAGAACCAAACCGGTCAGCGTGACCTCCCCGGATGATCGCCGTATCCATTCCGGATGCTTCGGGATGGACCTGCGAACCGGCGAAAAGCGTTCATGTAGTCAATTCTTTGGCAAAGCCATATCGCCGAAGTATTCGCCACACAGTTGTAGGACTTACTCCCGTCTGCATCGAGATAAAGCGGATCCCAGGCCTCTGACCTCCAGGATCGACGGTCGATGCGGCTATAATGACACGCTGACAATCGTCGGGTGATATATTCGGCGGCCTCCCTTGACCCGGGCGGGTCTCAATCGCCGAAAAGCCTCCTTCGTAAAAGCGCTTTTTCAACCGCGTGACGGTCCTCTCGGTCACTTTCAGCCTATGGGCAATGTCCGCGTTCTGGAAACCCTTCGCGACGAGGAGCAGAATCGCTGCGCGCACCCGATACCGTCCCGCCTGCCCCCCCCGGCCCAGGTGGTTAGGATTGTCTCCTCAGTCGATGAAAGATAGATTCGAGGTCTAACTGGGCCAGGCACGCGGATCTCCTCCGAGCAAGGATAATCGATAGCTATTGTATGCAGTGGCGAGCTCAATTTCAAGACAGTTTAATTTACACACCCCGCACTTAGATATAAATCTCGCGAGTTGTTACGGAATACTAATCTACTTGAGCTGTTTCAAAAATATTGTCTCTTGACGTCCAGTTATGCTGGCGTTATTTTTACATCACGCGGTCCGGTTACCTTAAGCGTACGACATATACGGCAAGACCTAGAACGAAAATAGCCCCGCTGCTCGCCCTACACCTGGGTCTTTCATTCGCGGTTATGAGCGCTGAAGACACGAACCACTGCGCGCCGCTGACGGATACATCACGCGAGAAAGTGTTTGCATACTTAAGAGCTCAATTTAAGCTGTCCGGTACAGAAGCATTTGCCATTCTCCAGCAGCATTTCGTCGATGATACTTGTTACAGACAGCTAACAATCGGTCAGGAATCGCTTCGTGGTCCGCTTGTTTTGTACCTTTCCCCGGACGGCCGCTTTCTCAGCGCCTCACTCCTGGACCTAAACGCAGAACCCAAAGACTGGCGAGAGGCCGCAAAGGAACAGACGAGCAGGTTGCTCGAATCGGTGGCCGCGCCTGTACGCGTAAGCCCCGGCGCGCCCGTCACAATCATTGAATTCTCTGATTTTGAATGCCCGTACTGCAGGCGGTTCAATCAAATGATCGAGGCGCTTCCACCCGAACTCGCCGCCTCCGTTCGTCACGTCTACAAGTATCTTCCGTCTGGTATGCACGCTTGGGCAGAAGCCGCCGCGATCGCGGCCGCTTGCGCGCAGGTCCAGTCCGATAGCCTTTTCTGGCAAGTGCACGATCTGTTCTTTCAACACCAAGATGAAATCGACAGCGCAAAGTTGCCGAAACTGATCGCCGACTTCGCAGTAAGCGCCGGAGCTGAAGGCGAAGGAATCTCTCGCTGCATACACTCCGGCGGGGGCGTGGCCGCGATCGCCGCCGATAGGGCCCTTGCGAAAACGTTGAACATTAGCGTAACTCCAACCGTGTTCATAAACGGCGAACGCTTCAATGGAGTGCCACGAGACCTCACGGGAGTGATCCAAAGCCTTATAGACAGTAGCCGTCATACTAGACCTTCTGAGGAGCGCTGACGGATTAGAGTAGATCGGATTAGATTAGCTCGGCCAGCAAGACCATCCAATAAATCGATAGGAGAACACAGTAAAATGCGAATATTAGGGCGAGTACGTAAAGCATTGTGCTTGGCTTCTGTTGCGGGAGCTCTAAGCGCGCAGCCAAACATGGGCACAAACAAAATAACGGTGGTCCCGAGTCCGAGTCCAACGATTGGATTCGCGCAGTTTACGCCGGAGGCGTTTCCGCGATTCCAAGCCCTGAGCGACGCCCGGGTGATCGCATCTGGAGCTTTTATCGTCTTGACCAATAGCGACTCCCGGGCGATTAACGCAGCTACGGTCCTGTGGAACGTCGTAGACTCAGCCGGCAAGGAGCACAAATTCACAACTACCTGCGACAGTTTTCTTTCGAGAGATGCTGGCCCGGTTGTAACTCCGGGCTCAAAGATCCTAATTGGACCGCAGACCTGCGTTTCCGAGGAATCTTCGCGTCACTACAATCTAGCGGGTAATCTCGGCGTCCAGGGGAGCCGTCCGGGCCTAATGCAACAGCTAGGAAGTGCAACCGGAGCCGAAGTGAGCCTCGACTCGATAGTGTTCGTAGACGGTGAACTGGTTGGGCCGGACAATCGCCATAAGGGAACGGAAGTCGTTGCACGAGCTGCTGCGGCTCGATCCGTCGGCCAAAGCGTTCGTAGAACTATGGCACAGGGCGGGGATGTGGCGGAAGTGCTCGCGCATATAATCTCAACCACGGCGGATCCGCCTCTCGACAGGGAAGCTCCAATGGCCACCTTCCTGGCATTCCAGCAGGCCCAGTGGACTCGGACATTCGCGCAGCGCCTGGCTACAAGTAAGCACCTAGATGCGGACACGCGACATTTGGAAAACCGGCCACCGCCCCCTGTATTGTTTCGAGCAGGTCATTAGACAATTTTTCCTGAATGGAGGTCCTATGAAAACCACTTTTCTCGCCGTTGCCCTCTTCGGCGTGGCAGGATTGCTCAGCGCTGGCACCCCCGACGTATTTTCGCTCACATCAATCCAATGCGATCCGATCGTCTGCTACGAAGGAGTCGGCGTCGACGCCTTCGAGACGAATTTTGTGTTTACTAACGTCTACGGAAATTGTAAGAGCGGCGCCGAACCTTACGCTTTCGGGTCCGTATGGGATCAGAATTGTCTATTCGACACCTACCTTTACTCCGCAGGAGGCGTCAGTAACAACCAAGCGCTGTACCTCGATGACTACTATGGATACGTACGGGCCGATCAGATCGGCGGGGCTGGGTTGATCTATGAGGATTTTCTTGGTTTCGGCGAGGAGGTCGTGTACGAAATGGAGACAGCATCCGACTGTTACGACGACTCAACATCGGAGGACATTCCACCTATGGGACCTTGCTAGTACCTACTCCTACTCACGCCGCCTTCGCCGGGACCAACACCTCCAGCCCCGGCAAAACGGCGGTAAGCACATCCGAAACGCGGTCCGCGAAGACGAATTCCATCTCTCTGCGGACCTCTTCGGGCAGATCCCGCAGATCCTTCTGGTTGCCGCGCGGCAAAACCACGCGCTTCAGTCCGGCTCGCCGAGCCGCAAGCACCTTCTCCTTCACGCCGCCGATCGGCAGAACCAAACCCGTCAGTGTTACTTCGCCGGTCATCGCCGTATCGTTCCGCATCGCCACGCCCGAATAGAGCGAAGCTAAAGCGGTGGTCATCGTCACTCCCGCCGATGGCCCATCCTTCGGAATCGCCCCAGCCGGAACGTGAATGTGCAACCCGGAATTGAGAAACTGCGAGGCCTCCAACCCGAACTGCGTAGCGTGGCTCCACAGGTAGCTGCGCGCGGTCTTCGCCGATTCCTGCATCACCTCGCCGAGTTGGCCTGTGATCGTCAGGTCCTTGCCTTGAGTCAGCAACGCGGCTTCGATATACAGCACATCGCCGCCCGTCTCCGTCCACGCCAAGCCAGTCGCGACCCCCGGAGGAAGCTCCTTCCGCCCCTCTTCGGGAAGTATCGCTTCCGGACCCAGCAATTCGGGAACGTCGTCGCGCTTGATCGTGACAGGCTCCGACTGGCCCTCTGCAAACTTCACGGCGACCTTGCGGATAATCCGCCCGATCACCTGCTCCAGCCGCCGCACGCCCGCTTCCCGCGTGTACGACTCGATCAGTTTCTTCAACGCTTCATCTTCCAAGATGAATTGCTCTGGGCTTAAACCGGCGTGCTTCAACTGCCGTGGCAGCAGGTAACGCCGCGCGATCTGCGTCTTCTCTTCCTCGCTGTACCCGCTGAGCCGCAGGATCTCCATGCGGTCCAGCAGCGGCGCGGGAATCGGATCCAGTGAATTCGCGGTCGTAATGAACAGCACCTTCGACAAATCGAACGGCAGATCGAGATAGTTGTCGCGGAAAGCCTTATTCTGCTCCGGATCCAGCACCTCCAGCAGCGCCGAAGCCGGATCGCCGCGGAAATCCCGGCCCAGCTTGTCCACCTCGTCCAGCATCAGCACGGGATTGGCGAAGCCCGCCCGCCGCATTGCTTGAATCAGCCGGCCGGGCAGCGCCCCAATATAGGTCCGGCGGTGCCCCCGCAATTCGGCCTCATCGTGCATGCCGCCCAGGCTCATCCGTTCGAACTTCCGCCCCAACGCCCGTGCGATCGATTGCCCCAACGACGTTTTGCCGACTCCAGGCGCCCCCACGAAGCACAAAATCGGAGCCTTCGCCTCCGGATTCAGCTTCAGCACGGCAAGCTGCTCGATGATCCGGTCCTTTACTTTTTCGATTCCGTAGTGATCTTCATCCAGTATTTGGCGCGCGCGCTTCAACTCGAGATTGTCGTCGCTGCGCTTCGTCCACGGCAAGTCCAGCACATATTCAAGCCATGTGCGGATCACGCTGAACTCCGGCTGCATCGAGGGCAGTTTTTCCATGCGCGCCAGCTCGCGTTCGGCTTCCTTCCTAACGTCTTCCGGCAACTCGGCGTTGGTCAGCCGCTCCCGCAACTGCTCCACCTCCGCCTGGTCGGGATTCTTCTCGCCCAACTCCTGCTCGATCGCCTTTTTCTGTTGCCGCAGGATATATTCCTTTTGTTCCTTCGACATCTCCTCGCGAGCTTCCGTAGCGATCTTGTTGCGAAGTTCCAGGACGTCGACTTCGTGTGAAAGCCAGCCGTGCACGATCCGCAAACCGTCCAAGCGCGTCGGCGTTTCCAGCAGAGCTTGCTCTTTCGCCGCGTCCAAATTCATCAGCGATGCGATCATGAACGCCAATTGCAACGGGTCCTGCTGCACCGCGAACATCCGAGCCACCTCCTGCGGCGTGCTGCCGCCTTGAGCCAGGCTCACGAACTTCGAACCCAATTCCACCAGCGACAAGGCTAAAGCCTCGGTCTCGCGGCTCGAGTCCTCGGGCAGCGCCAGAGGCGAGGTTCGCGCTTTCAAATACCCGTCCTCCTCGACCTTCACGATCACTACCCGCTCTATACCGAGCACCATAATGTCGATCTGGTCGGCGCGCTGGCGGTTCGCCCGCCGGATGGAAGCGCGTGTACCCACCGTGTAAAGATCCGCCGCGCCGGGTTTTTCAGCGTTGGCGTCGCGTTGCGCGACAATCACGATCTCTTTCTCTTCCGTCGCCAATGCGGCCTCTACGGCGGCGACCGAAGTTGGCCGCCCCACCGAAAGCGGCATCACCAGCCCGGGAAACAGAGCGGAGTTCTTCAACGCTAGCAGCGGCAGACTTCGAAGTGTATTTTCTGTGTTCAATTCAGACATTTGCATTTTCCCTTCTAATAAGATGCTCAAGCATGCGCCAGCGTCTCCACTTCAAACGTCATCTCGCCTTTTCTTTCATCGATCCGCACCGTCTGCCCGTCGTGAATCTCGCCGGCGACCAGCCGGCGGGCCAGCGGCGTTTCTATCTCCCGCTGGATAGCCCGCTTCAGCGGACGCGCTCCAAACGCCGGGTCGTAACCCACGTGGATCAGCCGCTCCGCCGCGGCGGGCGTCAGGTCGATGCTGATGTGCCGTTCCGACAGCCGCGCCTTTAGCGCCTCCAGTTGAATCTCGACGATCTGTTTCAATTGCTCTTCCGTCAGCCGGTGGAACACGATGATTTCATCCACACGGTTCAGGAACTCCGGCCGGAACAGCCGCGAAAGCTCGTCTTTCGGAGCGTTGGAGGTCATGATCACGATCGTGTTCTTAAAGTCCACTGTCCGCCCCTGGCCGTCCGTCAGGCGCCCGTCGTCAAGCACCTGCAGCAGGATGTGGAACACATCGTGGTGCGCCTTCTCGATTTCATCCAGCAGGATCACGGAATAAGGCTTTCGCCGGACGGCTTCGGTCAACTGCCCGCCCTCTTCATACCCGATATATCCGGGAGGCGCGCCGACCAATCTCGACACGGTGTGTTTTTCCTGATACTCGGACATGTCTATCCGAATCATGTTGCGTTCGTCGTCGAACAGGTATTGCGCCAGCGCGCGAGCCAGCTCCGTCTTGCCCACGCCTGTCGGCCCCAGGAACATGAAGCTGCCGATCGGCCGCTTCGGATCTTTCAGTCCTCCGCGCGCGCGCATCACCGCATCGGCCACCGCATCGACCGCTTCATCTTGCCCGATCACGCGCTTGTGCAGCTCTTCGGAAAGGTGGATCAATTTTTCAACCTCGCCTTCCATCAGCTTCGAAACCGGCACGCCGGTCCAGCGGCTCACCACTTGCGCGATGTCTTCCTCGTCCACCTCTTCTTTCAGCAGCACCGTCTCGTGCGCTTCTTTTTCGATCTGTTTTTCGAGCGACGTCAGCTTGCCGTACTTAAGCTCGGCGGCCTTGTTCAAGTCGTAAGCGCGCTCGGCTTGCTCGATCTCCTGCTTCACTTGCTCAATCTGCTGCCGCAACTCGCGCTGTTTGCGAATGTTCTCTTGATCCGTCTGCCATTGCGCCTTCAGCGAAGCCGATTCGGTCTTCAATTCGCCCAGTTCCCTCTCGATCTTGGCCAGCCGCTCGCGGGATGCCGCGTCGGATTCCTTTTTCAACGCTTCCCGCTCAATCTCCAGTTGCATCTGCCGGCGCAGAATTTCGTCCAGCTCCGCCGGCATCGAATCGATCTCCGTGCGCAGCTTCGCCGCGGCTTCGTCCACCAAATCGATCGCTTTGTCCGGCAGAAAGCGGTCGGAAATATACCGCTGGCTGAGCACTGCCGCCGCAACCAGCGCCGAGTCCTTGATGCGAACGCCGTGATGGACCTCATATCGCTCTCTCAACCCGCGCAGGATAGAAATGGTGTCTTCTACCGTCGGCTGATCCACCAGCACGGTTTGGAACCGCCGCTCCAACGCGGCGTCCTTTTCGATGTGCTTCCGGTATTCATCGAGCGTCGTGGCGCCGATGCAATGCAGCTCGCCGCGCGCAAGCATCGGCTTCAGCAGATTACCCGCATCCATGGCCCCTTCGGCTTTGCCCGCTCCAACTACAGTGTGCAGCTCATCGATGAATAGAATAATCCTGCCCTCGGAAGCTTGCACTTCCTTCAACACTGCCTTCAGCCGCTCTTCGAACTCGCCCCGGAACTTAGCGCCCGCGATCAATGCGCCCATATCCAGCGCGACCACCCGTTTATCTTTCAACCCCTCCGGAACATCGCCGCGCACAATACGTTGCGCCAGACCTTCCACGATCGCCGTCTTCCCAACTCCAGGCTCGCCGATAAGCACCGGGTTATTTTTCGTGCGCCGTGACAGCACTTGCATCACCCGCCGGATCTCTTCATCGCGCCCGATTACGGGATCGAGCTTGCCCTGCGCAGCCATTTGGGTCAGGTCGCGGCCGTATTTCTCCAGGGCTTCGTAGGTCGCCTCCGGATTCTGCGTTGTCACGCGCTGCGTTCCGCGAACCTCTTGCAAGGTCCGCATCAACCGGTCGCGAGTGATGCCCAGGTCTTTAAAGACCTTCTCATCCGCCGCCGCCAGAAGCACATGCTCCACCGAGACGTATTCGTCCTTCAGCCGCTTCGCTTCGTCCTCCGCCTTATTCAAAAGCTGTTGCAGGCGTGAGGTGATATAAATCTGGTCCATCCCCGACGACGAACCGGAAACCCGCGGCAGCTTATCAAGTTGTTGTGCGAGCTGGCGATGAACATCGTCAAGCCGAACTCCGGCCTTGGCCAGAATCGAACTCGCCAAGCCACCCTCCTGCTCGAGTAAGGCCAGCAACACGTGCTCAACGTCGAGCTGCTGCTGCCCCCGGCGCGACGCTAGCGACTGAGCCCCCCTCAGTCCGTCCTGGAGCTTTTCGGTGAAACGGTTGAAGTCCATACAAATCTGCTCCCGTAGAGCGATTATAGCAGCTTTATAAAACAGTTGTGCAATAATCTTAGTGTATGGCCATAAGGTTTTTGGGGCTGGCGGCTGCGGATCAGGTTCCGAAATTGGTGACCGCGCTGCCCGGGCCGAAGGCACGGGCCATTATCGAGCGGGATCAACGAGTAATATCTAGCTCTTACACGCGGGCGTACTCGCTGGTGGCGGTTCGTGGCGAGGGCGCGATCGTAGAGGATCCGGACGGGAATCGGTTCCTCGACTTTGCGGCGGGGATCGCGGTTGTCGCGACCGGCCATTGTCACCCGAAAATCGTTGCGGCTATTCAGGATCAGGCCGCCCGCCTGATCCATATGTCTGGAACCGATTTCTATTACGAGAACATGGTGGAATTGGCGGAGCGGCTGATCGGCCATGTCAGGGGACACTGGCGGCCGGTTGTCGCCACGACGGGCAGCGAGACCCCCGCCTTGACAGCGGACCCAACCCACCGCGTTTACTTCGCTAACTCCGGAACGGAGGCGGTTGAAGCCGCCATAAAGCTGGCGCGGTATCACACTGGGCGTAAGCAATTTATCGCCTTTCGCGGGGCGTTCCACGGCCGGACGATGGGATCGCTGGCCCTAACCGCTAGCAAGAGTATTCAAAAGGAGGGGTTTTTCCCCCTGATGCCGGGCGTTTACCATGCGCCTTTTCCCGATCCTTACCGCTGCCCATACGGCAAAACCGCCGACAAGTTTGCCGCGGAGTGTGTTGAGTTCATCGAAAAAGAGCTGTTCCGGACCATCCTGCCCCCCGACGAAGTAGCTGCAATCTTTGTCGAGCCCATTCAAGGCGAAGGAGGATATTTAGTTCCCCCGAAAACATTCCTCCAGGAATTGCGCCGCCTGGCCGACAGCTATGGAATCCTCCTTATTTTCGACGAGATCCAGAGTGGAATGGGCCGCACGGGAAAGATGTTTGCATGCGAGCACTTCGGCGTTGTACCGGACGTGATTACGCTGGCCAAGGGCATTGCCAGTGGAATGCCCTTAGGGGCGACGATTGCCCGGGCGGAGCTGATGACATGGCCGCCCGGCGCCCATGCCACGACGTTTGGCGGGAACCCCGTCTCGATTGCGGCGGCGCTGGCCACCTTGGATTTGCTTGAATGCGAGCTGATGGACAATGCAGCTCGAGTCGGCGCGCATCTGATCGCGCGCCTCCGCGAGCTGCCGGAGAAATATCCGGTGGTGGGAGACGTTCGCGGTCTTGGTCTGATGATCGGAATCGAAATCGTGAAAGATAAAGCGACGAAAGAACGCAATGGAGAACTGCGCGACCGGCTCATCTCGATGTGCTTCGAGCGTGGACTGCTGCTGCTAGGCGCAGGCCCGAACGCGATCCGCATCTGCCCGCCGCTGATCATCAACGAAGATCAAGCGGACTTCGCCGCCGCCACAATCGAAGAATGCCTCCAGGAGTTATAGGTTGGCCCATTGTGGGGCAGGCTTTAGCCGGGCTTTAGCCTGCGGCGGGCTTCAGCCCGCCACGCCGCTCCTCGAGTTCTTCCAGGCTGCGCGGCCAATCCTGCCCCAACAGACGGCTTAAGGCCCTGTCCGCCAGCAGTTTTCCCCCGGTCTGGCAAACGGCGCAGTAATTGGTCTCGTTGTCGGCGTAGCGGATTCTCTGGATTTTCGCGCCGCAGCGAGGGCAGGGTTGGCCATAGCGGCCGTGTACGGCCATGCCGTCGCGAAAAGCAGTGACCTTTTCGGGGAATTTTCCACGGGAATCGGCGCGCAGACGATGGATCCAGTCATCCAGCGTGTCACGCACGGCTTGGTGCAGACGGCCGATATCTTCGGACGAAAGCCGCTGTGTAAGCGCGACGGGTGAGAGCTGCGCGCGATGCAGGATTTCGTCCGAGTACGCGTTTCCGATGCCCGAAAACAGCCGCGGATCGGTGAGCGCTCGTTTCAGCGTGTGGTTTTCGGACTGAAGCACGTAGGCGAAAAGATCGGTGGACGCGGTCATCGCATCGATGCCGCCAGGGTCGAGCAACGCTAGGGCTTCCTCGCCTTGAACGACATGCAACGAGGCA
>Ga0213882_10000458_pt1 | contig 13706 bp, 7 predicted proteins | sample BarmaccoBMER_R09_FD_160106 | JGI IMG/M metagenome (GOLD analysis project Ga0213882, IMG submission 160106) | Barbacenia macrantha exposed rock microbial communities from rupestrian grasslands, the National Park of Serra do Cipo, Brazil - ER_R09 ...
GAACCCCCGGCCACCGGCCCGCCGGCCGGGCCACTGTCATACCCAGACCCTAAAATCAAGACCCTTAACAAGGCCCAGCGCCCGTCCCAGACCAGCCACCGATCAAGACGAATGATCAAGGCTAGGCATCCGACCATGATGAGTCCAGCACTGGGTTCACCGTGAGCGGGCGGTGGGCGTTCGACACTGGCGTTCGGTACGTCGATCCTCCAGGTCGCCGCAGTCGTGCTGGACGAGCACGGTGCGCCGAGGACGTGCGCCACGGCGTGGAGGCCAGGACCCGATACTCCAGGCACCTGCTCGGCGTACCACAGCCGCCGCGACTGCTCTGAGCTGGACCCGAGCCGGCGCGGGGCCGGGTAGCATCGCTTTCATGCTTCTGGCTGGTCGTCTCGACGTCCCCGAAGGCGCCGCTGCCCTGCTCTTCGACCTCGACGGTGTTCTGCTCGACTCGCTGTCTGTCGACTACGAGATCGTGGGCACACTCCTCCAGGAAGAGCACGGCTCGGTGGTGGAGGTGCCTCGGTCGGTGATCCGGGAGAACTTTCCGCACGCGATTCCGGACTTCTGGCGCGGGGTCTCAGACGCGTGCGCGCTCGGGCTCACTCCGGAAGTCATATCGCGGCTTGCCGAGAAGCACGAGTCTCGTCGCCGGGTAACTGCTATGACGACCCACAACGGCATCCCCGAGATCATAGCCGCAGCACGCAGCCAGAGTATACCTATCGGCGTGGTCTCCAACAACCCGCACGGTGAGATTAGCAGGATTCTGGCCGGCGCGGGGCTTGTCGCGGATGTCATCGTCGGCGACGACGAACCGGGCTTGCGGAGGAAACCCGCACCGGACACCTACCAGAAAGCGGCCAACCGTCTCAGTCTCCGACCCGCCGCCTGCATGGCGGTCGAGGACTCGCTGCTCGGCGCCGAGGCCGCCGGTGTGGCCGGCTGCTATACGGTCGCCGTCGCCACCGGCGCCAACTCGTTCCGCGAGCTGTCGGGGTCTCCGTATGTCTCGCGCTGCTACACGAGCTTCGCGAGGTGTCACGTCTCCTTAGGCAGAGCGGGGGTGATGTCGAAGACGCTGTCTTCTCCGAACGAGTTCGTCAGCCACATGATCGAGCACATCGCCTGGAGACTGGGCTGCTCGATAGACTTGTCCTGGACGAACGACGACTGGCGTGGACTCGGCTCAGCGCTTGGCCGAGAGGTTCGGAAGCTGCCGATCAGACGCGAAGCCGCGAGCACGATCGGAATGATCGACGACGGCAGCGCGGAAATCCGCGTGACAGCGGCGAGTCCCGGAGGGGCGGTCCTGACCGCCTCGCGACAGGTCGACCTCGAGTGGTTTCTCAGCAGTCGGGCGGAGCAGCTCTCGGATGGCAAGCCCCTGGTGGAGGTCCTCGAGGGCCTCGGAGCCGGTGGCGCTCTCGACCTCGACATCACAGTCGCGAGTTTCGAGGACCCGCACCATACGTGGGAAGGAGTTTTCCGGGGAGTGGGTATCGCGCTTGACAAGATGTTCAACGAGCAGCCCTCGTCGCCCAGCCCGCCGCGCGACGAGGGAACAGAACCTCCAGCCGGCCCCCAGCCCACGATAGCGCAGCAGGCGCGAGAGCGGGCTGTAGAGCGAGGCTGGACAGTGCGGCGCATGTCCGAGTGGGGGGCCGGCCTGGAACGGCGCACGGCGGAAAGTGTCGTAGGAGTGAGCATACGCCTCGGCGCCCCTTCGGTCCGCTGCACCATCAACGTTGCGGACTCCATCGATGTGACCGGCATGGCCGACCTCCTGGCCGAGTTCGCCGAGGGAGCAGCACTCCAGCTCGACGTCACGTATGAAGCGGTACGGCTCAGCTCGAGTCACGTCGTCACCGAGGACATCGGAACGACCCTCGGGAGGGCTCTCCGCTATATGGCCATCGAGCGAATGGACAAGTTCGGTATCCAAGGAGCCGGCTCGAGCATCAGGGATCCGAGCGAAGGCGCGGACCAGCCGATCCGCGTCGGCGTCAGCATGGAGGGTCGCAAGTTCTGGAAATATGTACCGATGTCGCAGGACTACGGGAGCTTCCGTAAGACTTTCCTCGTGGGACATACCTTAGCGAACGGCCTGTACTCCGAGGATCTCGACGACTTCGTCGACGGCCTCGCCGGAGGCCTGGAGTCGAGCATCATCATGCACATCGACGACGATACCGATCCCGCGATCGGCTGGCCCATGCTTTTCCGCGGGCTCGGGGAGGCGATGGCGGGCCTGCTTGCCGTCAACCCACACCGGCTCTCGCTCGCGCCCGGCGTGAAGGCGACGTTGGCGTGAGCCCGATCGAAGGGTGAACGAACATTGAGTACGACCATGACCGAGCACATGGAGGTCAACCGCTATGTTCTGGCGCAGATGTCACGTGAACAGCGCAACCGGCTACTTCAGCAACGGGCACAGGACAACCTGCGGGATGTCGAGGCTACTGTGCGACAGGTACTGGCCGCTGTTCGGTCAGACGGCGACGCTGCCCTCGTCCGGCTCACCCGTCAGTATGACGGCGCCGAGCTGAGCCAGCGCCGGCTTCGCGTCAGCGAAGAAGAGTTCGATCGAGCCGATGAACTGGTCGGGGAGGATCTCCGCGCCGCTCTGACCCAATCGATACAGAATGTACGAACCCATCATCGGCTCCAGCTCCCCCCGCCCAGCTGGATGAAGGAGATAGCGCCAGGCGTACTAGCGGGTGAGCGTGTGACTCCCATCTCCTCCGTAGGGCTGTACGTCCCTCGAGGGAAAGGGTCCTTCCCCTCAGTCATGATCATGCTGTGTATCCCGGCGGTCATCGCGGGAGTACCTGAGATCGTGGTCTGCACTCCTCCGGGGGCTGACGGGTCAGTGGATCCCGCGTCCCTCGTCGCGGCCCGCTTGTGTGGCGTGGAGAGTATCGTCAAGGTCGGTGGCGCTCAGGCCATCGCCGCCATGGCCTATGGGACCGACAGCGTCGCCAAGGTCGACAAGATACTCGGGCCTGGAAACCGGTACGTGACCGCCGCGCGACGGATCCTGTCCGATATCGTGGACCCAGGTCCTCCAGCCGGCCCGAGCGAGTCCGTCATTCTATGCGACGCCGCAGCGGACGTCGAGATCGCCGCGCGGGAGCTGTTGGTCGAGGCGGAGCACGGGGAGGACTCAGCCGCCCTGCTCGTCACTCACTCGAGCACGCTCGCGACCACCGTGGTCGATCGCCTCGCCGGCCTGGTGGGCACATTACCGGAGACCCGGGCCCAGCACTGCAAGGCGGTCCTGTCCCATTACGGCGGCATCGTCATCACCGAGGGACTCCAAGACTCGATTTCGTTCGTCAACGAGTACGCGCCGGAGCATCTGCGTGTTCTCGCCGAGAACCCCTTCGAGTTGTTACCGGAGATAACCCACGCGGGCGAGGTACTCCTGGGAGAGAACACCTCGATCGCTTTCGGTAACTTCTCCATCGGAGTGAACGCGATCCTTCCTACCGGCCGAAACGCGCGAACATACTCGTGTATGGGTGTCGACGAGCTTTTGAAGAGATCATCGTTCGCCTATGTGTCCGCAGCCGGAGTGAGAAGCGTTGGTCCTACGGCTGTGGAGCTTGCTCGGTACGAGGGGTTCCCAGCGCATGCGGAGGCCGCCCAGTACATCGTCCGACGTGTCGACCCCGGTGAGAATGGCTCAGACCGTCCCTAGCGCGACCACGCCCCGGCGCACCGCGCGCACCGCGTCAGCCGCCGTCGCCCCGACCCGGGAGTCTTCCGCGGCGACACTGCGGACCTGGTCCAGCACGTCCAGAACCTGCCGGCACCACCGGACGAAGTCTCCGGCGGACAGCTCCGCACCGTTGCTCTCGGCAGCCATCAGCACTGCGGACAGCGGTTCCCCACGCGCCCACCGGTACACCGGCCAGGCGAAACCCAGATCGGGCTCGCGGGTTCGCTCCAGCCGGTGCCGCCGCTCGTCGGCCTCCAGCTCCGCCCACAACCGCACGGTGGCCACCAGCGCGTCGCTCACCGGGCCGGCGGGAACCCGAGGGGTGGCCGTGTCGCCGCGGGCCTCGTAGACCAGCGCCGAGATCACTGCGGCGAGCTCGGCGGGCTCCAGGTCATCCCAGATCCCGTGCCGCAGGCACTCCGCGATGAGCAGGTCGGTCTCCGACCACAACCGGGCCAGCCGGCGACCGTGCTCGGTGAGCCGCTCGCCCTCCAGGTACCCACGCTCAGCCAACAGGGCACGGATCCGGTCAAACGTGCGCGCCAGCGAATGCGTCGCGGCCGTGACCTGCCGGCGCAGCGTGTCGGTCTCACGGTCCAGCCGGTCGTAACGCTCCGCCCACCGGGCATGCGCCTCCCGATCGCCACAGCCGTGGCAGGGGTGCGCCCGCAGGGCCCGGCGCAGCGCCGCCAGCTCGGCGTCCTGGGCCACCTCGCTGTGCCGGCGGACTCTCGGCGGTACCGCGACGCCGGTCTCGCCCCAGGTCCGACTACGCAGCACCGATGCGAGGTCGCGGCGCACCCGGGGAACCCGGTGCTCGACCCGCTTGGGCAACCGCATCCGGCCCAGCGCCTGAACCGGGGCCGGGAAGTCAGTGATCGAGAGCCGGGCCGCCCTGCCGTCCTCGGTGAGCACCAGTGGGCGGGGATCCTCGCGGGGACCGTCGCCGAGCTCGAGCACCACAGCCGGCCCTGAGCGGCGGCCACCGGGAACCGCGATGACGTCGCCGCGCTCGAGGCGGGCAAGTGACTCCGCCACCTCGGCCCGCCGCGCCGCGCCGCCGCAGCGGGCCAGCATCCGCTCCCGCTCGGAGACCTGCCGGCGCAGCCGGGCGTACTCGGCGAACTCACCCAGGTGGCAGGCCATCGATTCGGCGTAGCCCGCCAGGCCCTCGTCGTTGTGGTGGATCCGCCGAGCCAGACCGACCACCGAGCGGTCCGCTTGGAACTGGGCGAAGGACCGCTCCAGCAGCGCCCGCCCGGCGGCCACCCCGACCCGGTCGACCAGGTTGACGGCCATGTTGTAGCCAGGACGGAACGAGCTGCGCAGCGGATAGGTGCGGGCGCAGGCCAGCCCGGCCACCTGCGCGGGGTCCACGCCCGGTTGCCACAGCACGACCGCATGGCCCTCGACGTCGATGCCACGCCGCCCGGCCCGTCCGGTGAGCTGGGTGTACTCCCCGGGGGTGAGGTCGAGGTGCGCCTCCCCGTTGAACTTGACCAGCCGTTCCAGCACCACCGTGCGAGCCGGCATGTTGATCCCCAACGCGAGGGTCTCGGTGGCGAACACCACCCTGACCAACCCGAGGACGAACAGCTCCTCCACGGTCTCCTTGAACACGGGCAGCATCCCGGCGTGGTGCGCGGCGACGCCCCGCTCCAGCGCGTCGCGCCACTCCCAGAAACCGAGCACACCGAGGTCCCCCTCGGGCAGGCCGGCGGTGCGGGCGTCCACCAGCTGGCGGATCCGTACGGACTCCTCGGGGGTGGTCAGTCGCAGCCCGCCGCGGACGCACTGGTTCACCGCGGCCTCGCAGCCGGCTCGGCTGAAGATGAAGGCGATCGCGGGCAGCAAGGCCTCGCGGTCCAACCGCGCTACGACGTCTACCCGAGCCGGCGGCCGGAACCGGGACCCGCCGCGGTGCGGGCGGTCCCACCCGCTGTGGCGCTCCAGTTCCCGCACGCGCTGGACCAGGTGCGGATCGACGGTGAGTCGGTTGCCGGCGCTGGTGTCGGCGAACAGGTCGAACATCCGCGAACCGACCATCATGTGCTGCCACAGTGGCACCGGACGGTGCTCGTCGACGACCACCGCAGTGTCGCCGCGGACGTCGACGAGCCACTCACCGAACTCCTCGGCGTTGCTCACGGTGGCGGACAGGCCGACGAGCCGCACGCTCTCCGGGAGGTTGAGGATCACCTCTTCCCATACCGCGCCGCGGAACCGGTCGGCGAGGTAGTGCACCTCGTCCATCACGACGTAGGCCAGCCCGTGAAGGGTGGGCGACCCCGTGCAGAGCATGTTGCGCAGCACCTCGGTGGTCATCACGACCACTGAGGCACCCCCGTTGACCGAGGTGTCTCCGGTGAGCAGGCCGACGGTGTCCGCGCCGTACCGGGCCACCAGGTCGGCGTACTTCTGGTTGGACAGCGCCTTGATCGGCGTGGTGTAGAAGCATTTGCGGCCCTGCGCGAGCGCCAGGTGTACCGCGAACTCGCCGACCACGGTCTTGCCCGCGCCGGTGGGCGCGCACACCAGTACTCCATGCCCTTGCTCCAGCGCCTCGCACGCCGCGCGCTGGAACGGGTCGAGCTCGAAGCTCAGACCGCCGGCGAAATCGTCGAGGCGAGGGAAGGCGGCCCGCCGGCGGGCCGCCGCGTGCGCCTCGGCGGGAAAGGTGGCCACCGTCCCAGGCTAGGCGACGACCGTGAGCGCACCGGGCTCACAGTGCACGGTCACCGGCAGAGTGCCCCTCGGCTCCCCATCGGCGTAGACGGGCCAGCCAGGGTCACCGTCGATGCGCACGGTCGCCCCCCGCAGAACGGTCACCTCCGGCTCGTGCACATGGGCGCCGGCGCGCAGGGACGGAAACACCCGCAGCAGCCGACGCCGGCTCACCGCCGCGATGGCGACCACGTCGAGCAGCCCATCGGCCAGCGTGGCATCCGGACAGATCCGCAACCCCCCGCCGTAGCTGGATCCGTTGCCGACCGCGACCAGGATCGCCTCCAGCTCCACCTCGACCTCCCCGGCGCGCACCCGCACCGGTCTGGGGGTCAACGCGGCGAGCTCGGCCAGCACCGCCAGGTCATACCGGCGTGGCCCGGCGGGCCAGCGCATCGCGTTGGCCCGCGCGCTCACCGCCGCATCGAAGCCCGTGCACAACACCGTGGTGAAGCAGGTTCCACCCGTGACCCGACCCAGGTCGATCCGCCGCCGCCGCCCGGAGCCCAGCGCCTCGGCGACGTGCCGGGCGGCGTCCACCGGATCGACCGGGATGCCCAGCGCAGCCACCAGGTCGTTGCCGGTCCCGCTGGGCAGCACCGCCAACGCGGTCGCGGTACCCGCGAGGGCCGCAGCGGCCAGGCACGCGGTGCCGTCCCCGCCCAGCACGGCGAGCACGTCATCGCCACGCCGCGCGGCCTGCGCGGCGAGCCTGCTGGTACCCGCCGCATCGGCGGTCACCGTGGCAACCAGTCCGGGCACCGCGGCGCGCAGCATGCTGGCCACGGTGCCGGCTACCCGCGCTGCCGCACCACGACCGGAATGCGGGTTGACGATCAGCGTGGCGCGCACAGCGCGGCATCATACGGCTCATCAGGGGTCAGCGATGCTCGATGCGGTGTCATCGCCGACACCCCCTGATGGCCGTCACCGGGTCCCGCCGGGGTCGGTGTGGACGGTCGCGGCGATTGCGGCGGCGGCTTGTGGATCCAGTTCGAACAGCTCTCGCAGGGCGTCGGCGTAGGCCTGGCCACCACCGGTCTCGGCGAGCTGCTTGATCCGCACCGTGGGGGCGTGCAACAGCTTGTTCACGACCCGCCGCACCGTGTAGGCCAACTCGTCGCGCACGGCGGTGTGAAGTCCGGGCAACCGGCCGTCCAGCCGCAGCAGCTCGGCGTCCACCACCTGGGCGGCCCGCTTACGCAGCGCGGTGACTGTCGGGGTGACCTTCGCCGTGCGCTGGGCCGCCAGGTAGCCGGCCACCTCCTCGGCAACAAGACGGTGGGCGGCGCTGATCGCGTAGGACCCGGTCGCGCGCCGCTCCAGTCGGTGGGCCAGGGTGGTCAGGTCCAGCAGAGTCACCCCGGGCAGGTCCCCCACCTCGGGCTCGACGTCGCGGGGCAGACCCAGGTCACACACGACGAGCGGTCCTGAACCGTGGCTGCGGGCGTCAGCGATCTGCTGCCGGCCGAGCACCGCACTGGTCGCGCTGGTGCAGCAGATCACCAGGTCTGCGGTGTTCAGCACTGCGGCCACGTCATCCAGGCCGACGGCTCGGGCGGGCGTGCCCTCGGTCTGGCACAGCGACGCCAGCCGCCGCGCACTGAGCTGGGTGTGGCTGACCAGCACGATTTCGGCCACCCCGGCTCGGCGCAACTGAGCTGCGGCGAGGCTGCCCATCGAACCGGCACCGAGCACCAGCGCTCGCCGACCAACCAGACCCGGCCGTTCGGGGCGGGACAGCGCCACCGCCGCGTCATCGAGAGCTTCGGAGATCACCGAGGCGCCGGCCGCGCCGATCGCGGTCTCGGTACGTATCCGTTTGCCGACCCGCAGCGCTTGCTGCATGACCTCATGCAGGGCGCGTCCGACAGTGCCCGCCTGCTCGGCGCCCGCGTACGCGGCGCGCAGCTGACCAAGAATCTGCGGCTCGCCAACGACCATCGAGTCGAGTCCGGCAGCCACCGAGAACAGATGCTCGACGGCCGCCGCCGCGTAGCGTACGTAGAGGTGGTCGGACAACCGGTCCAGCGCCATCGCAGACTGGCGCGCCAGTACGTCGGTGACGTCGGCCAGACCGCCGTGGAAAGTCTGTACCACCGCGTAAACCTCGACCCGGTTACAGGTGGATAGCAGGACCGCCTCCGCGACGTGCTCGCGCTCGAGCAGCTCGCAGAGCACCTTGTCGGTGTCCGAGGCGGCCACCGCCGCCCGTTCCAGTACCGGGATCTGGGCGCTGCGATGGGACAGCCCCACAACCAACAGACTCATCGACCGACCACGATCCCGTTGACCAGTCCGGCCAGCGGCGACGCCCCGGCACCGCGCGGAGGATCGCGGAACTCACCATCCCGAGAAGGGCCGGTTGTCACAGCCATTGCCAGCTCCCTGTCAATCGAGTCAGTTGACGCGGACTTCCCCGGGCGGTGGCGAGTCGTCCTCAGGTGTAGAGGAGCTTGTTCAAGACAGTGTTGATACAACTGTTCATCTGCGCTGTGCCGGCACCACGGAGACCGCGCGCGGCCTCAGTCACTGAGCGCCGCGCGCAGGGCCGCCACGACGTCCTCGCGATTGAACTCGCCGAACTGATCGATCAGACGGAGGCCCGCAGCCGGATCCTCAGGCCGCAGTCCCCATGATTCGAGCAGCTCCACGCTCCGCATGGCAGCCTCCGCAGCGCCCTCCAGCTCTCCGAAGACGAGATGGAGCCACGCGAGTTCCCACGCCGTGGCAACGGAGCCGATGGTTGGCGCGTGAGCGCGAAGGTCTCTCGCGGCTTTGTCTACGAAGGACCGCAGCCAAGGCACGATGTGCGGATCCAGTTCCACTACCTTGACCCCAGAGTGCTCTGGCTGCGACGAGTCGGCGCAGAAACTGACCTCGGCCCGCATCTGATCGAACCGCAGATGAGCGACCGCCCACGGGGGCGGCGGTATAAACCGGCTCATCAACGTGTTGACCACGTCACCGAAGACGTCACTGCGCCGCCCGACGACTCGACCGGAGACGTCGTGACCGCAGTCGCCGCGTTCGGTGCTCAGCGAGCCCTCGAGGAGCGGCGGGAACAAACGGATCATCCCGAACCAGCGAACCCCGTCGGAGTCGACGACGTCGAGGTCGAACTGGGGGCCACCGAATCGGACGCCGGTGCCGCTGAGATCCAGATCACGAGCGCCACCAGGCCGATGAGTGCTAGGACCAGCACCACCGCACTGATCACAAGAGCCAGCAGGGTCCGCCGACGCCTTGGCACGCCGGCCGGACGGCCGGCTGATGCTTTTCCCAGGTCGACCACCTCGGGAGGGCCGCCCTCGCCCAGTAGGACGGCCACGGGCACGTCGAGCGCCGCGGCCGCGCGGCGTGCGGCGCGCGCCGTCGACGCTCGTGAGCCCCGCCGTGGTGAACGCCCAACCGTCTGCCCCCGCGCCCAGCCGCGCCACCCGGTCCAGGAACACGGACACGGCGCGCTCGTCCCCAGGCGCCCCTACCCAGGACGACGCCGGGACCGAGCCGACCGGATCGGTGGTCTGCGCATCGCCGCCCGTGGCCTCCAGCGCACGCGTGAGGCGCGTGTCGACGGCGTCGTCGGCAGGCGGCGTTCCGGCGAGGGCGGCGTCCACCCACTCGGTGGGAAACTGGGCGTCGAGTACGGACCCGAGTTCCGTGCGTGCTGCCGGATCGAGCCCGGCAGCGGCGAGCCGGGCGAGCAACCCAGGGTCGGCGCCGTCGACTACGAGGGTGAAGCGGATGACCGTGCCGATGACATCGCGGCGGGCGGACGGGATCCCGCTGACGAGGATGCATGCTCCGGTAGGTCCGCCGTGGACGACGACCTCAGCCTGCTCGAGCTCGATCCAGTCCTCGAGCGGAGCCCACCACCGCTTCGGCGGGCTGGCGCCGAGGAAGCGATAGTCCAGTGGCCGGGGCGTTCCACGCGTCATGAGGTAGGCGGCCATCACCGACCGTCACCGCTCCAGATCTCGACCCGCTGGTCAGGCCACCGAGACGAGCTTGTGCGTCGCCTCCGTCAGCTGGTGCCGTCGGAGGCCGATTCTGGCGATTGCCGCCGAGTGGTCTTCGATCCTTCCGTTGACCGCGCGGGCCTCACCGGACAGGTGGTACCCGAGCGTGCCCCAGAATCCCTTGGCCTCGGCCTTGCGGGACACGCCGGCATCGTAGGACTGTTGGTGCACCCGCTGGTTCTCCGCCTCCACCTGCGCCTGCCCGGCGAGCACCGACCGGCAGAGTTCCTGCATCACGGTGCCCGCTGCCCGTACCTGGATGCGCGGCGGGTGGCCCCGGAAACGGTAGTGCGCCTCGAAGTCCGGAAGCTCCTGGCCGACGTGGACCTTCCAGCGTGCCTCCATCAGCTCGACACATCCGTAGGTGTCGATGGGTGCGTAGACGACCCGCACCGGTCCGGAACGATTCTCCGTCTCCGCAGCGATGATCTCCAACAGGCGGTCGTACTTCTCCTTGACCCGGGCCCGCAACCGCGCTTCGTCATGCCCGTGCCCGCCGTTGTCGCCGAAGTACTTCTCGCACTTGAGCGGGGCGAGCACGACCACGGCGGGCTCGTAGGGGTTGGCCTGCCGGGCCATCGCCCATTTCCGGCCGACGTCCTCGATGTCGAGCAGTCCCAGCAGCTCGCCGACGGCCGCCTTCTGCCGCGGCGTGACGGCCTCCATCAGGACCGCAGCATCGATCGGGACAAGCAGCATGATGCTCTGCCGGACGTGGTCGAGATAGTTCGGCCACTCAGCCACCGCGTGTGCGTACTTACTGCGCTCGTCTGGGTCGAGCCAGGCACCTGGGTAGTCCAGCAGGTCGAACGGGATCTGCACCGACTCGTCGCCGTCCGCCTGCAGGGCGACGTGGTAGCGGTTGATGTCCTGTGTGCCGCCGAGCGCCGCCGCGTTGAACTCGCCCACCTCGATTGCCCGCCGCAGATCCTTCTCCTGGCGGCGGACCCTGCTCTGCGTCGGCTCGTCCATCGACACCGTGACCGGGGTGCCAGCGAGCAGGGAATGGGTGTCGCTCAATATCGCCGTAAGCAACGTCGTCTTGCCGACGCGGCTGGCCCCGACCACCGCGACCCGGAATGACGGTGTCATGCGGCGGCCCTTCCCGGAGTCGGGGACTCGCCCTCCACTGCCTCGACGATCTCCCGCAGGAGCCGCACGACCCGCTGTACCTTCGCGGTCGCAGTGGCTGGCCCGGACCGTTCCTCGGGCCACAGCTCGTCGCGGTAGACGCCGACGAGTCTACGGAACGCTGCGTTGGAGCTGTCGGACCGGATCAACATGTCCTCGAACTGCTCGCCGTTGGCGAGCAGGGTCAGCGCCATCGTCTGTGTCTCCTCCTCCAGCAGGACACCCGCCTCGTAGATCGCTTGTCGGGCGGACTCGGTGATACGCACATAGAGCTCCTGCGTCCCCTCGGCCGTTGGCGGGACGACGAGCAGTGATCGGACACTGCCGGTGCGCGGATCGACGCCCTCGGGCCGCAGGACGTCGAGCAGGCGACGCATGCGCGGCAGCACCCTGGTGCGGTACCCAGACGCACGTCGAGCGCGACGTCAACGGTCTCGGCTAGGTGCGGGCACGAATCCGTCGCCTCGCGCAGCGCGCGGGCGAGGTTCCTCAGCGCCTCCTCGGCGGTCGCGCCCGGTCGCAGCCCGCTGAGGCGAGAACTCAGCGCCGCCACGAGCCCCTGCCAGAACTCCTCGCGCCGTCGGAGCAGAACGTCGTCGATGCCGCTGAACCGTCGAGCGATCTCGTTGCGGACACCGTTGAGGGCATCGGTGGAGAACTTCGCGGCGGCCCCGGCCTTGCGCATGTCGAGGTGCGCGCGGTCCACCCACTCAGTACGGCCGAGCCCGAACCCGTCCATCGCCCAGCCCCGGACCTCCTCCCGAAGCTGCTCGACGCGCTGCAGGAACTCCTCGTCCTCGTAGGTGTCCCTGGTGCGTCGGCGGAGTTCCTCCACCCAGTCCTGCACCGAGACGATGAACTCGTCCTGCACGGCGTCCGCGCGCTTGATCAGCTCCTCGAGAGCGGTCGGCCGGGAGACGGAGTGCACCGCCGTCAGCAGGCGCTCCATGTGTGCCAGCAGCTCCCGACGCGCCTGCTCGCACCGGATCATCGCCTCGTCGAGGACGGCTGCATCCATCCGCGGCAGCGCGACCGCGAGGTGCGAGAGGGCTCGGCCCAGCACGTCCTGGGCGACGGCGGCGCGCTGCGCGGCATCCGCGGTCCACATCTGGTAGTTCCGGTCGTCCGTGCCGTCGTTGAGGCGGTCACGGATGTCACCCGCGAGCGCGTCGATGTTCACCTGGGCACAGCCGCCGGTGTTGATGAGGATAGTCGTGAAGTCGCGCACCGATGCCGCGTCACAGGCCCGCGCGATGAGGCCCAGACCGGCCTGATCCGCATCAGACCACATGGCGTTGGTGTCGTCCGGCCGTTTGACGACGATGACGAAGTCGACGTCATTCTCCAGACCGGCCAAGTGGTGTTCCTCGGCGTTCGGCACCATCTCGCCGAGACCGGGTAGGTCGATCAGTCCCAGGGCGACTACCTCCTCAATCGGGAACGCGCAGGTGATGACGGCGTCGCGGACCGCGAGAAAACGCCGGTCAGGCACCAATCCGCAGTCCCGCGCGGGGTAGGCAACCCAGCGCCGGAGGTCATCGATGTCAACCTGCCGAACCTCGCCGGTGAGCAGGTCGCGATAGGTCGCGAGCGACTCGCGCATCTCCTCAAGACGCGCCGGCACGGGCCGATGCGACTCGACCTGCTTCGGTGGCAGGTTGCGCACCGCACCGGTCAGGTCGAACCGCTCGAAGTCCTGCAGCGTACGCGGCTCGGGCACCAGACCCAGCACGCGGAAGTACGGCACTATGACCTCTGCGCAGAATGACCGGTCCGTGTGCAGGGTGAGCTGGGCGCTGCGGGTCGTGTCTGAATGAAAGATCCGGCTGCGGACCGCCGTCACCGGCTGCCCCCGGCCAGTGGGGATCTGCTCGCCCCCCAATCCGGACAGCGACTGGAGCAGCGTGCTCTTCCCATTGCGCGCCCGACCGCTCACACCGATGTTCACGGTGTGCCGACTCACTCGGGCCCGGGTAGTCGCCAGGGTCGTTCCAAGATCGTTTAATGACTCAGTCGACCTGAGCAAGATTGATGATCTTCGGTGTGTCGCGCCGGTGGGCGAACGAAGCTCCGGTAGGACGAGTGGTCCTTCCACAGACTTCTCG